>Ga0070754_10002280_pt1 | contig 14259 bp, 12 predicted proteins | sample VirMetDEL_Sep_01_FD_75181 | JGI IMG/M metagenome (GOLD analysis project Ga0070754, IMG submission 75181) | Aqueous microbial communities from the Delaware River and Bay under freshwater to marine salinity gradient to study organic matter... | ecosystem: Environmental > Aquatic > Marine >... | reverse complement strand
CGCTAACATCACCATGCAGTTCGGCGCCAAGCCGCTGTTCGAGAACGTTTCCGTCAAGTTCAACAACGGCAACCGCTACGGCCTGATCGGCGCCAACGGCTGCGGCAAGTCGACCTTCATGAAGATCCTCGGCGGCGATCTGGAGCCTTCGGCCGGCCAGGTGATGCTCGAGCCGAACGTGCGCCTGGGCAAGCTGCGCCAGGATCAGTTCGCCTACGAAGAATTCAACGTGATCGATACCGTGATCATGGGTCACGTGGAGCTGTGGAAGGTCAAGGCCGAGCGCGACCGCATCTATTCGCTGCCGGAAATGAGCGAAGAAGACGGCATGAAGGTCGGTGAGCTGGAGGGCGAGTTCGCCGAGATGGACGGCTACACCGCCGAGTCCCGCGCCGGTGAGTTGCTGCTGGGCCTGGGCATTCCGCTGGAGCAGCACTTCGGCCCGATGAGCGAAGTCGCGCCCGGCTGGAAGCTGCGCGTGCTGCTGGCCCAGGCGCTGTTCGCCGACCCGGACGTGCTGCTGCTCGACGAGCCGACCAACCACCTGGACATCAACACCATCCGCTGGCTGGAATCGATCCTCACGGCGCGCAACAGCACCATGATCATCATTTCCCACGACCGTCACTTCCTCAACGCAGTCTGCACCCACATGGCTGACCTGGATTACGGCGAGCTGCGCCTGTTCCCGGGCAACTACGATGAGTACATGACGGCCTCGACCCAGGCCCGCGAGCAACTGCTGGCCGACAACGCCAAGAAGAAGGCGCAGATCGCCGAGCTGCAGACCTTCGTCAGCCGCTTCTCGGCCAACGCCTCCAAGGCCAAACAGGCCACCAGCCGCGCCAAGCAGATCGACAAGATCCAACTGAGCGAGGTCAAGACGTCGAGCCGCGTCAGCCCGTTCATTCGCTTCGACCAGAACAAGAAGCTGCACCGTCAGGCCATCACCATCGACAAGCTCAGCAAGGCCTTCGATGACAAGGTGCTGTTCAAGAACTTCAGCTTCCAGATCGAAGCTGGCGAGCGCGTGGCGATTATCGGCCCCAACGGCATCGGCAAGACCACCCTGCTGCGCACCCTGGTCGGCGAGATGACCCCGGATGCCGGCGCCGTGAAATGGACCGACAGCGCTGAAGTCGGCTACTACGCCCAGGATCACGCGCACGACTTCGAAGCAGACGACACCCTGTTCGAGTGGATGGGCCAATGGACCACGGGCGAGCAGAACATCCGCGCCGCGCTGGGCCGCATGCTGTTCTCCTCCGACGAGATCCAGAAGTCGGTGAAGGTGCTCTCCGGTGGTGAACAGGGCCGCATGCTGTTCGGCAAGCTGGCCTGCCAGAAGCCCAACGTGCTGGTGATGGACGAACCGACCAACCACCTGGACATGGAGTCCATCGAGGCGCTCAACCTGGCGCTGGAGAACTACCCGGGCACGCTGATCTTCGTCAGCCACGACCGCGAGTTCGTCAGCTCCCTGGCCACGCGCATCATCGAGCTGTCGGACAACGGCGTGACCGATTTTTCCGGCACCTACGACGACTACCTGCGCAGCCAGGGCATCATCGTCTGACCCCCTGCTGCAGAAACGACAGAGCCCGCTTTCGCGGGCTTTGTCGTTCTAGCGCTCTGCTCAGGCGGTAGCGAACAGCTCGGAGATACGCTGCGCGGCGCCCTGCATGGCTTCGGCACGCGGCTCTTCGCCATAGGCCAGGCCTTCGGCGCGGACGATCTCGATATCGTCGATGCCGAGGAAGTTCAGCACGCGAATCAGGTAGTCCTCATGCGCCTGGCCGGACGGCTGGCCGGCATGAATGCCACCGGCGCTGGAGGCGATCACCACGGTCTTGCCACCCGCCAGCCCGACCGGGCCATTCTCGGTGTATGTGAACGACTTGCCGGCAACGGCGATGCGGTCAATCCAGGCCTTCAGCTGGCTGGGAATGCTGAAGTTGTACATCGGCGCACCGATGACAATGGCATCGGCAGCCAGAAACTCTTCCAGAGTGAGTTCGGCCAGCTCGGCTTCATGCTTCTGTGCTGCATCACGCAGCTCGGCCGGCGTGCCGGCAGCGACCAGGCTGGCAGCGGAAAAGTGGCTGATCGCATCGCTGGCCAGGTCACGGTAGGTCACCTGAACATTCGGTGCGGTAACTGCCCAGGCTTCGACCACGGCGCGGCTGAGCTGACGGGAAGCGGAGGCATCGCCGAGGATGCTGGAATCGAGGTGCAGTAATTTCATAGGTTCTCTCCAAAGTGTCGTGCGACAGGGCGACGCGATGGCAGAGATGCTATCCGTGGAGCCAATAGCCGATAAGACGGTAAAAATGCGATAGTTCGTCCCACTGACAGGACGATGATATGCATGACCTCAATGATCTTTTCTATTTCGCCAAGGTAGTCGAGGCTGGCGGTTTCGCTGCAGCCGGGCGTCTGCTGGGCATTCCCAAGTCGCGCTTGTCGCGGCGCATCGCCGAGCTGGAGCAGCGCCTGGGCGCGCGCTTGCTGCAACGCTCGACGCGCAAGCTGGCACTGACCGATATCGGCGAACGCTATCTGCGTCATTGCCAGGCCATGTTGCTGGAAGCCGAACAGGCCGAGGAAACCGTGGCCAAGCTGACCAGCGAGCCGCGCGGCCGGGTGCGTTTCTCCACGCCGCCTGGCGTGGCCCTGCTGCCCGAGCTGATCAATGAGTTTCTGACTCTCTACCCCAGGGTGCAGTTGGAGGTGGTGCAGACCACCCGCCGTATAGACCTGCTCAACGAAGCGGTGGACGTCGCCCTGCGTGTACGCAACGTCGATGATGAAGAGCCTGGGCTAATTACACGCCGCCTGCTGCCCGCTCGGGCGCATATCGTGGCGCGCCCGGACCTGGTCGCCGGGCTGCGCCTGGAGCAACCGGAAGACCTGCAGCAACTGCCGGCCCTGGGCGCCATCGGCGCGGACCGGCGCATCCATCTGCGCTTCTGTCACGACAGGTCTCAGGAGCTTCGCGAGATTGCCCTGGAAGCGCGCCTGGCGGTCGATGACTTCCCCATGCGCAAGGCCGCGGCGCTTGCCGGCGTGGGCATCACCCTGCTACCGACCACGCATTGCCACGAGGAACTGGCCGATGGTCGCCTGATCGCCCTGCTGCCGCAGTGGACGGTACCGCAAGGCCACATCCAGCTGGCCTATACCCACAGGCGCGGCATGTCGCCGGCAGTCCGCGCCTGGATCGACCTGCTCAGCGATGCCTTCAGCCGCAGGAGCTTCCCGCCCTGACTCAGATGCGGAACTGACGCACCAACTCGCCGAGGCGATCGCCCAGGCCAGCCAGGCTGCGTGCCGTCTGCGCCCCACGTTCGGTTTCATCGGCCACGCTGTCCACGGCCCCCGCGATCTGGTGCACGCTGCGGTTGATCTCCTCGGCCACCGCCGTCTGCTCCTCGGCGGCGCTGGCGATCTGCGCGTTCATGGCGTTAATGGTAGCGATCAGCTGGGCAATGGCGTCGAGCGATTCGCCGGCCTTGTTGGCCTGCTCGCTGGTGACTTCGCCGGCATCGCTGGAGCGACGCATCGAGGTCACCGACTGCTGCGTACCTTGCTGCAGGCGGTCGATCATGCCCTGGATTTCCTGCGTGCTCTGTTGGGTGCGGCTGGCCAGGGCACGCACCTCATCGGCGACCACGGCGAAACCGCGCCCGGCCTCACCGGCCCGCGCGGCCTCGATGGCGGCGTTCAGCGCCAGCAGGTTGGTCTGCTCGGCGATGGAGCGGATCACGTCGAGCACGCTGACGATGGACTGCACGTCCTGCTGCAGGCTATCGAGCGATGCACCACTGCTGCGGATATCGTCCACCAGCGAGTGAATACGCTGGATGCTGCCGTCGACCACGCTCTTGGCCGCCTGCCCTTCGCGGTCGGTCTGTTGCGCGGCTTCGGCAGCGCTCTGCGCGCTCTTGGCCACTTCATGAGCGGCAGCCGACATTTCATTGATCGCCGTGGCCACCTGGTCGGTCTCGTGACGCTGCTGCGCCATGGCCTTCTCGGAGCGTTGCGCCTGATCGGAAACCTGCCCCACCAACTCGGTAAGCTGCCCGGTCATTTCGACGATCTGCCGCACCAGACCATGCACCTTCTCGACGAAACGGTTGAAGGAGCCAGCCAGCTGCCCCAGTTCATCGTTGCTGGTCACGGGCAGACGACGGGTCAGGTCGCCCTCGCCTGCGGCGATATCGTCGAGGTTGGCCTTGATCAGCAGCAACGGGCGCAGGAAGGCGTTGCCCAGCCACACGCCGATCACCCCGAACAGCACCAGCAACACCGCTGCCACGATCACGATACTGGTAAGGATGGTGCCGATGCGCCGATCAATCTCGGCCTGCACTTCGCTGATGCGTGCTTCCACGCCGTCCAGATTGAGCGCGGTGCCGACCGCCATGTCCCACTTGGGCAAGTAGTAGCTGTAGGCGAGCTTGGGCACCATCACCGCCTCGTTGCCCGGCAGCGGCGAGGAGTAATTGACGAAGTAGCTGTTGTTCTTGGCCACGTTGACCAGCTCACGGTTGATGTACACACCGTTCGGGTCACGCCGGTCGGCCAGGCTTTTGCCGACATCCACCGGGCTGTCGCCGCGGAACAGACGCACCACGTTGGAATCGTGGCCGAAGAAGTAGCCGTCAGCGCCATATTTGATCTTGGAGAGGATGGCGATGGCCTGCTCGCGACTGGCCGTATCGCCTTGCGTCGCACCATCGTAGAGCCCCTTCACGGAGCCGAGAGCGATCTGGATGTAGTGTTCCAGCTCACTGCGTTTCTCTTGCAGCAGACGTTCGCGAGTCTCGGCGACCTCATCGGCTGCCATGCTTTGCAGCACCCGCGCCGCCGTGCCACTGAGCACCAGGGCGAAGAGGAGGACGGGAACCAGCGCAAGTAGTATGACCTTGGCTTTCAGTGTCAGGCGCATTTTTATTGTCCTTATGTGCGAAACCAAAAACGGGGCTACCAATATATCGGCAGCCCCGCAGAGAAATTAAGCGACCCATCGCGTCAGGAACTTAACTCGGCGCAGACCTGCCTCTCTACAACAGCATAGCGCCGGCCCAACCGAACACCAGCAGTGGCAGGTTGTAGTGCAGGAAAGTGGGCACCACGCTGTCCCAGATATGGTTGTGCTGGCCATCGGCGTTCAGACCTGAGGTTGGCCCGAGTGTGGAGTCCGACGCTGGCGATCCGGCATCGCCCAGGGCGCCGGCAGTCCCGACGATGCAGACGATTGCCAGTGGGCTGAAACCCAGTTGCACGCCCAGCGGCACGAAGATCGCGGCAATGATCGGCACCGTCGAGAAGGAGGAGCCGATGCCCATGGTCACCAGCAGCCCGACCAGCAGCATCAGCAGCGCGCCGACCGCCTTGTTGTGACCGATCAATTCTGCCGAACTGTCCACCAGTGCCCTTACCTCACCGGTGGTTTTCATCACCTCGGCGAAACCGGCAGCGGCGATCATGATGAAGCCGATCATGGCCATCATCTTCATGCCTTCGGTGAACAGGCCGTCCGCCTCTTTCCAACGCACCACGCCGGAAACCGAAAAGATGACGAAACCGACCAGCGCACCGATGATCATCGAGTCCAGCCACAGCTGCACGATGAACGCCGCGGCGATGGCCAGCCCGGCGACCAGAAGGCTCAGCGGGTTGTACTGCACGTCCACGCGCTCGCTCTGCGCGACCTTCTCCAGGTCATAGACCCGCTTGCCGCGGTAGCTGAACAGCACCGCGACGAGCAGTCCGAAAAACATGCCCAGCGCCGGAATGGCCATGGCGTGGGTGATGCTGATGCCGGTGACATCGACACCGGACTTGGCAACGTTGGCCAGCAGGATCTCGTTGAGGAAAATGCCGCCAAAGCCAACCGGCAGGAACATGTACGGCGTAATCAGACCGAAGGTCAGCACGCAGGCGATCAGCCGTCGGTCCAGTTGCAACTTGCTCAGCACATAGAGCAGCGGCGGCACCAGCAGCGGGATGAACGCGATATGGATGGGCAGCAGGTTCTGCGAGGAGATCGCCACCGCCAGCAGCAAGCCGATCAGCAGCCACTTCAGCGCCCCTCCGGCACCGTCCTGCTGCTTGCCAACCAGCGCCAGTGCCTTGTCCGCCAGGGCATGAGCCAGGCCTGACCTGGCGATGGCGACCGCGAACGCGCCGAGCAGCGCATAGGACAACGCCACCGTCGCCCCGCCACCGAGCCCCTGATTGAACGCCTGCAGGGTGCCCTCGATGCCCAGGCCGCCGAGCAGACCACCGACCAGCGCTCCGACGATCAGCGCCACGACCACATGCACGCGGCAGAGACTGAGGATCAGCATGACGCCGACCGCGGCGATTACAGCATTCATAGAACATTCCACCTGCAGTGCGTGCCGGCAAGACCGGCACAAAAAGCCGCGTACTCTGCCGCACGCGGCCTAGCCTGTCAAAACGAGCAAGCGTTCATAATATCAATCAATACGTGCATAATTCCGACCGAACCCCACATCGATCAAGAACGCGGGCCCTGTACCGATAACCGTACTAGTCCATGCAGAAAGGAACGCACCATGCTGTTCAGTCGTCTTTCAATCCAGTGGAAGATCACCCTGCTCGCCGGGCTCTGCCTGCTCGCTATCGTCACCCTGCTGGTAGGTGCTTCGCAGTTTCAGTCAAGCCGCAGTGCCAACCTGGTACGCGAAGCCAGCTCCGGCATGCTGGAGGAAAGCGCCAAATTGCGCCTCAAGGCTCGCGGTGAACTGCAGGCGATCCGTATCCAGCGCTACTTCATGGACGCCTACCAGTACGGCAAGGGATTTTCCAGGCAGATTCTGTTTCTGCGTGAGCAAGCCGAGAAGCGCTTTCTCGATGCCTTCGATCTGCGCGAAGACCTCACGCGCCAGGTACGCACCAGCCTCGAGGCCAACCCAGGCTTGCTCGGACTATATCTGGTGTTCGAGCCCAACGCGCTGGATGGCAAGGATGAACTCTTCGCCGATCAAGCCGAGCTTGGCAGCAACGAAGGCGGTCGTTTCGCACTGTATTGGTCGCAGGCCACGGTCGGCGAACTGGAATCCGAAGCGATGACCGAAGAGCTGCTCGGCGACACCACCCCCGGTGCCAATGGCGCGGCCTACAACGCCTGGTACACCTGCCCTCGCGATACTCGTCAAGCGTGCGTACTGGAGCCTTACTACGACGAAGTCGGCGGTAAGAAAACGCTGATGACCAGCATCGCCTTCCCCTTGGAGTTGAACGGCAAGATCATCGGCGTGATGGGGCTCGACATCAGCCTGTCCAGCCTGCAGCAGATCAGCGAGCAGGCCAATGCCGAACTGTATGACGGCCAGGGCCACGTCAGCATCTTCAGCCCCGGCGCGCTGCTCGCAGGCAATAGCCGCGATGGCAGTCTGCTGAGCCAGCCCGTCGAACGCGCCTTTCCCGAAGACGCCAGCGAACTGCGCGGCCTGATCCAGAGCGGCAGCGATGCCGAGTTGCGCCACGGTGACATGCTCCGTGAACTCAGCCCCTTCAAACCCATCCCCGAGGCCAAACCCTGGTCGGTGCTGCTCGAAGTACCTCAGCAGGTCTTGCTCGAACGTGCCATCAAGCTTGGCGCCCAACTCGATGCCAACCGCGCCAGTGACAGCCTGGTCGCGCTGCTGATGGGGCTCGTCGCGGTGATCGCCGGCCTGCTGCTGATGTGGCTGACCGCGCGCGGCGTGACGCGACCGATTCTGGGCGTCGCCGCCATGCTCAAGGACATCGCCAGCGGTGAAGGCGACCTGACCCGCCGCCTGCAATACGCCCGGCAGGACGAGCTGGGCGAGTTGGCCGGCTGGTTCAACCGCTTCCTCGATAAACTGCAGCCAATCATCGCCGACGTGAAAAGCAGCGTGATCGATGCTCGCAGCACGGCCGACCAGTCGGCGGCCATCGCCAGTCAGACCAGTGCCGGCATGCAGCAGCAGTATCGCGAAGTCGACCAGGTGGCGACCGCCTTCCAGGAAATGAGCGCCACCGCTCAGGACGTCGCCCACAATGCAGCGCAAGCCGCAGAGGCCGCACGAAATGCCGACCAGGCCAGCCGTGAAGGCCTGCAAGTGATCGATCGCACCACCAGCACCATCGACCTGCTGGCCAATGAAATGAACGTGGCCATGCAGGAAGTCGAAGGCCTTGCCAGCAGCAGCGAGCAGATCGGCTCGGTACTCGAAGTGATTCGCTCGATTGCCGAGCAGACCAACCTGCTCGCCCTCAACGCGGCCATCGAAGCCGCTCGCGCAGGGGAAGCCGGTCGCGGCTTTGCCGTGGTCGCCGACGAGGTGCGCAACCTGGCCAAACGCACTCAGGACTCGGTCGAAGAAATTCGCCAGGTGATCGAAGGTCTGCAAAGCGGTACGCGCGAAGTGGTCAGCACCATGCACAGCAGCCATCGCCAGGCTCAGGGCAGCGTCGAACAGGTGCAGCAAGCCGTGGCCGCGCTGCAGCGCATCAGCCAGGCGGTCAGCACCATTACCGACATGAAGCTGCAGATCGCCAGCGCGGCCGAGGAACAAAGCTCGGTGGCCGAGGAGATCAACCGCAACGTCGCATCGATCCGCGATGTCACCGAGGCCATCTCCGCGCAGGCCGACGAGTCGGCGCAGGTAAGCCAGAGCCTCAATCGCTTGGCCAATCACCAGCAGGGTCTGATGGATCAGTTCCGCGTGTAGCGGCGAAGGCGCTGACGGAGAACACCTGAGCGTGACGCCAAATCATCCCCGATCTGGCGGCGCGTCCCTTGCAGCGCAGGCAGGCGATCGCCTAGCCTGCGTTCTTTTTTTGGGGAAGCAACATGCTCAATATCGCCTTGGTCGCCGGCTCCAGCCGCAACAACAGCCAATCGGGAAAGGTCGCCCGCGTACTGCGTCAGCGCCTGATCGAGATGGGGCAAACCACTCAGGACACCAGCTGCATCATCGATCTGGGCCTTGCGCCACTGCCGCTGTGGCCCGCTGAAGATGCCGGCCCCTGGTCCATGTACCAGCAACAACTGGCAGCCGCCGATGCGGTGGTGATCATCGCGCCGGAGTGGAACGGCATGGCCTGCCCGGCAATCAAGAACTTCTTCATCTACGCCAGCAAGGCCGAACTGGCGCACAAGCCGGGTCTGCTGGTGGGCGTCTCCTCCGGCATTGGCGGTGCCTACCCGATTGGCGAACTGCGCGCCTCCAGCTACAAGAACTGCCGCCTGTGCTACCTGCCGGAACACCTGATCGTGCGTCAGGTCGAGAAGGTCCTGAACGGCCCACAGCCGGTGGACGAGGCTGATCAGCGACTCCGTGCCCGCATCGGTTACGCGCTCGACGTACTGGTGCGCTACGCCCACGCCCTGCAACCGGTGCGCGCCGCCATCAGCTTCGACAATCCGGCCTTCGCCAACGGGATGTAAGCAAGCGTGTTACAGGCGCCGCTGTGTGAGTTGGCGGCGCCGAACACAGTGCTTTCGGCGGTTTGCCTGGCCCCGGCTCAACGCCGCGGCAGGCTGACCATCACCCGCAGGCCGCCCAGAGGGCTGTCCTGCAGGTCGATACGGCCATGCCAGGCCTCGATGATATCGCGCACGATACCGAGGCCAAGGCCGTGCCCGGCGACCTGCTCGTCCAGGCGCGTGCCACGGCCCAGCACGGCCTCACGCCCTTCGGCATCGATGCCGGGACCATCATCATCGACAAACAGGCAATAGCCCTCTGCACTCTCCTGCACCGTCAAATGCACGCGTTGCTCGGCCCATTTGCAGGCGTTGTCCAGCAGGTTGCCGAGCAACTCCAGCAAGTCTTCACGATCACGCGGCAACACCAGGCCAGGCGGCGCCTGCCAGTCCAGAGTCAAGCCGCGGTCATGAATCATCGACAAGGTGGCGAACAGCCCCGGCAACTCCTGCGCACAATCGAAGCGCGCCCCCGGCAAGACTTCGCCAGCCAGACGCGCACGCCCCAGCTCACGGCTGAGGCGCTGCTCGATCTGCTCCAGCTGTTCGCGCATGCTCGCGCGTAACGCAGGATGAGCAGCCAGTTCCTCGCGGCCGGCCAGGCTTATCAACACCGCCAGCGGCGTTTTCAGCGCATGGCCAAGGTTGCCCAGGGCATTGCGCGAGCGCTTGAGGGTGTCCTCGGTATGCGCCAACAGATGGTTGATCTGCGCCACCAGAGATTCCAGCTCTTCGGGCACCTCGGCATCCAGCTCGCTACGGCGGCCCTGCTGCAGCTGCGCGATCTGCTGACGCACCTGCTCCAGCGGGCGCAGCGCCCGGCGCACGATATAGCGCTGGGCGATCAGGATCAGCAGCAGCCCCGCACCACCCAGGCCAAGTCCGACCCATTGCATGTGGCGAAAGCTCTGCAGTATCGGTTGGTAGTCCTGCGCCACGCTGATCGACAGGCTCTGCCCATAGCGGCGGTAATCGGCGCGGTAAATCAACAACAACTGGCCTTGCGGGCCATCGCCCAGCTTGGCCTGCATGCCCGTACCATCGGGCTTGAGTAGCTCGCGATCCCACAACGAGCGCGAACGCCAGCTGCGGTCGGGAAAATCGATGCGAAAGTAGTGCCCGGAGAATTGCCGCTGGAACGAGGGGTCGAGGCGTCGTTCATCCAACTGCAGCCCCGCCGGACCACGCACCAACGCGGCCAGCAGCCCCTGCGCCTCATCGCGCAGATCCTCTTCCAGGTATGCACGCAGGCCACGGTCGAAGACCCAGAGACTGGCCTGCGCCAGAACCAGCCCAATCACCAACAGCGTAGCGGCCAGGCCAATGCCGAGCCGACGCTGAATGGACCTCAACCCTGCTCTCCGGTAAAGCGATAGCCCTGCCCACGGCGGGTCTCGATCACGTTGCGCCCGAGCTTGCCGCGCAGACGATTGACGTGCACTTCGATGACGTTGGAGTCGCGCTCGGTCTCACCATCATAAAGGTGGTCGGCGAGATGGCTCTTGGAGAGGATTTGCCCCGGATGCAGCATGAAATAACGCAGCAAGCGAAACTCTGCGGCGGTCAGGTCGATGGCCTCGCCGGCAGCGGTCACGCACTGGCGGCTCTCGTCCAATTGCAAGCCGGCAGACTCCAGTTGCGGTTGGTTAGCCAGCCCATGGGCACGACGCAACAGTGCCTGGATGCGCAGGGCCAGCTCCTCGGGGTGGAAGGGTTTGGTCAGGTAGTCGTCGGCGCCGGCCTTGAGCCCTTCGATGCGCTCAGCCCAGGAGCCACGCGCCGTCAGCACCAGCACCGGTGTGGCCAGGCCACCGGCACGCCACTCCTGTAGCACTTCCAGCCCCGGCTTACCCGGCAAGCCGAGATCAAGAATGATCAGGTCGTAAGGCTCGCTAGCGCCCTGATAGGCCGCATCACGACCGTCGGTCAACCAGTCCACGGCATAGCCCTGGCGCGTGAGGCTGGCGGTCAGTTCATCGGCCAGGGGTACATGGTCTTCCACCAGCAACAGGCGCATCAGTCGTCTTCCTCATCCTTCAGAATATTGCCGTTGCGGGCATCCAGTTCGAGCTCACGCACCACGCCCGATGTGGCCAGAATCTCCACCTCATAAACCAGCACGCCATCTTCCTCCTCCAGTTCCGCCTCAAGCAGAGTCGAGCCTGGGTAAGCCTTGTCGACGTGCTGCATCAACTGCTCGAACGGCATGATGACGCCATCGCGCCGCAAACGCAGGGCCTCATCTTGATCGAGATCACGCGCGACACCCGGAACGCTGGCTAAACCGCTTGCCAGCACCAGAAACAGTGCGGTGGTACGTCGAAACTTCATCAATCGTCCTGGTGATTCTTGAGAATTTTCCCGGTACTGGCATCCAGCTCCAGGTCCCACTGCACGCCTTGAGCATCGCGCAGCTCGATCTGATAGATATAGCGGCCGTACTCTTCTTCCAGCTCGGTCTCGTCGATACGCGCGCCTGGATGCTGAGCCAGTGCCGTTTCATTGAGCTGCTCAAAGGATTTGATAGTCCCGGCATCACGTAGACGCAGCGCCTCATCCGGGCCCAGATCACGCGCCTGGGCAATGGTAGCGGCGCTGGCGAGGGTGGCAAGTGTAGCGAGGCTGAGCAATCGTTTCATGTGCTTCTCCAGCAGCGAATCAGAGGCTTCAACTCTAGGCTCAGGCACTTAATTCAAGCTGAATTCACTTGCGTCATTCACCACATGAAGTGGCTTGGCCTGCTCGTTCAGCCCTCTATAATCGCCTGTTCGAAAGGAGGCATTGATGAGCGCGATCCATATCAAATCACCTGCCCTGACCCTCAAGGCAGGTCCCAGAGCCTTGACGCGAATTCGCCAGAACGGCCTGAGCCCGGCGGACGTCGGCATCCTGCCTGGCGCGGCGGGCGGCCCCAAAGGTATTGGTATTCAGGGCTTGGATCTCGCACTGTTTGGCGACTGGCTACCCCGCGCCCCACGCGAGCGCGCCCTGATAGGCGCCTCGATCGGATCCTGGCGCTTCGCCAGTGCCTGCCTGCCAGACCCGACCGCAGGAATTCGGCGACTCGGCGAGCTGTACACCTCGCAGCGCTTCGCCAAGGGCGTGAGCATGGCCGAGGTCTCGGGCAGTTGCCGGCAGATGCTCAGCGAACTGCTAGCGGATCAGGACGCCGCCATCATCGCCAACCCTCACTATCGTCTGCACATCGTCGTGGTGAAGAGCCATGGCCTGCTGCAACACGACCACCGCGGCAAACTCAGCCTCGGTCTGTCATCGGTGATCGGCAACAACTTTCTGGCTCGCCAACGTCTTGGCCGTCACTTTGATCGCGTGATTCTGCACGATGCGCGACAGCTACCTCCCCTGACGCAGCTGAGCGACTTCCGCTCGCACTTCCACGCACTGACTCCGGAAAACCTGCGCCACGCCCTGCTGGCTTCTGGATCGATTCCAATGGTGATGGAAGCCATTCGCGAGATTCCCGGCTTGGAGCCTGGTGCCTATCGCGATGGCGGCCTGCTCGACTACCACCTTGACTTGCCCTACCACGGCGAAGACATCGTGCTCTATCCGCACTTCACCGACCGGGTGATACCGGGCTGGTTCGACAAGAGCATACCCTGGCGCCGCGGCGACCGCACGCGCCTGCAGGATGTAGTGCTGCTGGCGCCATCTCGCGAATATCTGGCTCGCTTGCCACACGGCAAACTGCCAGATCGCACTGACTTCAAGCGTTACCTGGGCAATGACGAAGGGCGCGAACGTTACTGGCGCCAGGCTATGGCCGAAAGTACGAGGCTCGGAGACGAATTTCTCGAACTGGTCGAAAGTGGCCGCCTGGCAGAACGCCTGCAGCCTCTCTGAAACAAGCGATTGCTCAGCGAGCAGGGCGACGTGATCAGGCGGCAAACGGGCCAGACCTGATAAACTGCACAGTTCAACGCCATTCAGGCGGAATCATTTACGCGAGCGCTGTTCAGTGGAATTGTTCAAAGAGTTCATCTTCGAGGCGGCCCATCGCCTGCCACACGTACCAGAAGGCCACAAATGCGGCCGCCTGCACGGCCACTCCTTCCGAGTCGCCATTTATATCGAAGGTGACGTCGACCCTTATACCGGCTGGATTCGCGACTTCTCGGAGATCAAGGCGATCTTCAAGCCAATCTACGAGCAGCTCGATCACAACTACCTGAACGACATCCCTGGCCTGGAAAACCCGACCAGTGAAGTCTTGGCCAAGTGGATCTGGCAACAGGTCAAACCACTGCTTCCAGAGCTGTCACGCGTACGCATCCACGAAACCTGCACCAGTGGTTGCGAGTATCGCGGCGATTGAGCAGCGCCGAAAACGACAAAGGCCACCTTCAAGGTGGCCTTTTTATTGATCTCTAATTAGCGCCGACAACGCGCAGGGTGCGGCCTGCGCACCGTAGCGACCGCATCATTGCCGCCGTGCGCAGCACGCCCTGCTTTTTTCCGCGCGCAAAGAAGAAACCCCAGACCGCGTTAGCGATCTGGGGTTTCTTATAGGAGCTTGACTATGTTCCGGCCAGCGTCCCGGCGGCCGGCGCCCCGGGACTCTCACCGCCACACGCCATTTTTTGCGTAGATAGAAGAACGCCCAGTCTGCATTAGCAAACTGGGCGTTCGTATAGGAGCTTGACGATGACCTACTCTCACATGGTGAAGCACCACACTACCATCGGCGATGCGTCGTTTCACTACTGAGTTCGGGATGGGATCAGGTGGTTCCAACGCTCTATGGTCGT
>Ga0070754_10002278_pt1 | contig 14273 bp, 2 predicted proteins | sample VirMetDEL_Sep_01_FD_75181 | JGI IMG/M metagenome (GOLD analysis project Ga0070754, IMG submission 75181) | Aqueous microbial communities from the Delaware River and Bay under freshwater to marine salinity gradient to study organic matter... | ecosystem: Environmental > Aquatic > Marine > Coastal... | reverse complement strand
GGTGTACCTGACTTGAACTTCTCAGAAACACCTGAACATAAGTGTGCCCATTTGTTCAAAATGGAAACTGGTAATTATTATGCCTATCCTAATAATAGGATTATTTGGTATGATGATGCATGGACCTTTGAAAGGATTAAAAAGAACCCTGGTTATGAAATTGATCTCACTGTATATTCAGTGGAGAACAAAAGAAAGATTGAAACTAGTGATGAATACATGTATGAGATCACATACCTAGATAATGAAGAATCCAATAAGCGTTGAACTATGACAGATTTGTACAAAAACTACTGGAACAATGCTCCTGATGAAGGTGAATTACTAAGAGAGATTGCTAATGACAAGTTAACACCAAAGAACAAGATAAAAAAGAATACTGATGGTTTATATGAAGTAACTGATGTATGTGATAATTGTGGAATGAGTCCATGTAATCCCAGATGCATCAATAAAGATAATACAATACTTATTGATTAGTGTACTAAATAAGGTAGAATTCTTGTATATTTGTGCCTGTTCAAAGGGTCAGTAAACCATTTAAAGATGTTAGTGCAACCTTTCAAGTTAATCCGATTAATTCTGATTTAATTGGATTAACTAATGAGAATGCTATTGCCAGATCAATTCGTAATTTAGTGTTTACAAATCCTGGCGAAAGACCTTTTAATCCTATTTTAGGATCTGATGTGAATAGTTTATTATTTGATAATTTAGATCAAATCACTGCATCCAATATTCGTTCTCAGATCAAAGTTACTATCAACAATTTTGAACCTAGAGTTAAATTGAATGAAGTTGTAGTTAAGGCAAATTCAGATAGAAATGCCTTTGATGTCAAGATACAATATTACATTGTTGGTATTGATGCACAAGAACAAGAATTATCATTTGCATTAGAACCCACTAGGTAAATGCCTTTAGTTAACTTCAGCAACTTAGATTTTGATCAAATAAAGACTTCCATTAAGGACTACCTTCGTGCGAATTCTAACTTTACAGATTATGATTTTGAAGGATCTAATCTATCCACAATCATAGATATTTTAGCATATAATACCTACATCACTTCATATAATGCCAATATGGTATCTAATGAAGTGTTTATTGATGGCGCAACATTAAGAGAGAATGTTGTTTCTTTAGCAAGAAACATTGGATATGTGCCAAGATCAAGAAATGCTGCTAAAGCAAAAATATCATTTGCAGTAGACACATCAGGTACAACAGCAGTATCAGTTACTTTAAAGAAAGGTATTGTTTGTGTATCATCAAATAGATTTGCAAATGTGAATTTTGTATTTTCTATCCCAGAAGACATCACAATTCCTGTAGATAATAATAGCATTGCATTATTTGATGACATTGATGTATATGAAGGAACATATATTACACAAACATTTAATGTAAGTTCTAGAACGCCTAATCAAAAATATATTTTAACTAACAGTGGAATTGATACTGATTTGATTACAGTTTCTGTACGTGAATCATCCACTTCATCTATTGTAAGAACATTTAATCAATTTAATAGTCTTTATGATGTAACATCAACATCACCAGTTTATTTCATTCAAGAGATAGATAATGAAAGGTATGAATTATTATTTGGTGATGGAACATTTGGTATAAAATTAGAGGAACCAAATGTTGTAGAGGTTGGATATATTACATCTAGTGGTGAATCTGGTAATAATATAAGTCAATTTACTTTTGCTGGTCAATTAGTTGATAACAATAATTCACCAATTACATCAGGCATTAGTCTTATAACAACTAATCAAAAATCATATGGTGGTGCTCCCATCGAGAGTGTTGAATCTGTTAAAAAGAACGCACCTCAAATTTATGCATCACAGAATCGTGCAGTGACAGCATCAGACTATGAGACCCTGATACCTAGAATTTATCCAGAAGCAGAATCTGTTTCTGCATTTGGTGGGGAAGAATTGTCACCACCGCAGTATGGAAAAGTATTCATCAGTGTAAAACCAGAAAATGGTGTTTATCTTTCATCATCTATTAAGGATGATATTAAAAACCTATTAAGAAAATATTCAGTTGCTGGCATTGTAAGTGAAATTGTTGATTTAAAATATCTTTATGTTGAAACTGATTCATTTGTTTATTATAATCAAAATAAAGCGCCATCTTCCAGTGTGGTCAGTTCATTAGTAACTAACAATATTATTCAATATGCTAACTCAACAGAGTTGAATAAGTTTGGTGCTAGATTTAAGTATAGTAAGTTTCAAAAAATTATTGATGATAGTCATATTTCAATTACATCTAACATCACCACTGTTCAGATGAGAAGAGATCTTGAAGCTTTGGTGGGAGGTTTTGCTGAATATGAAATTTGTTTTGGTAATAGATTTTATATTAAAAATCATGGACACAGCCCAGTGTCAAATGGAAACTTGATAGGATATAACATCAAATCATCAGCATTCAAAGTTAGTGGCATTTCTGATACTGTTTATTTTGGCGATACTCCAAATCCAGGTTTTCAAACTGGATCAATATTTTTATTCAAATTGAATTCTGATACTGAACCAGTGATTTTAAAACAAAATGTTGGTGTAATTGATTACATCAAGGGAGAGATTAAACTTAATCCAATTAAGGTCATTTCTACTAGCGTAAATAGAGGAGCACCTATTATTGAAATCTCTGCTGTTCCCTATTCAAATGATGTAATAGGTCTGCAAGATTTATATTTACAACTTGATACCAATAATGTTGTTGTAAGCACTGTATCAGATCAAATTGCTTCTGGTGATGATATCTCAGGCAGTAATTATATTGTAACATCAAGTTACTCTAATGGCAGCCTTGTTCGTGGAACACCCATAGTGAGTGATCAGCAGGCATCTGCATCATCTACTATATCATCAACAAACAATAGTGCTAGTTTATCTGCATCAAATACATACTCCTATTAATAAAAAATGGCAGTAGATAGAGTTAAGTTCCAAGATATAATTGAAAGTCAGGTTCCTTCATATGTTAAGGATGACTTTCCACTTCTTGTTGAGTTTTTAAAAGAATATTATGTTTCACAAGAATATCAAGGAGGAACATATGATCTGATTCAAAATCTAGATCAGTATTTAAAAGTTGATGAATTATATAATCTTAAGAACTCTACTGTTCTTAGTGGTGATATTTCTTTTGATGATACTACTATTAAAACATCTGCAGACTCAAACTTTACTGAGGGATTTCCAGAAAAAAATGGAATCATTCAAATTGACAATGAAATCATTACATATGAGTCAAAAACTGATACAACCTTTGAGGGGTGTGTAAGGGGTTTTAGCGGAATTACAACATATATTGGGACCAATACTCCAGATCAACTTGTATTTGAAGAAACTGAATCTGATTATCACAGTAATGGTGCGACTATCTATAATCTCAATGTAAGATTTTTACAAGAATTTTTTAAAAGAATCAAAGGGCAATTTGTTCCAGGATTCTCAGAAAGAACATTATATAACAATTTAGATCAACGTAATTTCATATTCAATTCAAATAGTTTTTATAATTCAAAGGGAACTGATCAATCATTTGAAATTCTTTTTAGAGCACTTTACGGAAAAGATGTAGAAGTAATCAAACCTAGTCAATTTTTGATAAAACCATCTGATGCTGACTATAGAATCACACAAGATTATGTTGTAGAATCTTATGTAGGTGATCCATTGGATCTCAAAAATCTCACCATTTATCAAGATTCTACTTCATCTAGAGGCACAGTAAGTAATGTTGAAAAAATAAATTATCCTGATGGGAATTTTTATCAAATCTCTATTGATTATGGGTATAGAAGAGATCAAGATGTTAGGGGTACAATTTATGGTTCATTTGAATCCAATCCTAAAACTAAGATTTTAAATGGTGTTAGTATTGGTGCAACTGTATTAGATGTAGACTCTACTATCAGCTTCCCTAACTCAGGATCTTTAAGTTTACTTGATGTTAATGGAGAAGAGAATATTCTCCTATACAACAGTAAAACATTAACGCAGTTTTTGGGAGTTACAACAACTACCTCTGCCTTTAATAAAGGCATTGATGTAAATTATGATTCTTTTGCTTATGGAACTGGTCCAAATGGAATAGTTAAAGTAAAGTTTACAGCAACTCTCACCAATTTAAAATTAGGATCTAAAACATATTTTTTCCAAAAGGACGACACAATTAATGTAAAATCATTAGGATTGGAAACTTCTAGTGATGTTTCAAAAAGATGGAAATATAATTTAAAAACAAATTATAATGTTGAAAACATTATTGTTATTGATACATCTCAGAAAACATATAACATTAAGACATATGATGAAAATATTGTTAACGTAGGATACAAGTTATCACTAACAAGCAATACGGGATTAATTAGAGACTGCTCTGTAATAAATGTATTATCAAAATATGAATTTGTTGCAGTATTATCTGATAACATCACAGCATCTCAATTAAACCTAAAATGGAAAATTGAAAATCAAATTCTTAAAGGATCATCCAATAGATATCCTGAGATGAATAATTATTATGCTAATATTTTGAACACATATGAAAAATTCAATGGTGATTTTATTATTGCTTCTAATTCTATCCCCAATTATGATTCAATACCAACAAACCCCTATAATAAAGTAATAAATTTTTCTGGATCATCTTCTGGTGATAATTTAGTTTTGGTTTCTTCTGGTGATCATGGTTTCTATACTGGAGATGCAATTTATTTTGAACCCAAAACCACAACTACAACTACTGTATCACCTAACGGAATTAAAAGTACAATTACATCTCAAAGCACTTTTGATAATGTTAGTGCAGGAGTTTATTATGTAGATAGAGTAAATTCCACAACAATTAAGATATCTAGAAGTAGAGCAGATATATTTAATAATAGATACATTACTCCTGTGGGCATTGTAACTGATAGTAAGTTCATTTATTATGACTACTACAATAAGGAACTCTCTCCTCAGAAAATATACAGAGAAATTTTACCAGTATCTAAAAAGAATGGAAATTATTTAACAGATCCAGGTTACACTGGAATATTGATTAATGGTGTTGAACTGCTAAACTATAAATCATATGATTCCATTTATTATGGAAGTATTGTGTCCATTGAAACTGATAATACTGGATCAGGTTATGATGTAGTCAATCCTCCAATTCTTAAAATTAATGATGATATTGGAGTTGGTGCTACAGGAATATGTGGAGTAGAAGGATCTCTAAAAGAGATACAAATCATAGATCCTGGATTTGATTATGTAAATGATCCTATAGTCACAATTAGTGGGGGGCAAGGAGAAGATGCATCAGCAAAGGTCAATTTAACATCAATTGATCACTCAGTATTATTCAATTCTGATCCTGGACCATTGTCTGGTCTCAACTTGAGTGAAAATACTATTGGATTTACCACCTATCATAAATTTAGAAATTATGAAAAAGTAGTTTATGTGACTAATGGCGTGAAAGCAGTGACAGGATTGTCAACTGATTCATATTATTTTGCAAATATTATTGATGATTCAACAATTAATCTACATAATAGTTTTGAAGATGCTAAGTCTGGCATCAACACAGTTGAATTGACAGGTTATAGTAATGGAAGACATGAAATCAAATCTTTTGAAAGAAAATCAATAGTTTCTAGTATTATAGTAGATAATCCAGGATTTGGTTATAAAAATAAAAAAAATAATATCCAAGTTTCTGGAATTAATACATCATTAAATCTTATATCAATCTCCAATCATGGATATTCTGAAGGTGAAGTTATTCAATATACATCTGGTTCGTCTCCCATTGTTGGTCTTGGGACAACATCAGAATATTATGTTAAAAAAATAGATAATGATAATTTTTCCCTAAGTTTAGTTGGGACTGGCAAAACTGATAGAAATTATTATTATGACAACAATATTTTAGTTGATTTAAAATCAACTGGTAATGGTAGTTTTAACTATACACCAATCAAAGTTAGTATTGATGGCATTATTGGAGTTAATACTTTAACCAATCAAGATTTCAGTTGTAAGGTTCAACCAGTCTTTAGAGGATCCATTACTTCTGTAAATGTCGTTGATGGGGGAATTGGATATGGTTCTTCAGAAATTCTCAATTTTAATAGACAACCAGTAGTCACATTTGAAAGTGGTTCTGGTGCAGAATTGACTCCCATTATTTCTAATGGAAGAATTGTGGAGATTATTGTCAATAATGGTGGAAATGGTTATAATTCTATTCCTAATATTTCTATTAGTGGTATTGGTTCTTTTGCCAGATTAACCCCAATAATCAATAATGGTACAATTATTGAGGTAAAGGTTATTAGTGGTGGTGCTGGTTATTCAAATGACACCTCTGTAACTGTCTCTTCTGCAGGTATTGATGCAAATGCTTATACAGAAATTAATCAATGGACAGTCAATAATTTCACAAGAAATTTTGAAAACATAGGTGATGATGATGGATTTGTAGATACATCTATTAGTAGAAAAACTTTAGAATATTCTCATACGTACCCTCCAAGATATCTTAGAGAGAACACATATTCTATAAATGCAAATGGTGATACAATTTATGGACAATCAGACCTTCAAATTATCAACAATATTGAAGTTGATTCCACTCACCACTCTCCAATAATTGGATGGGCATATGATGGAAATCCAATTTATGGTCCATATGCTTATTCCTCAGAAACTGGTGGTTCCATAAAAAGAATGAAATCTGGTTATGAATTGACCTCAACTCAGACAAATAGACCTCCTGTTTCTATTTTTAAAAAAGGATTCTTTGTGGAGGATTTTGAATATAGAGGAGTGGGTGATCTTGATCAACATAATGGCAGATTTTGTGTCACTCCAGATTATCCTAAAGGGACTTATGCATATTTTGCAACAATTTCTGATTCAATTGAGACATCTGGTCCATTCAATAACAATAAAATACCAGTATTCCCATATGTGATTGGCAATTCTTTTGCAAGTGAGCCAAATTCATTTAACTTTAATAGATCTTCCAATCATGAAGATTATGATATTGAAGCAAATGGATGGTTTAGAAATACCAATCCTTACAATATGAACAAATCACTCAGTGGTTATGATTATATTTTCAATTCCAATAATATTAAAAAGCAAACTATTGACATCACATCAGCATCATCTGGAAATGTACAAAGTGTGGGCATTCTTACAGGTGGAAAAAATTATAAAGTCAATGACAGATTGATCTTTGATAATACAGGGACTAATGGAAAATCAGCTGCAGCTAAGGTTCAGAGCGTTTTAGGAAAAACTGTATCTTCTGTTAGTGTAGCATCCACTCAAATATATGATGTAGAGTTTGTTCCTGTCTCTTCAATAGGACAATTTACAGGATATAGCACTTCTCCTCACAAATTGCAAGATAATGATATAGTAACTATATCAGGATTATCAAAATATTTTGATGGTTTTGATGGCAATTACCAAATAGGTGTAGGTACTGGTTCTTTTGTTCTTTTATCTGGTGTAGGAACCATAGGAGAAACTGGAGTTACAACATATTTTAATGTTGGAGGTGCTCTTCAGAATCCGTATTTAAGAACTAATGATATTCTCTCTATTGAATCTGAAAAAGTAAAAGTTCTGAATATTGATAAACAAAATCAGAGAATTCGTGTATTAAGAGCACAAGCCGGATCTATAAGCACTTCACATGTTGGTCTTAGTCCAGTTTTCCAAGACCCAAGAAAGTTTAATATTAATGTTGGTGCTATTAGAACTACAAAAACATTTAGAGTAAATAATGAAATTTATTTTGATCCTGCAGAGTCTGTTGGAATTGGCACTATACTTGGAACTGGTATTGGCAATACAATAACATTTTCAAATCCAGGAGCTGGTGTAACTCAAGTATTTGTGGGACCCAGACAAATTTACTATCCCAATCATGGATTTACACTAAATGATACTTTAGAATATAGAACTAATGGTGGATCTTCCATTGAAGTTTGGAATGGGGTTGTTGGATCATCAAGCTCTATTCCTTTATCAGGATTAGGAACAGTATATGCTGTTCCATTTTCCAGTAGATTTGTTGGACTTTCAACTAATAAAGTTGGTATTTCAACTACATCTGGTCAGTATGTAGGTGTAAACAGTACACCAGGTCTTTTATATTTTACCAATGTAGGATCTGGTGTCTATCATAGCCTCATCACCAAACTAGATGATGTTATCACTGGACAAATTGAAAAGAATGTAGTAACAGTATCTACTGCAACTACTCATGGCCTTTTAAAAAATGATATTATAAACTTTTCTGTTAATCCAAAAAATGAAATACTTGTTAAAGTAAAATATAATGATTTTAATAGAAGAATTGTATTTGATTCAAGATCATTTACTTCTTCCAATGTATCAGTTAGCAACAATACTATCTCTTTTACTGATAATAATTTTAAAACCGGAGATAAAGTAATTCACAGTTCCAGTTCACCATCTGGTGGTTTGGTTAATGAGAAAATTTATTATGTCTCACTATATTCTCCAACTGAAATAAGATTAGTAGAGGATAGAGTAGAATTAAGTAATATTAATCCAAAATTTGTTAATATTACCAGCGCCTCCTCAGGATCAATTGCAAAAATTAATCCATCTGTCAATGTAAGCAAAAACAATAGTGTTAGATTTGATCTTTCTGATCCTTCACTATCTTTTTCATTAAATGGAATTAATTATTCTGCATTTGACATGGATATCTATTCTGATTCAAGTTTTCAAACAAGATATTTCACATCTGGAGAAACATCTACATTTGAAGTTACTAAATCAGGGAGAGTTGGTATAGATTCAACTGCCAACCTTACTGTAAATATAACCGATAATATTCCTTCAGTTTTATGGTATTCTTTCAGTAATGAAAATTCTTCTATATCACCAATTGTAAAGAGACAATTAGTAATTGATTATGATGTTAGAGCCAACAACCAAATAAGTGTAGTCCCAACAGATTATGATGGAAATCATACAGTTGTGGGAATATCTACTACTTCATTCACATTCAACATCAACAATAAACCAGAAGTAGTATCATATAGTTCCACCAATTCTAATCCAATTTATAAAACAGATTCCACTAATGTATATGGATCCATCGCATCAGTAGAAATAACAAACAAAGGATATGGATATAGAAGTCTTCCTGGTATTAATACTGTAATAAGTGGATATGGAACTGATGCTATTCTTTATTCAGTCAGTGACAATGTGGGGCAAATACTTAGTTACAAATATACTTCCAATAGTATTGGATTTAATTATCCAACTGACAAAACTATAAGAGCTGTTGCAAATCTTCCTGAAATTTTGGAAATTGAACCACTCTATTCCATTGAAAAAATTGGAATCACTTCAAGTGGTAAAAATTATTTGATTGCACCAGATTTGATTGTTTTGGATGGTTATACAAATGATATTGTTGATCAAGTAGAATTAGAGTATTCACTTGGAGATAGTCAGGTTTCTATTATAAAGAATACTACTGATCTATATCAAACCCTACCAAGAGTTGTGCCAATCAATAATACTAATGGGGTAGGAATTTCATCAATTGTTTATAATGAATCAAATAAGAATGCTAGAATTTATCTTAACGCCATTTTTAATGACAATCAGGACTTTCCTTATAGTATAGGTGAAGAAGTAATGATTGAAGGTGTGAGTGTAGGTCTTGGCACTACAGGAGTGGGATATAATTCATCACAGCATGATTATTCATATTATAGTCTCACTGGTGTTCAGACTAATCTTGGAGGATCAGGTGCTTATATTGAATGTGATATGTCTAATGTTATCAATGATGGAGAAGTTCCAGGGGGAGCCTTAACTCCAGTTTATGGAAGGGCTATACCTGTTTCTCAGTTCCCAATTTTTGATGTTGTTTTGAGAAAAAATGACTACTTTAAAGATGAAATAGTAACAAATGGAAAATATGAAGGTATTGTTGAGAGTTGGAATAAAAATACAGAAATTTTGAAAGTATCAACTCCATTTGATTATTCCATTGGAGATAAGATAAGAGGTCTCACCTCCAACACTCAAGGAATTATTAATATAAAACATGATTTCCAATCAGAGATTGAAGTGGGATCTGGAACAACAATTATCAATGGGTGGACAAGGGAGACTGGATTCTTAAATGATAGTCTCCAAAGAATTCCAAACAATGAATATTATCAGAACTTCTCATATTCATTGAAGTCTGAGATTGATTATCAAACATGGAATAATGCTGTAGGATCTCTCAATCATACAGCTGGATTCAAAAAGTTTTCAGACTTACAAATCATAAGTCAATCAAGTTCTTTGGTTACTGCTGATGATTCAAGTATTGAAACTATTGTTGATGTTGTTGGAGAAGGAAAATTAAATTGTTTCTCTGAATTTGATAATGTGACTGAAAATACATTTTATGTGAATGGCAAAAAATCATCTAATTCAATAATTTTTGAAAATAAAATTCTTTCAGATTATTTCCAATCAATTGGTAACAGAGTTTTAACCATTGATGACTTATCATCTCAATTCAATAGCAATGAAAGAGCTGATGCATTTGAACCTATTGCAACATACAACACGAATTATATTTACAACAAAATTATTACATATGCACAGGACAGAACATTTACTGATGAGAGACAATTTGCAATAGTGTCTGTAATTCAGAATGATTTGCAAGGTTATGTCAATCAATATGCAAGTATTGAAACATATCCATATCTTGGTTACTACGACTTTATTCCTACATCTTCAACTGAATGGAGCCTAACATTCCATCCTGTAAAATATGAAACTAATGTTTATGATGTATCTACAGTATCTTTCAGCATTTTAGATAATGATCCAAACACTGGAACTACTAGCTATGGTGATGTTGCTTCAATTTTCAGCACCAATGTTTCTATTCCTGCAAGTTCAACAACCACTATTGTCTCGGTTGCTACAACATATAGAGCATTAAAAGTGCTATCAATGTTGGAGAATACTTCAACTAATTCCTTTGAAGCAGCAGAACTCAACATTATTCATGATGGAACTGATGTTGCTCTCCTTGAGTATGGAAATATAAATGATGGATTGGGACTAACAGGACCTGGAATAGGAACATATGGAGCAAGAATAAGTGGTAGCAATTTAATTGTTGAATTTACTTCTAATGTGGGATCAGCAATTACTAGCAATAATGTAATTGTTGCTATAGCAGATACTGCTACTTCTACAGAAACTGTAGATTTGGACGTAACAGCAGTTGGCACTTACTACACTTCAATAACTGCATCAGCATCCCCAACCGCAAATGTAATTGCCTCATATGCTCAACCATCTGAAACAGCATATGCCATTGTGGTTGTAGAAAACACCACTGATAGTGAATATGAAATGTTTGAACTTGGAGTTTTAAATTCTGCATCTAATGAATGTATGGTTGAATATGCTAATACATTAACAGGTGCAGGAATTGGAACTGTGGGCATTTCATCAATTGCAAATGGAATTGATATTGTTTATACTCCAAACCCAAATAAAGATGTCAAAGTCAGATCTCTATTAACTGCATTACAAATATATGATGAAAATTCTAGAGATGATAGTATTAATCTAAACAATGCTATTGTAAATACTAATCATGAAGACTATCAAGGAACTAAATTAGATATTAAAACAAGTTTTAGACTTAAGCACCATGGTGATGATATTTTTAGAAGAGTGTTTGATGGTTCTAATTCATCAATTGTTGATTTGACAAATGGTATTATCAATATTCCAAATCATTTCTATGTTTCTGGAGAAAACGTAACATATTCTTCTCCAGGTTTAGGAAATACTGCTGCTATTGGAATTGCATCAACAACTGTCCCTGGAATAGGTGTAACAGATAAACTTCCAGAAAGTCTCTATGTCATTAAGGTTGATGAAAGTAAAATGAGATTTGCTGCAACAGCTGAAGATGCATTATCTGATCCACCGTCACCTATCATTATCAATAATATTGGTATTGGCAATTCACATGTATTAAATGCAAATAAGCAAAATACAAAAGCAATTGTTGCAGTTGATAATTTAATTCAATCTCCAATTACTAAATCAAAGATAAGTACACAATTGAATCAGAATGTAGTATTTGAAGTAACTTTTGAAACTACAGGAATTTCATCCTTCTTCTCTGGAGATATCATCAGGATTAATGATGAATACATGAAAGTTATTAATACTGGTGTTGGTGGAACAGATAATTTATCTGTAGAAAGAGCTTTGTTGGGATCATCTTTAGGAAATCACAGTATTGGTTCAACAATCACTAAGTATAGTGGAAACTATAACATAGTTGATAACAATATTATTTTCACATCAGCTCCATTTGGAAATATCCCTATTGGTACATCAACCAATCCTCCTGATGATAGAGATTGGGTTGGAATTACTTCAAGTTCGACATTCCAGGGAAGAGTTTTCATGAAGCGTGCTGGTTCTGGAACAACTCTTGAAACTTATCATGAAAATCATGTTTTTGATGATTTCTCAATAAACTTCACAGGATTAACAAGTACTTTTACTTTACAAGAAAATGGATCTAATGTATCAGGAATTTCAACTGATACAGTCATTCTCACTAATTCAATATATCAAGAACCACAAGGTTTGGATGTAGAATTTATAGATTATGAAATTATTGAAGATTCTGGAATTTCATCAATTAGATATAAAGGGTCAGATTCATTGCCTGAAGGATATGATCCTAATAAAACTCTTCTTCCAGTTGGCGGATTGATAGTTTCTGTTGGTTCATCAGAAGGAAACGGATATCAACCTTTAGTTGCAGCAGGTGGAACAGCAATTGTATCTGGTCTTGGCACTATTTCATCAATCAGTATTGGAAATACTGGATCTGGATATAGAGAGGGCATTCAGACCATTGTCAATGTTGGTGTTCAAACATTCAATGGAGTAATTCCATCCATTGAAAACATTGGAACAGCAACTGTTCTCAATGGACACATTGTTGGTGTCAATATAACAAATCCTGGATCAGGATATACATCTTCTAATCCACCTCATGTTGTATTTGATTATCCATTGAGTTACTCTGACATTCCTCTAATTTATTCAGATTCAAGTGACATTGGAGTTGGACAAAGTGCAACTGTAGATATTGTAGTTGGTCAGGGTTCTAGTATAATCTCTTTTGAAATAAGAAATTATGGATTTGGGTACAAACCTGGAGAGAAATTGACAGTTCCTGTTGGAGGAACCACTGGTATCCCGACAAATACTAATGTTTCTTTTGAAGAATTCAGAATCTCTATTGAATCAACTTACAATGATCAATTTAATGGATGGTCTGTTGGACAATTCCAAGTCTTAGATAATTTTAATTCTTTATTTGATGGTGTTAGAAGATCATTTAATCTTACAGTAAATGGAAATCCAGTATCTATTAGATCAAAAACAGGATCAAATATTGAAGTTGACAAGACGCTTTTAGTATTCATAAACAATATCTTACAAGAGCCAGATGTATCTTATGAGTTCAATGGTGGAAGTGTTATCACATTCAGTCAAGCACCAAAAGGGATTTTAGAAGATGTCTCAAATAGTGGAGACACATCTAAGATTATTTTCTATAAGGGTGCAGGAGATGTTGATGTTGTATTTACTGAGGTACTAGAAACTGTAAAAATTGGTGATACTTTAGAAATATCTAATAACTCAGAATTGGGACAACCAATTACTTATAAACAAAACTACAGAACAGTAACAGGTATTAACACACTTGATACTGTTGGTACTAATAATTATCCTGGACCTGGAATTATTAGCGATCAAAGCATCTTGAGACCAGTAACTTGGTGTCTGCAGACTACTGATAAAATAATTAATGGCAATTATGTCAATAAAGATAGACCTGAATATGAACCACAAATTTATCCTGCATCCTATTTAATCCAACCTGTAAGTGTAAGCACATCCTTTGCTTATGTTGATAGTGTTAGACCACTGTTTAACTCAAATAATGAAGCAACCAATAGGACATTCCAAAACAATGTTCTGATAGTATCTCAAGATAGTAAGGTTGGAGCAAGTGCTACTGCTACAGTTTCTGTTGGTGGTTCAGTCACAGCATTGAATATCACTAATGCTGGTGCTGGTTACACATCATCTTCTACTTCTATCAGTATTGCTTCTCCTGGCATT
>Ga0070754_10002275_pt1 | contig 14276 bp, 15 predicted proteins | sample VirMetDEL_Sep_01_FD_75181 | JGI IMG/M metagenome (GOLD analysis project Ga0070754, IMG submission 75181) | Aqueous microbial communities from the Delaware River and Bay under freshwater to marine salinity gradient to study organic matter... | ecosystem: Environmental > Aquatic > Marine >... | reverse complement strand
TGGTTAGCAGAATATGGGTCAATATATACTTTATATTTACCATTAAGAACACCAGCAAAAGTGTTTCCTGTGTCATCAACAGAAAGATTGTTGTTTAACGCAGGAGCGTAATCTAATACACCAGCCATTTGAAGAGCAGAAGCTACATCAGATGAACAGATAATCATATTACCTTTACCTCTACGAGTTCTTTGTGCAATTGTGTTTGCTTCTCGTTCAACTTGGAACATTAAACCTTTGAATCTTTCAACAGACCATCTGCCGTTAGAATCAGTATCAAGGTCAAATATACCTTCAGTTGTTGTGTTAACAGAACCAGTGTTAGCAGAAGCACCTTTCTCAGCATTGATGTAGATAGTTCTAACTACTTCTCTGTTGATTTCAGCAAGAATTTCAGCAGACAAAATGTTTGCTAATTCTGTTTCTGCATCTAGACCATGAATTGCTTTAAGGTCTTGTGCAAGTTCCATTGTGTACTCAGCTTTTAGAGCTCTTGATTTTGCTGTTACAGTTGATTTCTCAATTGAGAACGCCATTTCAGCAAATGCATTTCCACTAGCGTCGCCAAGTGCTTCAGCAGCCGCAGTAGACATACCTGTACCGGTTGTATATGTACCAGCAGAAGGACTATCGTTCAACGCACTTGGGTTAGTACCAGCTTGTGCTGTTGATGAGAATCCGTCAACTGATGAACCAGCAGCGTTTCTACCTGAGAAATCTGAATCAGCTTCATCAAATAATGCTTCTGTTCCAGACTGAGTTGAATATCTACTTCTCATTGCAAATATAAGACCTGTAGGACCTGTCATAGGTTGTACACCACAGATATCATAAGCAATAAGGTTAGGCATAGCTCTTCTAACTAAAGAAATTAGGATTGGATCCCAATTTGAAACACCAGCAGTATTGTTTACTGGCGCAGCTTCAGATAGGAAAGCTTGGTCTTCTTTAGAGGCCCTTTCTTGGTTCTCTAGGATGACCGAAGTAACGGCACGCTTATAACTATCCTTTACCTCAGGAAGGTCAGGATGGTCTAAGACTGGCTGCCATTTTTTTTCGTAAGTTTCAGATAAGTACATATCTTTGTCTCTCCTTTATTACTATTATTTTGACAACTTAATGTCTTTGGTTTTTGTAATAGCGGCCGTGTAAGCAGCCATCGCATCCGATAAATCAACATTTGCTGTTTCATCGCCTGCCGCTACATCATGAATATCATCCGAAGATGATTTCTCAGTTTTTTGCCCAAAGTATGATTCCTTAATGGTTTCTACTTTTTTTGCAAAATCTTCTTCATTAGAGTACTCAACGCTCTCTACTAAACTGTTAAACTTCTCTTTAGAAGTGTCAGCTAAATCTTTAGACGCTTCATCAATGATGTCCTGTCTTTTGAATTGGCCTACTTCTTTTTTTAGTTCTACAGATTTTTCAATTTCTTCGTTAAGTTTTTTCTATAAGTCTTCTATTTTAGAAGCCTGGTCTTCAAGAACATCATATTTCTCATCAGGTACATCTATGTAATGGTCTTCAAATAATTTTTTCATACCATTAATAAAGTCTTCTGCGATTTCGCCCTTGATACCTCTTTCTAGAGCTAACTTGTTTTCATTCATCCATTCTTCAACTACATAGTTTAAGTATGAATCAACTTTTTCTGTAAGTTCTGCTTTAGATTTTTCAACTTCTTCTTCAAATTTTTGTGCGTACTCAGCTTCTAGTCTCTCTTTCTCTGCACTAACTTTTGAGTTAATTGCAGCTTCAAAGATTGTAGCAGCCTTTTCTTTAAATTCTTCAGATAAGTCAGCGTCGCCAACTAAAGCGTCAATGTCTTCCTTAACATTTATGTCTTCACAATTAGAAGCTTTCAAAGATTTCTTTTTATATCCTTCTTCTTCCACTTCTTTGTCGTCCTTTTTGACTTCTTCTTTAGCTTTTGCTTCTTCAATATCTTTAGAATCTGTATCTTCATCTGCTTCTTCAGATTTCAAGTGTGATGGCTCTGCAGCCACTTGAGCACTTTTAGAAACTTCATCAGATACTTTATTAACCTTTTTACTACCGTGAGGATTACTGTCTGTAGGTTTAACTACTGGTGAACCTAAATCTTCATAATCAGTTTCAAGATGTGATGGTTCAGCCGCAACAGCATTCTTCTTAGGAGCATCCGCCATAGGATTAGCAGCTGCTTCTTCGATAGCTTCTGGTTGCATTTCTGATTCTGCCATTGAAAATCTCCTTTTTTTATAGTACTATAAAACTCCAAACTTTTTGAGTTTGGTATTATTTATAATATTATAGTTTTTTAATAAACGAATCAAAGATTTTTAGTTTTTGTTCTTCTAATTCTCTTTTCTTCGCTCTCATCATTTCCATCTTCCACGCCTCTACATCTTTTTCAATTAAGAGACCGTTATCCCATACCCACTCTTTTCCTTCCATAATGCCCTCTACGAAAGCTTCTGGCGCTGAAGGGTCGGCAACAATGTCAGCGGCTGTCGCTAAGTAAAAGTCATCTTTTACATAGTTTGCACCGTTGCGTTGTATAATGGAACCCATGCCTCTAGATGATACTCCTAATTGAGCACCTTCATCTATAAGATTTTTTACAATCTTACCATAAGGCGTGTCCATGATTTTAGCTTCACCAATAAAGTTATCGCCATCTGGGTAAAGTTTATTCACCATGTGAGATACTCTTTCCAAATTAACTGTTGGGCCATCTGGATGTCCTAACTCACCAAATGCACGATTTTTATTGATAAATTCTTTGTTGTATCTTTTTACTTCTTTCATCAAGATATCTTTAGGGTAAACTCTACCATTACGATTCTTGATGTTAGACTGTAAAAAAACACCTCTAATCTTGTATTCTTTCTTGCCGTTTTTTTCTTCTATAAGATATTCGGCGTTTGATACTTCTTCTGAAATTAATTTCATTAGTGTACTCTCTCTTTTTTTCTAATACTATTTATACAAACAATTACTTCTATATTAGAATTTTGTTATCTAAACTCTACAATTATACTGTAATTATCACCATTTGCAAAGTTTTTTGTACTTAATAGCACATCACCTGTTGGTGTTGTCGCATTATTTGGTATACTATTACCATCTGTTCTAAAATCCATGAATCCTTGTCCTGATAAAAATAATGCTGTCGCATTTGTTGTGCCATCCCAAATAAGTTCAACACCAGATTTACTATCAGATGTATTGATAGAATAATATACTTTAGATATAACCCTATTACCATCTTCAGACATAAAGGTTAATGTTGAAGCGTCAACTTTTTTAACCAAAGTTTCGCCTGTACCATCGGAAAAGTTTGTAAGTTTTGCTACAAATTTAACACCTGATGTATCAGCAATTGTCTGTGTTGTTACTAAATCTGCCATAATGTCTCCTAGCTATTTTCACCCATACCTTGTTTTTGTAATGTTAATAATGCAAAACCGGATGAAGCATTAGTTGTAATTGCCTCAATGTCTCCACCTGTTGCACCTGTATTGGTTGCTGTATTTTTAATTACTGCACCATAATAGTGGCCTGAACCACATAAGTTTATTGCCTCAACATCACTTGAAGCACCTTTAAATTCTAATTTACATTCTCCTAAACCTACACCATATACAATGTTTGTAATATGAAGTTTAGCTCCATCAGCATGCCCACTTAATCCTGAAGCATCCACGGCCGCAGCTGTTGTAGCGGCGTCAGCGTTCCAGGTGAGTAATACTTTGGCATGTGTTTTAGTATCTGATAAAATTTTAGTTGTAACTGCCATAGTTCCTTTACACCTCTGTTTGTTTTAATTGCTCTCTTACTTCTAATTCTATGTAATCTAACAATTGTTCTTTTGTTATATCATGCGAAGAAACAATTGTCTTCACACAGTCTTCTATATTTTCACAAAAATTATCATCTCGATAACTTCCATTATCATGTCTGTTGTCTAACATTTTATAAAACTCATTGACAGCAGTTTTTAATTTTGGCGACAATGATTTATAAGCAGATGAATCTACTAAATTGTAATCTTCAAATATATTACTTAGCTTCATCTGATGTTAAATCTATGTCTGCTTTACCATCATTTTGGATAGAAACAGAACCATCTTGATTAAAAGTTCCTGGTTCAGCAATTTCAGGTTTTGGGTCACTAAAAGCTTCTGCTTCAGATGGTATTGATTGAGCAGTACTGAATAATTGTCCTGCTAATTCTTTTCTTCTAGCATCCAAGTTATCTCCTACTTTTTGTCTTAAAGCATCCTTGAAAGCATCCCCAGCTTCAATGTTATTGCCATCGCCAAGTTTATCTATAAAGTTTCTTATTTCTTCACTCATTATATTTCATCCTCCATTGGGGTATCATCCATTTGAGCCGTAGGGTCTTGAATAATACCAGTATCAATTTCTTGTTTAATTTGTGCATCCATTTCATCAATTTCAGCGTCGCTTTGTTTGAGTATATTTTTTCTGATGTACTCAACACTATAAAACTTACCAATATAATCTCTCATTTCATTTGCTAACTGAAGTCTTTCTCTCATCATTTCAGTTTGTTTTAATTCTGCAAAATGACCATCTTGTAAGTAATCATAATTAATATTTTGATTAATCAAAGTCCAGTCTTCTTCAGAAATAACTTTCTTTAAGATTAATTGTGTTTTTAGTAAATCGTTAAATAGTTCTGTAAATTTCTTTCTTAGTCTTTGTACAAATTTAGTAAATTTAAGTTCATCTCTAGTAATCTCACTAGCACGACCTAAATTAAATCCTTGTGAAGATTCTAATCTACTTACAGGAACATTTAATGAACGATATAGTTTTTTTTGAAAATATTCAATATCTGCAATTTCACCTAAGTTTTGGCCGCCTGGTAATGTAGAAATATCAGTACCTCTACCACCTTCTCTACTTGGCAACCAAAAGTCTTCAAGCATAGACATATAGTTTCTATCATCTCTAATTTCACCTGTAGAAGCGTCATAGACAAGTTTATTTCTATATCTTGCCATAACATCTCTTAGATATTGTTCTGCTTTTAGTTTTGGTAAATTGCCTACATCAATTTTAAAAATTCTTCTTTCAGGTGCTCTTGCTATTCTGTATATAACAACAGCGTCTTCAATCATTCTTAATTGATTAACAGGTTTGATTGCCTTATGTAAATAAGACATTACAATATTTTTTTGTTGGTCTACTAAACCTGATGGACAAAAAGCAATTGTGTCTGGTGCAATTTTTATACCACTACCTGATGTTGTGCCTGAAACTCCTTTTTCGTTGAATAGGTAATACTCTACATATTCATCTATCATTGTAAGACTGCCAGTTTGACCTTCTGGTCTTTTCTTTCTTACTTCTCTAATTTTTTTGATTTTTCTTGGGTCAATATATTTTAATTCTGTAATGCCCAATGTAGGCGAATCTCTATCTATAATTTTTTGATAATAGACACGGCCATCAACATACCATCTTCTGAATATGTCATGACCTTTTGTGTTAAAATGCATTAGATTTAATACATTTTTAAATTCTTCGTGAATTTTCTTTTTAACATCTTTGCCATAAGGTAAATTATCTGTATTTACTCTTACAGCATCCTTCAATTCATTAGATACAATAGCCTCATTAACAATGTCCTCAACTGCCATATCGCACTCGGGATGTAATGCTATTTCTCTGTATCTTCTTATTAAGTCTGCTTCACTCTTAGCAGTACCTTCCATATCAAGGTACTGGCCAAAATACCCGCCGGCGGCGACGGTTTGAGTTCCGTCATCCGCCTGGGTAGTCGTAAAGCTTTGCTTAGGGTCTTCTTCTTTTTTTACTTTCGTAATTTGAAACCCAAATAATTCAGCCATACTTTAACTCCTATATTGTATCAATTATTTATACGACCACTAGGTAGTTGTATTTGTTTCAAAGAATTGATACGCAAAACTAACATCATAAGTCTCTATTGTATCATTAGTATCATAGTCTAATGCAATAGAACCTATACTTACAGGATATGCTCCTCTTAAAGTAATTGACTTAATGGTGTTTCCGTTTCTGTCTAAATGGTCTACAAAAGCGTCAACTTGATAATCAGCTGGGTTAGTTAAACCTTCACCATCTGTCATGTTGTTGATACCATTTTGCCATCTTTCAAAAGCATTTCTTACTTTGAATGATGTATCGTTGTAGACTGTAATAGACCAATCTTCAAATGTTCTGTCTCCAGCAACTTTAATTTTACGACCTCTGAATCCAACATCAAATGAACCTATGGCCATAGCCGGTAAACTTGTTGCTTTACATAGAAACGCTAGGTCTTCTATTTCGCCACCAACTTGAGCGTAACCAGGGAAAGGCATTGTAACCTTAAACTGATTAGGTCTTGCACCACCGCCTGATAGTTTAGCTTTGAAATCTGATATATTTGCCATCTTTTTTCTCCTCTAAATTAACCAGCGACTTCTTCAAATGCAACACCTGTTCGTGTAGCAACGAATTGTAATGTAACAAAATTGATTGAACGAGCAGGTTTAACAAAAATCTCTGCTACAAATTCATTTCTATCTATTACATCGCCTGTATTATTTGTTTCATCACAAACTACTAAAAAGTCTGTAATCCCTCTACGACCTTGCACTTCTCTTAGGAAAGGTTCTACAATGTTTCTAAAGTTAGCTCTTGTAAATTCATCATTGAACTCAAAGAGTTGGAATTTAGAAGCAGTTGAAATTGCTTTCTCTAATACAATGAATAGTCTTCTAACATTGATTCTGTCAAAAGCGCTAGGTGATGATAAAGCAGTTTTATCTCCGAATAATACTGTTCCTTGACCTGGGAAGGTTGCAACAGGATTGATTCGTTTTGGATATAAAATATCTCTTTGTGCTTTAGTTGGATTGTAAGCAAGTTTAACTACACCTCTTACAACACCTCTGTTAAATCCAGCAGGTGAGAACCAAGAATCTGCAATAGAATCTGTTCTAGCTGCAAGACCAGCAATGTCTCCATTTAAAGGTACAAAGCGATATACATCACTATATTTGTCGTACATGTATTTGTAACCACTATCAAACACAGCATAACTTGAAGACCTTCTTGAATCAAAAAAGTCTTTAACATTTTCAGTTTGTGTATGAGAGTTTGTTACATTAACAACATCACTTCTTTCAGGTGAAGCAAAAACTACAGCGTCTTTCCTGTTTTCAGCAATTGTTATTAAGTTGTCAACATGTGTTCCGTCTCCTTTACCAGCGATTATTAATCCAACATCAACAGTATCAGCGTCTGAAAACTTTTCATAAGCAGTTTTCATTTCGCCTGTTGTTACAGTTGAACCATCTGAACCAGCAGATAGTGATTCATTTGTTGGTGTATTAACAGCAGTATATGTAGTACCTGAAGCTGCATTACCCCAATTTGAACCTGAAGTATTGTGGTCCATCCAATAGACATAATTTGATTTTGTGAAAATTACATCTGGATAATAATTGTTATCGCCTTGTGGAGTTTTAGCGTCTGAAGCTTTAGATAGTTTAGAATATGTTTCTAAAACATCTCCAGCCACGCCTGTAATTCCTCCGTCTTCATCAACGACTACAACATGTATTTCATCGCCAGAACCTGAACGGTCAGAAACATAAGCAGAAGTACCTGGAGCGCCGTCTACTGAATCGTAGTATCTCCATCTTCTTCTAACATTTCCACCATCAGTTAAAGTAGTTTGTAAACCACCTGTTCCTGATTCTTTTTGTACGATTGTAATTGTTGTTGAACCGTCATTTGCTGTAACTCTGTACTGGTGTCCATCATCATAATCATTTGTTGCAGCTGTTGTTGAAAAACTTACGATATCTCCTACATTTACGCCTGAAGAATCTGTAAGTACAACAGTAGTATCTCCAACAGAAGTTGCAGAATCGTTCACAGTTGTTACACCTTCTTGTTCGTATGCCGTAGCACTTGGACAAGTTGACACAAGTAAGTTGTTACCCCATGCACCAGCACTTCTAGCCGCAAATGTACCGACTGAAGCTTGACCTGTAGCATAGTTATTTGTATAATCATCATTGTTTTTTACTAACAAACCAGTTCCGTTTGATGTAGCATTTAACAAAGATGAGTTGGTAGCTCGTACTACTCTTAGAGTATTAGAGTATTGTAAAAAGTTGGCAGCTGAGAAAAAGTACTCAAATGTACTTGAATCTGGTTTACCAAAAGTATCTACTAACTCTTGTTCACTAGAAATTGCCACGATTTCATCAACAGGTCCTTTTGCAAATTGTCCAGCAACAGCACCTATAGAAGTTGAAACAGCAGGAATTACTCTAGTTAAGTCTCTTTCCTGTACGAGAACACCTGGTGATACTTGAAAAGCCATGTGTTATCTCCTCTAATTAGCTAATTATTGTTATCATTTTTGGTATTATTCATACCCCCATAGTCAAAAATATTCACTCGGCAATATTTATAATATTCACAAAGTCTGGTTTTCATTCACCCTTACGGACAACAGGATGCCAGACTGTTCCATATTCATCTACTTCAGTTTTTAATTCATCTGGTGTTCCATCATCAACAAATCCAAATGGTGCCATATCTTGCTCTATGAGATTTTGTTGTTCAACATAAAGTTGATTTCTGATATTTGAATCAGTCATTTCTTTAAAGTATTCTTGATTTGATAACCAGCCAAATATAACTAAACACATCATCAAGTCATCATTACATCCGTCTTCAGCCTGCCAAGAGTTTCCTCTTTTTGAGAATGTTGATATTTCTTCTATAATATTAAAGTCATTAATTATTATTTTATCAGATTCTATAAGCGTTTTAATATTTGAACAACCTATTTTTTTAATTTGTTTGGTCATTCTAACACCTAATGATGAACCTCTACCTGAAAAACCTGCACCTAAAATCTGGCCAGCACGACCTCTTTGGGTGGTCATTAACATATTTTCATATTCTATTTCAAACTGTAATGTATCTGATATTTGTTGACCTAAATCATTGACCTCTACTAATATGTGTGCTTGATTGTAATTGGCACATACTTGAGCAATAATATTAGGAAATACAAAAGGTTTTATTTCATTACTTCTATATTTTGCAACAACACGGTAAGGCACCTGTGATACATCAAATATAACAAAAGCAGAATAATCTTTTACAGTTCCTCGTGCAACATCAACAGAACACACATAAGTTTTTTCTTTATCTGGTTTTTCATACATATCTAAACCAGCATTTGATGTAATGGGTGTTAAATATGGCATTGATTTAATTTTACTTGGTGCAATCAATGTATCAATAGAACCTAAAAATTCACATTCAAATTCCGCTTGAAACTGTTCTTGTGATGTGTTTCGTATTGTTTCTTCTTTCCATTTTTCATCACGACCTGGTACTTCTGACCAATGCACATCAATTGGAACATAATCGTTATTACTGTTTACAGCGTCTGTCCATAATTTGTAGTACATATTCATACCGTGAGGTGTGGATACAATTATCATCTTAGTTTTTTGTCCAGAAGATATTGTAGGATATACAGATGAGAAAAACGCTTCAGCAATATTGGCTGGTACAAAAGCAAACTCATCTAAGAATATGATGTTGTACGAACCACCACGAATTGCACTTGAAGATGTTGAAGCGGCCACAATAGTTGATTTGTTTTCTAATTCTATAGAACCTTTATTCCAATTTATAACACCTTGTTGCAACCATTTTGGTAAGTTTTCATATGCAAGTTGTAATCTTCCTAAAATATCTCTAGCAGTATTTGATTTGTTTGCCAGAATAGCAATATTACAATTAGGATTAAATAATGCATAATGTAAAAGATATGATACAATAGTTGTTGATTTACCAGACTGTCTAGGTAGTTTACATATTGTAAATCTGTTTTTATGCATAGTACCAATCATTTCTTTTTGAAAGTTGTACATTTTAAATGGTACAAGGCCTTCATCAAGTGATACTATCTGTACATAATTCTGAATAAAATATAAAGGGTCTTTTTCACATTTAAGATATTCTTCTAATTGTTCCTTTGTAAATTCAACAGGAACATTTATCTTCTTCAAATTCGGATTTCCGAGGTAATTGTCAGACATATATACCTTCTATGTGTGTGTAACCTAATTGTATGGCAGTTGTAACTCTACGACTACCTCTATAAACTTTTAATAATCCTTTTTTATACTCTTGACCTAATGCACCTATTGTTCCTTCATTTGTGCATTTGTGGACTTCTATTGGATTTATCATTTCTTCTCCGTTTATAAGTTCTTCAAGAATTAATCCGTGTTTAACATAAGTTAAATCACTAATCTTGAATATCTCCGTCTGTGGATGAAATGATTTTGCTTTTAGTATTTTCATCTTTGTTCAACATTTTTTGTAGTTCAGCAGTAGAACCAACAAAAAGAGCATTTTGTATTTTGGTGTCTGCCGTCTTTGGCAGTTCTTTTAAATCTTTTAGTTTCTTTTGTAAGTCTTGAAGTTTATCAACAGTATCACCAACACTTTTAATTAATTGGCCTGCCACTTCGTAAGCTCTTGGATGTTCACCTTCTTTTGCAACAGACAATATACCATCAATAGCCTCTTGTCCCTTTTGAATTAAATCATAATAGGCCTCACGACTATAGTTGTAATCTTTGTCTACATCAGGTTTTGATTTGTCTTTATCACGAACAACAGGAGGTTTAAATTCTTTTTTCTCCTCTACTTCTGATAAACCTAATATTTTATTTAATGTATCATCACTCATAACAATATATATAACTCAATTATTCATCTGTATCTGTTTCTGGATTATAGTTTTTACTATCCGTGTAAAAGTTAATTGATGTTGTAAATCCAAAATCATCATCAGCGTCAGCACTTGTAGGATTGGGGGTTGTTGTAATTCTTTCTTCTCTTGCTTTATTAGTTGTGTCAGTATCTGAATATAAATCAATATTAACTTCTTTAATTGTTTTGGTTGTAGTTGCTGGTCCAAATAGATATGTTTTTGCTGTAAAATTCATTGTATATACAACAGCTCTTCTTGATGTAAATGCACCATCATAAGTATCTTCATAATTTATAGTATTTAATATAATTGGCACATCTCTTTTAATATCTAATTCAGGTATTGCATTTACAGTTACAGTATAATCAGGTTGAAAAAAAGGTAAAATTTGTTCTGTTATTTGAAGACCGGCTTCAGCAGTTGCTGTAAAAGAATATAAATTAAAACTAATATTATAAGGTACAGGCGTGTAATTATAATTCATTACTTTACCATCTATATCTGCCTTTACTGATTTATATTTTTGTACTCTTGTTAATTTTCTTGAAGCGTCATAAGAAAGACCTGCAATTTCAAATCCCATTCTAGGCAATGTTAAAGCAAATTCTCTTTCATTAATATCAGGTTGTTGTTCTAATCTTACTAAAAACTTTTCTTTAGGCGCATATGATAATGGCACCTTAATAGATTGAATAACTGTGCCTGAAGAATCTTTTCTTTTAACAGTTATATTATTAAAGATAGTACCAAATGCTACGGTCATCTTTCTTAAAGTCTGATTGTAAAAATAATCGCCTAACATTAGTTAAATTCATCTACCTCGCCAAATGGGTTTCTTTCTGTAAAATCTAGTATATCATCTAACACACTTGATGTGTCAAATCCTGCTTCATTATCTAAATCTATATTATCTGCATATAGAGATTGTGTTTGTATTGCATATGTTTCTAATAAGAAATAATTATTTTCTCCACCTACACTATCATTTTCTAATAGTAGAGAACCTGTTTCAGCTTCAAGTGTCATTTGATGTGCTAATTGGTCAAGTGAGTATTGGTCTTCAGCACCATCCATACTATCAATGCCTGTATCAATTCTTTCTGAACTGTATTCCCAGCGTGTAACTCTTAGTTTGTAAACAGGTAGTTGGCCTAATTGAAAGAATGGTTCTTGGTCTTCAACAAATTGAATTTCAAAGAAACTATTCATTAAAGGCATATAAATGATATCGCCTTCGTTTGGTCTACCTTCAGCAACAAGTGTTACATTATCATCTACATAATTATCAAAGGTTCTTTTTGCAACCATAAAGGTTGTGTCTTCTCTAATTTCTAAACCAAATTTACTTATTAATTCTTGTTCGCCAGCAAAACCTTCAGTTGTCTCCATATACATTTCAATAAGATGAGCTGTATCAAATTTACTTGCAACATCTTCGCCTAAGATTAGGTCTTTATTGACTATTGTTCTTGGTAGGTAGTAGACATCATGTCCGTAGATTTTAAGGCCTTCTACAATTAAATCTTCGTAAAGTCTTTTCTCTTGTTCTCCACCAATGCCGTTTCCACTCTGAAAGTAATGATTAACTGGCATGGCATTATCCTATGAGCATTGCTGGGTTTAATTCGTATGAATCTCTAATTTCTTTTTCTAATTTTTCAACATCTGTTAATGCTTCTTGAAATATTTGGCCACCATTTAATGATACTCCACCAATCATAGTAACACCATTAAATTTAGATAAGTTAGCGCCCCATTGTTTTTTAAATAATGCTGTTACATATCTTTTTAGATAAATGTCATTGTAAATATCTGTATAAGATTCTGGGTCTAATTTACGATAACATTCAATTACAATATATTCATCAGCAGCTAAATCGTTTGTCCAATCCATGTCAATGTATAATCTATTGTCGTGTTGATTAAAACGAATTGGTTTTTCACCTACTAGTATATGGTCTAAGAAATCTAAGTGTCTTAATACAACATCATAGTTAATTACAGATGTTGAAGAAAAGTCATACAAGTCATTTAGTCTTAATTGATATCTTACATCAAATAAGTTTAAGTTACCTTTGTCTGAAAAAGGAAAAATATTGATTACAGATACGATAGAACTTGGAACGGCCAAATAATTATTATCTTCATACCATGTTGTTGTATTACTTGATGGTGTATCTGTTGCTGTTTCAGTACTAGCATTTAATGTTGACAACCTTGTCTTATCAGCAGAAGTTAATTTATATTTTAAGTATGTTCTACGAATACCATCATAGTGATATTGTGCAAAAAACTGTAATGCCTCATCAAGTCTATCTTCAAGTTGGTCATCATCAACATTGATTTCTATGACAGGCTTACCTAGTGTTCTAAGTGCATACTGTTTTAATGTTTCTCTTGTATTTGGATTGGCCATAATTCTTCTCTTTTACTATATTTATAAGATAATAATTTGTTATTATCTCTTTTCTAAAAACAATTTTTCTATAAACCATGCAGGAGGGTCTAATTCCCACCATTTATGACCATGTCTGTAATCTTTTGATATTGTATGATGATAATTGTGCCAACCCTCACCCCAACTAATTAGTGATGTAAGTGGACTATTAACAGCAGTACAATCTTTATTTGGTTTTGTTACAATATAACCGAAATATTTACTATGAGGTATTACTGCAAATGCACCGGCGGCCTGATAGATACAGGCTGCTGGAAAAGAAAATGCAAATACACCTAATAGTGGGTCAATTACATATAATATACCAGCATAACCAAATAATAGTTTCCAATAATGTCTTGTTATAAACATATAATCTTTATCTTTTATAATATCACTCACCATTCTTTTTGGAATAACAACAGGTTCATATAATGTCAACCATGCTCTAATATAACCTATATTTTGTGGAGCTTCATTATCTTTTTCACTACCACTATACATATGATGATATCTATGCATTGCTGTCCAAGATAGTGGGCTTCCAAAAGCAGAAATTACTGTTAAATATTTTAAAATTTTTTCTTTTATGGGTGTAGTTTTAAAACTTTTGTGGGACATAAATCTATGAATAGCAATATTTGAACTAAATATATTGACAAATGCCCAAGCAATAATACCATGTAAAATATATTCTGGAAAATAATAAGAACCCACAATTGCAATAATGGTATTGACTAACGCTAATAGTTGAACTAATCTTGCATGTTTCATTTCGTCCACCCCAATTTATTTATTATCCAAACAAATGGGTCAAACCAACAATGTTTTAATTGTGGTTCAATATGATGTTGTTTATGAAATGATTCTGAGAAAGCAACAGGGTACATATAGGGCACATCTCTAACCTTGCCTAGATGACACATAATTCCTGTAACTGTCATTACCCAAAAGGTTGTCATAGCTACTGCTGTTGCCCACATCAAAAACATATCAAATGGCAAAACTAAGAAAAGAATAAAGTTAAATGTATAT
>Ga0070754_10002274_pt1 | contig 14279 bp, 13 predicted proteins | sample VirMetDEL_Sep_01_FD_75181 | JGI IMG/M metagenome (GOLD analysis project Ga0070754, IMG submission 75181) | Aqueous microbial communities from the Delaware River and Bay under freshwater to marine salinity gradient to study organic matter... | ecosystem: Environmental > Aquatic > Marine >... | reverse complement strand
GGCGGCGGCCGGGTCTTTCAGATCGGCCAGCGCATGGGCGGCAGCGTTGCGCACCACCTCGTTGCTGTCCTGCAGGGCGGCGATCAGCGCGTCGGCGATGTCCACCGCGTCGAATTCATCGACCACCTTGGCAGCTTCCTGGCGCACCGCAGGGTCTGCGTCGTTGAGTGCCAGGATCAGCAACTCGGCGGCTTCCGGCTCGCCGCAATCGACCAGCTCCAGTACGGCGACGCGGCGAATGCCGGGATCTTCGGACGCCAGGTTTACGGCAATCTGCTGCAGCATGGGATCGTCATAGGTCTTCATCAGCGGCTCCTCAGCGCAGCAGGTAGGGAATGTTCACCGTGACCGCATCGGTCGGGCAGTCGGTCTCGCAGGGCATGCAGTACCAGCATTCGTCGTATTTCATGTGGGCCTTGCCGGTGTCCGGGTTGATCCACAGGACGTCCAGCGGGCAGACGTCGATGCAGACGCGGCAGCCCTTCTCGGCGATGCATTTGTCTTCGTCCACGACAACCGGGACGGCAGAGCGGTGGTTGGCTACGGGCATGGTGTATCTCCTCGGTTCCAGTCGAGCGGGGTTCGGGACGACCCGCTTCGCTGTAGGGGCGAATTCATTCGCCCGTTTGGCATCAGGTTTTGGCCGAGTGAATTCGGCCCTACGGGTCAGGCATTCGCGGCGCGTTTCACCCGTAGCTTGCTGTAGGCATCTTTCTCTTCGCCCAGCGGGACGACGTAGTCGGCGACCGGGCGTTTGCCGTGGGCCATCTGGCCGTTAGCGTCCTTGAACAGGCGGCTGTGGTAGAACCACTCCGCGTTGTCCTGCTCGGGAAAGTCGACGCGGTAGTGGTACAGGCCCCAACGCGATTCGGTGCGGTACAGCGAGGCGCGTGCGGCCATCTCGGCGCAATCGATGATCGACTGCACTTCCAGAGCGCGGAGCAGCTCGTGAGGATCGGCGGCGGACAGCATGTGCAGGTCGTTGCGAACGGCCATGATCCGCTCCAGGCCGATCTCCATCTTCTTGGTCACCTTCGGCGGCTGCAGGTAGTCATTCACCAGGCGGCGCACCTTGTATTCCATCTGCTCGGGCGGAATACCGTCCTTGACCAGCAGTGGCGCCTGGATGCGCGCCAGCTCGGCGGCGATAAAGGCTTCGTCGAGCTGCGGCTCGCTTCGATCCTTGACGAAGGCGGCGGCGCTTTCTCCGCAGATCTGTCCGTAGACGAAGGCGCCAAGCATGTAGTTGTGCGCCACCGAGGCCATGTCGCCGGCACCATAGAGGCCAGGCACGGTGGTCGCGCCAGTCTCGTCGGTCCAGACGCCCGAGGCCGAGTGACCGGAGCAGAAGCCGATCTCGGAGATGTGCATTTCCACCATGCGCTGGCGGTAGTCGACTTGACGGCCTTCGTGGAAGCGGCCGCGTGTCGGGCGTTCATTGGTGTGCAGGACGGTCTCGATTTCCTGGATGGTTTCCTCGGCCAGGTGATCGAGCTTGAGGAACACAGGGCCGGTGCCGGATTCCAGTTCCTTGAAGAACTCCAGCATCATCTGCCCGGACCAGTAGTCGCACTCGATGAAGCGCTCGCCGTAGGCGTTGGCGGTGAAGCCGCCGAGCGGGCCGGTGACATAGGCGCAGGCCGGGCCGTTGTAGTCCTTGAGCAGCGGGTTGACCTGGAAGCACTCCAGGTTCACCAGGTCGGCACCGACGTGGTACGCCATGGCGTGACCATCGCCGCAGTTGGCCGGGTTTTCGTAGGTGCCGAACAGGTAGCCGGAGTTCGGCAGGCCGATGCGCCCGGCGGCGCCAGTGGCCATGATTACCGCCTTGGCGCGGATGATGATGGGTTCAGCGGTGCGGGTGTTCACCCCGATCATGCCGGCGATGTTGCCGTCCGGGTCCTTCAGCAGGCGGGTGGCCTGGAAGCGGTTCTCGATCTCCACCCGCACGCGGCGCAGGCGGCGATAGAGGATTTTCTTGACGTTGTGGCCTTCGGGCATCGGCAGCACGTAGGTGCCCAGGTGATGCACCTTCTTCATGTCGTAGTCGCCGGTTTCATCCTTCTGAAAATGCACGCCCCACGAGTCGAGCTTCTCGATCATCGGAAAGGAACGCGTGGCGTAGGCCATCAGCGCCGGCTGGTGAACGATGCCGTCATTGGCGATGGTGATTTCCTTAACGTACTGCTCCGGCGTGGCGTGGCCGGGGACCACGGCATTGTTGAGCCCGTCCATGCCCATGGAGATGGCGCCGGAGCGTTTGACGTTGGCCTTCTCCAGCAGGATGACTTTGAGGGTCGGGTCCTGCTCTTTGACGGTCACGGCGGCCATGGGGCCGGCGGTGCCGCCGCCGATGACCAGTACGTCGGTGTCGATGACTGGGATGCCGTTGATAGTGGTCATGTTGCCTCCTATTTCCGATCCACTCGGAACTGGTATTTGAATGCGTCGCCGCGGTAGCAGAGGTATTCGAAGTCGATGGGGCGGCCGGCGCGGTCGTGCGTCAGCCGCTCGACGCGCAGGATGGGTTCGCCCGGCTTGAGGGCCAGGTAATGCTGGTGTTCCTCATCGGCCAGGGTGGCGTCGAGGCTGATGTCGGCGCGCCCCAGCGCGATGCCGAAGGCGTTTTCCAGTAGCGGGAAGATGTCGCCGGACAGGTCCAGGCCGAACAGCCGCCGGCCGATGTCGAGGGGGAAGTAACTGTTCTCGACGCAGACGGCTTCGCGGTTGAGGTAGCGCACGCGCTTGACCTCGACCACCTCTTCGCCTGCCAGCAGATGCAGCGCGGCGACCACGGCCTTGGGCGGCTTGCGCTCCTGAATCGACAGCAGCCGCGCGGTGGCTTCATAGCCCTGGGCAGCCATGGCCTCGCCGAAACCCTGCAGACGCTGCACGTTCTGCACAGCCTTGGGCTTGCTGACGTAAGTGCCTTTACCCTGGGCACTGAACACCAAGCCCTCGTTATGCAGGTCGCGCAGCGCCTGGCGAATGGTGATGCGGCTGACGCCGAAGGCGTTCATCAGCTCGTTTTCCGAAGGCAGACGCTCATGGATTACGTAGCTGCCCTCGAGAATCTTGCGCCGCAGGTTGTCGCGGATCTGCACGTACAGCGGCAGCGGCGACTGACTGGGCGCGACGTGTTCGGTGCCCTTCACTGTGCGTGCTCCAGCCTGTCATGACAGGTCATGTCGAGATAAGGCGCGGGAACTGGATGACGGCTCATGGCTCAGCTCCTGTGGTTCTGCTGCTGGAAGGCGAGTAGGGTTTCCTGACGGATCAGGTCCAGGCACTGGCGCTTCAACGTCATGAAGTCGGGGCTGGTCAACAGGCTCTGCTCGCGAGGGCGCGGCAGCGAAACCTTGATATCGGCGATGATCCGGCCGGGGCTGGCACTCATCACCACGATGCGATCGGAGAGGAACACCGCCTCGTCGATGTCGTGGGTGACGAACACCACGGTGTTCTTGAACTCGCGCCAGATCTCCAGCAGATTCTCCTGCATCATGATTCGCGTCTGCGCATCCAGCGCGCCGAAAGGCTCGTCCATCAGCAGCACGCTGGGGTAGTTGGCCAGCGCGCGGGCGATACCGACGCGCTGTTGCATGCCGCCTGACAGCGTCGACGGATAAGCGTCCTCGAATGCGGCCAGGCCCACCAGCGACAGAAAGGTACGTGCCACGCTGGATGCTTCCTTGCGTGAAGCGCCAGCCATCAGCGGACCGAAGGCAACGTTGTCGCGCACGGTTTTCCAGGGAAACAGCGAATGCTGCTGGAACACCATGCCGCGATCCGGACTCGGCGTGTTGACGGCTTTGCCATCAATGGTCAGCTCGCCGCGAGTCGGATTGACGAAGCCGGCCATGGCGTTGAGCAGAGTCGACTTACCGCAGCCGGACGGCCCGAGCAGGCAGACGAATTCGCCGGGGCGGATCTCCAGCTGAGCATCTTGAACAGCGGCGCGCTTGCCGCCGTTGTGATCGAACTCGATGTGCAGGTTGCGCACGCTGATGTGGCCGCGGCCTTCGCTCTTGGCGTTGGTCCTTGCCCGTAGCCGGCTGTGGTCGAGCACGGCGAGGCGGCTGTCCTGAACGGCACTGCTCATGGCCGGCCTCCTTTGGCTTGCCAGTGCAGCAGCGGGTTACAGGCCTTGCGTACCAGAAGCGTGCACAGCGTGCCGAGGCCGCCGATGGTGAGCATGCCGATGATGATTTCCGGATACTTGACCAGCGTGTATGACGTCCATGTGAAGTAGCCGATGCCGTACTGGCCGCTGATGATTTCGCCGGCTAGCAGCGAGAACCAGGCCACGCCCATGCCGATCGCCAACCCGGCGACGATGCTCGGCATCGCACCGGGGATTACCACGTGCCAGAGGATTGCCTTCTTGCTGGCGCCGAGGCTGCGAGCGGCGCGAATCAGCACGCCAGGCGTCTGCTCCACGCCGTGCACCGTGTTGAGCACGATGGGAAAGAAGGCGCCGAGGAAGGTGATGAAGACGATGCTCGACTGTTCGGTGGGCAGCATCAGGATCGCCAGGGGAATCCACGCCACTGCCGGAATCGGCCGGAACAGCTCGATATACGGCAGGATGATGTCTTCGGCCCAGCGCGAGCGGCCCATCATCACGCCGGTCAGCACGCCCAGCACCACGGCGTAGGCATAGGCAATGGCGATCCGCTCCATGCTGTAGGCGATGTGCAGGTAGAACTCCGAGCTGGACAGCTGGGTGATCAGCGCTTCACCGACCAGAAGCGGCGTCGGCACGTTCTCGAAATTGATGAAGAAGTTGAAACCGCTACTGGCTGCGAAATGCCAGATCACCAGTGCCATCAATAGCGCCGCGACGCGCACCACATAACGGCCGGTCATTTTCGGCAGGCGCCGTCGCAGCCGGCTTGCACCTGACGCATCCTGCGCGGCGGCTGGGCTGGGCGCGGCTGCAACTTCCAGCGCGGGTGCCACTACCGCTGCGGGCACCGCCGTGGCTGAATCGAACACGGGGTTCGGCTTGACACTCATGGCTACGCTCCTCGGCTCAGGTTTGTTTTGCGCTCTGCGGCGCATACGAGCGGATCAGGGCAACATCGCGATCGGTTGTGAGGCGCCCAGCGGTATGCCGCCGCTTTCGGCGATATGCCGCTCGGAGTCGCTTTTCTTCATGAAGGCGAGCACCTCACCGCTGGGGTCTTTGATCAGGTAGGCCGTCTTGCCGAACAGCTTCAGGCCGGTGAGGTTGTCGTAAACGTAGGTGGCGTTGATCGCGGCGCCGTCGGCCTTGGCTGCTTGTTCGGCAGCGAGCATCGCAGCGGTGTCGTCGTAGGCAACGATGCCTTTCTCAGCGAACCAGATCTCGGCAGGCTTGCGACCAGGCGCCCGTGGGGCGGGACTGACCACGCTTTGCACCATCGCGTCGTAGTCGAGGTTCGACGCGGCGTAGGCCTTCTTCAGATAGGAGTCGTCGATCCAGGCGGCGAAATCGAGGTCAGGAATCTGCATTTCCTTCTGCAGCAGCGCGTGGTCGTACTGCATCGCCTTGACCCACTGCGGCTTGATGCTGGCTTCCATGGTCGAGATGCCACCGTCGCTGAAATAGAGGTAGAGCACTTCCTTGTCGACGCCGGTCCACTCGGCCACTCGGGTGGCGGCGCGCATCGGGTCTTCGCTGATCCACTTCTGCGCGGCGAGCGTGGCTTTCAGCACGCCTTCCACGACCTCTGGGTATTGCTGTGCGAATTCCTCACGCACCACGATGCCGTGGAAGGTTGGGATGCCGGCCTCACTGCCGTCATAGATTTTTCGTCCGGTGCCGCGGAATTCCATGATTTCCGACCAGGGGCAAAAATCGGCATGGGCGTCGATCTTGCCAGCGGCGATGTTGGCCGCACCGACAGGCGGGCTCTGATTGACCAGGGTGACCTTGTCCGACAGGCCGGCGTCGCGAAGCACCTTGAGCGTCATGCCCCAGGCGGCACTGCCAACGGGTGTGGACAGGCTTTTGCCGGCCAGATCCTGAAGACTCTGCACGGACGAAACCGCCGGCACCACGATGCCGTTGCCGGTGCCCTTGAGGTTGTAGCCGGTGACCGCGATGAACCGCGTTTGCTGTTTGCCGGTGGCCTGGAACTTGGCGCCGTTGACGATCAGCGGATAGTCGCCCATGACGCCGAAGTCGAGCTTGCCGGCGAGCATCTGGTTAGTAATCGGCGGGCCGGAATCATAGTCACGGAATTCGATCTGGTAGTCCGCATCCTTGTATTGGCCGGTCGTGGGCAAGTACTGGTCCAGCAGGCCGAGCTTTTCCAGCACGACGCCACCGGAAACGGTGTTAGTGACCATGCTCTGGTGGCCAATGCCAATACGGATCGTCTCCGCCGAGGCTTGGCCGCTGAACAACAGAAACGATCCAAAAAGTGAGGTGGCAAACAGGCTATTCCGGTTGTTCATTGTCTTCACCTTGTCGGTTGAGCAACTTGTACTAACAGGGCATAACGCCTGTCTTTGAAGTTGCACCGGCTGTGCCAGAACGCGACGGAATGAGCCTATCTAGTTGTTTTTAGAGAGGTTTTCGCTGTGAGTCAGATGGACTGGTAAACGCTGCGTGTACGCTTTGCGCGCTCGTCGATGGTGCGTATTCCTCGGGACGGTCCCAAGGCGGCGCAGCGGTAGATGACACGCTTAGAACAAGTGGAACAACTCGGAGTATGGGAGCCGCGCGCACGGGTTGGCTGATGCCGGAGTGGCCGCCCAGTCGTTGCGCGGGCGGCGATAAATTCCGCCTGCGCCACGAAATCGAGATGAAAACAGGGCGTTCCGATGAGTGGCCTGCTAGGCGTCGGCCATCGCGCGAAATTATTTGCGATCCGTAGTAAATAGCCTGTCCTCCGCATCCAGAGCAGTACCCGCACCATGTCCACCCTTACCGAGTTGGCGCAGCAGATCGCGGCGCTTTACCCCCTGCAAGACAAGGCCGCCGGCAAGCGCTATCGCATCGTCAGTCAGCTCGCCGGCATGACCGAGCTCGAAGAGATCAGTGGCGTGCCGCGCTATGTCGATACTTGCCAGCTCAACGACCAGGCGCTCTGGGACCGGGGCGTGCGCGCGGTCAGCTGAATCGTTCGCTTCTGCATAGTCGAATCAGCCGGTCTGACAGCAGAACGGCCGCGGCCAAGTGGCCGCTCTGAGGCGCAGGTCTCGTAGCCATGCTTGTATTTGCTGAAGGTCATCCTGCATTCTGCGGCGAAGCCTGACGGCACGACGGTAGAAGTCGGCCTGCCGACCTGAGCGCTGGCTTCGGACGGCGATCGAAAAGGCTGATGGTTTGCTACGGAGACTGGAACGATGATGTACGGGAATCTTCTTGCCGCGCTTAAAGGCGCCCGACCTTTATTGATCGCCGGCTTATTGGCCCTGCCTCTGGTAAGCCAGGCGCAAGCGCTCCTTGATCCGGTCGGCTACATCATGAAAGTGCAGGGTGAGGCGACCGTCACCAGTCGCGGGCAGACCATCGATGCACGCGCCGGTCAGGCGGTGGTGCTCGGCGCGGTGCTACGAACCGGCGCGCAAGGCTCGATGGGCGTCACCCTCAGCGATAACACGGTGATGTCCTTCGGTCCCAACAGCGAATTCACGCTCGATGAATATCAATTCGAACCTGCGCGCGAAGAACTAAGGCTGAGTGCACGCATCAGCCGCGGTACGCTGAACTTCATCTCCGGCGTTATCCCCAAGCTCAAGCCCGAAGCGGTCGAGCTGAAAACCCCCACCGGCACCATCGGCGTGCGCGGTACGCATTTCCTGGTGAAGGTCGGCGAGTGAGGCGGATGTTGCGAAACTCATGCGCACTGTTGTGTCTCTTCCTGCTGTTGTCGGGTTGCGTAACAGGTGATTACGTGGTGCTGCTGGAAAGCCCGGACGGCACCACCGGCGCGGTGCTGGTGGAAGATGCCAAAGGCCAGACACGACTTGATCGCAAGCATCAGGGCTTGGCCATCGGTACCAGAGCACTCGGCTCGGGGCCGTTCCATGTCGGCGAGCTGCGCATCGCCCATGACTTCTCCGCGGCACTGGCCGCCCAGCCGTCGCTGCCCCAACGCTTCCAGCTGTATTTCAAGCTCGGCAGTGCGGAACTGACCGAGGAATCGCAGCGGGCCATCGAACAGGTCATCGAGGCGATCCGTCTGCGCGGTCCGTCCGCTGTCTCGGTTATCGGTCATACCGATACGCTCAGTGGTCCGGGCTGGAACGAGCAGCTGGGCTTGATCAGAGCCCAGGCGGTTGCCGATATGCTGAGGAACCGTGCAGTCGAGCTGATCGATCTGACCGTGTCTTCGCATGGTGAGCGCAACCTGTTGATCAAGACGCGCGACGGCGTATCCGAGCCGCGTAACCGCCGGGTCGAGGTCAGCGTGCGCTGATCGGCTTCATTTCTCGGTCATCAGGATGCTTTCGCCGCGCTGGCCGTCGAGCAAGCGCTGCAGCTGGTAGTTGATTAATGCGTCATCCGGCCGCTGGGCGTGCAGCGTTCTGAACGCCTCGACGGCATCCGGATGCTCATCCGCGAGAAGGGCGTAGGCGGCGCCGTAGGCATCATCTGGATTCGTTTCACAGGGTTCGTAGAGACGGATCGGCTGCTCCTTGCCTTTGAGCACGACGTTGCCGATCGCTCGCATTGGCGCGTTTGGATTGGCCGCGCGGATCGTCTCCGATACGCAAAGCTCCGTACCCAGGTAGCGGTTCAACCCTTCCAGCCGCGCGGCGGTATTCACCGAGTCGCCCAGCGCGCGGTAGTCGAACAGGGTGGCGCCGCCAAAATTGCCAACCACGACTTCACCGCTGTGCACACCGATGCGGGTGCGCCCCAAGGCGATGCCCGCGGCGTTCTGGGCGGCCGTGTGGGCCTGGGTGAAACGGCGGATCTCCAATGCGCAGGCCAGAGCGCGGACTGGGTGATCGGCCTGTATCAGGGGGGCCGAGAAGAGGATTGCCATGCCATCGCCAACAATGCGCTCGAGGGTGCCCTCATGACGGAAGGCGATTTGGATGACGCCTTCCAGATATTCGTTGAGCATGCCGACCACGTGTTCCGGTGATTGACGCTCCATCAGGGTGGTGAAATCGGTGATGTCGGTGAAGACGAAGCTGCAGCAACGGCGCTCGCCGCCGAGTTGCAGTTGCCCGGGATGACGCACCAGATGTTCGACCAGATTAGGCGAGATGTAGCGGGAGAAGGCGCTGCGAATCCAGCGTTGTTGGTGCTCACTCGCGCGGTGCCGCGCAAGGCTGGCGCCAAGGTAAGTCAGCGCCAGGCCGATCGAAGGCGTGAGCGCGTCGAACAGTAATCCGTAGCGCGAATAGGCCCACCAGGCGCCAGCATGCAGCGCGGCCAGCAATCCCGCGGCGATCCAGGCGCCGGTAAAAGCACCGGTATTCAGGGCTATGCCGCAGAGCAGCAATCCGGCTAGTAACAAGACGAGAGCCTCGACCGGGCTGGCCCAGAAGGGGCGTTGCAGCGGTGTGCCGGTCAGGGCCTGTTCGATGGCCTGAGCATGCACTTGAACGCCGGGTACCATCCCGCCGAGCGGGCTGAAACGCAGGTCCTGCAGACCTTGGGCGGAGCTTCCAATCAGCACGATGCTGCCTTCTAACTGACCGTCTGGTGGGGCTTCTAACAACCGCCAGGCTGGCAGACTCTGCGCGCTCATGTCGGCGCGGTAATGCACCCAGAACTCGCCTCTGCGGTTGGTCGGTAGCGGCAACTGGCCGATACCGACCTGCTCGACCGATCCACTCATCGCCGTTTTGACACGGTACAGGCTCTGGTCAAGATAGACCCGCAGCGCTTCGGCCGTCAGCGAGGGCAGCAGATGCGCACCGACACGGATCATCAATGGCACACGACGCACCACGCCGTCTGCGTCCGGCTGGAAGGTCATGGCACCGCTGCCAACTGCGGCTGCTTCGAGCAGAGATAGTGCGTTGGTGGTTCCTGTGTAGGTGGGGAAATCGGGTGTTTCGGCATCCGCGCGAAGCTGCACACCGAAGCGGCTCAAGGGGGTTGCCTGCGAGTGCGAGCGAGTGGCCGCGAAGCCGAGAACGCTGGGTTGCCGTTCGAGCGCAGCGGCGAACAGCTGATCGTGATCCGGCAGGGTTGCGGCTTGTGCGGCCAGATGGGGAGGTAGTTGCAGCTGTTTAAGCAACTGTTGCGCAGAGCTGCGGTCCGGTTCGGCGAAGAGCACATCGAACACGACCACTGCGGCACCGGCCTGGCGCAGGCGATCCAGCAGTTCTGCGAGCAGGTCGCGGGGCCAGGGCCATTGGCCGAGGCGCGCAAGGCTGGTCTCGTCGATATCTACCACCCGAACCGGGGTTTGCGTAGGTGCGGGTCGCGGCTGCCAGCGCTGGTATTGATCGAACAGGCTGTTGCGCAAGGTTTGCAGCATCAGCGGTTCGGCCAGATACAGCGCACAAGCGGCCAACAATCCGGCCAGGGCAATAATCAGACGCGGCGCCAGAACGTTGGGCGGTGCCATCAGTCGCGCTCCCTGCAACCGGTCGGTTGGCGGTTAGGCTGAGCGGTCGCGGTTCAGTCGAGCACCATGATGGCGTCCATTTCCACCTGCGCCGCCTTCGGCAGCGCGGCGATACCGATGGCGGCGCGGGCGGGGTAGGGCTGCTGGAAATAACGGCTCATGACTTCGTTGACCGTGGCGAAGTTACCCAGGTCAGTGAGAAAGATGTTCAGCTTGGCGATGTCTTTCAGCGAACCGCCAGCGGCTTCGGCGACGGCCTTGAGGTTCTCGAACACCTGCACGGTCTGCGCTTCGAAGCCTTCTACCAACTCCATCGTCTTCGGGTCGAGGGGGATCTGTCCGGACATGTAGACGGTGTTGCCGGCCTTGATCGCCTGAGAGTAGGTGCCAATGGCTGCGGGCGCGTTGTCGGTATTGATGACGGTGCGGGGCATGGTAAAACTCCGTTTAGAAGACGATAAAAGCGCTGGGAGGCTGAAGGCTGAACGAATATGCGTCTTTCGTCCAGCTTCTAGCCTCCAGCGCTCTTCTTGGCTTTTAGGCTTTCATCCGCGTGATGCGCATGACGCCTTTGATTGCGCGCAGCTTCTTGATCACACGGGCCAGATGGACGCGGTCATGCACGCTGACCACCAGCTGAACGACGCTGATGCGGCCGTCGCGCTCGTCCATGCCGATCTTCTCGATGTTGCCGTCAGCGGCGTTGACGCTGCCGGCGAGCAGGGCGATCAGGCCCCGCTGGTGTTCCAACTCGACGCGCAGTTCAACGTTGAACTCTCCGGTAACGTCCTTGGACCAGGACAGCTGGATGCACTTGTCCGGGTTGTGGCGGACTTCGCTGATGTTCCGGCAGGTATCCAGATGCACCACTACACCTTTACCGGCGGAAAGGTGACCGACGATCGGATCGCCCGGAATCGGCGTGCAGCATTTTGCGTAGTTGAGTACAAGGCCCTCGGTGCCTCGGATGGCTAGCGGACCCTCGGCGCTTGGCGCTTGCTCGCCTTCGCTGGCCAGCAGGCGTCGCGCGATCACGTAAGCCATGCGGTTGCCCAGGCCGATGTCCTCAAGCAGGTCTTCGACGACTTCCATGTGATATTCGTTGAGCACCGCCCTGATACGCTCCTGGGAGACCTTCTCCAGGCTGGTTTCGAAGCCGGTGAGTACCTTGTTCAATAGGCGCTCGCCAAGATTGATCGACTCCGAGCGGCGTTGCAGCTTCAGCGCGTGGCGAATATGGGTTCGCGCTTTGCCGGTGACCACGAAATTAAGCCAGGCGGGATTCGGTCGCGCTCCGGGAGCAGTGACGATCTCCACGGTGCAGCCGCTTTCCAGTGCCTGCGACAGCGGCGCCAGGCGTCGGTTGACGCGGCAGGCGATGCAGGTATTGCCGACGTCGGTGTGCACTGCATAAGCGAAGTCCACCGCGGTCGAGCCTTTTGGCAGCTCCATGATGCTGCCCTTGGGCGTGAAGACGTAGACTTCGTCCGGGAACAGATCAATCTTCACGCTCTCGATGAATTCCAGCGAATTTCCGGCGCGCTCCTGCAGCTCCAATACGCCCTTGACCCATTGCCGCGCGCGCGCATGGGTGCCTTTGGACGCTTCTTCGTCATCGGATTTGTACAGCCAGTGCGCTGCGATGCCGTTATTGGCCATCTCTTCCATTTCGCGGGTGCGAATCTGGATCTCGATGGGCACGCCATGCATGCCGAACAGCGTGGTATGCAGCGATTGATAGCCGTTTGCCTTGGGAATCGCGATGTAGTCTTTGAAGCGACCGGGAAGCGGCTTGTAGAGACTGTGCACTGCGCCGAGCACGCGGTAGCAAGTGTCGACTTTGTCGACCACGATGCGAAAGGCATAGACGTCCATAATCTCGTTGAACGCCTTGCGCTTGCCGCGCATCTTTTTATAGATGCTGAACAGGTGCTTCTCGCGGCCCACCACCTCACCTTCGAGGCTTTCGCGCTCGAGGCAGTGAATCAGCGACTGCTCGATCTTATCGACGATTTCGTTGCGGTTGCCACGCGCGCGACGGACCGCCGCGCGGATGCGTTCCGAGCGCATCGGGTGCATCGCCTTGAATCCAAGGTCCTCGAATTCCACGCGCATCGCATGCATGCCCAGGCGATTGGCGATGGGGGCGTAGATTTCCAGGGTTTCCTTGGCAATGCGGCGACGCTTTTCGCCGGCCAATACCTCAAGCGTGCGCATGTTGTGCAGGCGGTCGGCAAGCTTGACCAGGATCACGCGGATGTCGCGTGCCATGGCCATGGCCATTTTCTGGAAGTTCTCTGCCTGCGCTTCGGCCTTGGTCTCGAACTTCATCTGGGTCAGCTTGCTGACCCCGTCCACCAGTTCGGCGACCGTCTCGCCGAACTGCGCGGTGAGCGCTTCCTTGGCGATGCCGGTGTCCTCGATGACGTCATGCAGCATCGCGGCCATCAGGCTCTGATGATCCATGTGCATGTCGGCGAGGATGTTGGCTACCGCGAGGGGGTGGGTGACGTAAGCTTCACCGCTACGCCGGCGCTGGCCGTCATGGGCCTGCTCGGCGTAGAAATAGGCACGGCGCACCTGATTGACCTGGTCGGCGCCGAGGTAGGTCGATAGGCGATCGGCAAGGGCGTCTATGGCTGGCAAAGTGTTGCTCCTTGCCGGCGGGGCGCTGTATCTGCAGTTCGACCTCGACCTGGCATTTAGTTAGAGGGCCTCGTTGGACTCTTCCTCGTACTGCACGAACAGCGGCTCATCGTCGACGATGTCGTCTTGTGCGATCACGTCATAATCCACCAGGCCGGATGCAATTTCACGCAGGGCAACTACAGTCGGCTTGTCATTTTCCCAAGCTACCTTGGGCTCTTTGCCGCCCGTGGCCAGCTGACGCGAGCGCTTGGTGGCGAGCATGACCAGCTCGAAGCGGTTATCTACGTTGTCCAGACAGTCTTCAACGGTAACGCGGGCCATGGTGTTCCTCATCAATAGCGGTAAAGCATGCCCAAATGGGCGAGCGGACGGAATAGTCTAAAAAATCACCAGCCAATAGGGAAGCAGTAAAAGTGAAAAGCAGCTGGAAGCAGGAAGCTAGAAGGAAAAGCTCACGGTAGATCGGGCCCCTTCATAGGACGTCATGAGCATATCGCCTACGTTGGCTTCCAGCTTTAAGCCAGCAACTGTTTAAGCAACCCATCGAATCGCTGCTGCTGAGCGCCTTGCAGCAGCTGATTGGCGCGGAAAATCGCCTGCAGGTCGATCAACGCGTGGGCAAAGTCGTCGTTGATCACCAAGTAATCGTATTCGACGTAATGGGTCATTTCGCTGACCGCCTCGCGCATGCGCTTCTGGATCACCTCGTCACTGTCCTGGCCCCGGTTGGTCAGGCGCTGGCGCAGCGCTTCCTGAGTGGGCGGCAGAATGAAAATAGATTTGGCCTGCGGCATCAGCCGACGGACTTGCTGGGCGCCCTGCCAGTCGATTTCCAGAATCAGGTCATAGCTATCTTTCAGGTTCTGTTCGAGCCAGCGCTGCGATGTGCCGTAGAGGTTGCCAAACACCTCGGCGTGTTCGAGGAATTCGCCGTGCCCCAGCCGCTCGAGGAATTCTGCGTGGTCGACAAAGTGGTAGTTGACGCCATCCACCTCGCCCGGGCGCATGGGGCGGGTCGTATGCGAGACCGAGACCCGGGTCTGCGGTTGCGCATCGAGCAGGGCCTTGACCAGGCTGGTCTTGCCGGCCCCGGAAGGCGCG
>Ga0070754_10002272_pt1 | contig 14282 bp, 23 predicted proteins | sample VirMetDEL_Sep_01_FD_75181 | JGI IMG/M metagenome (GOLD analysis project Ga0070754, IMG submission 75181) | Aqueous microbial communities from the Delaware River and Bay under freshwater to marine salinity gradient to study organic matter... | ecosystem: Environmental > Aquatic > Marine >... | reverse complement strand
TTGCCGGTGTAGCTCAGTTGGTAGAGCGCAGCTTTTGTAAAGCTGATGTCGCAGGATCGTGCCCTGTCACCGGCTCTTGCGAAATTGGTGTAGCGGTAACATCCCATTCTTCCAAATTGGTGTCACGAGTTCGAGTCTCGTATTTCGCTTTGGGAGTTCATCTCCCATTCATTGTCCTATTGCTTTTTGCCCACAATGATTGCACTACCTAACGCAGCATCAATCGATAAAGTGTTCGACGAAATGTTGAGCAACTTCTCCCAAGTCAGCGCTATTCCTCGCTCAGGTCTTTCCTATGAGGTTCAGGAGTCACTAGACCAGACCTCCATTATTGTCAATGTAGAAGTTCCGGGTGTTGATCCGGACACTATCAAAGTTGACGCCAGAGGACGCGCACTGATTATTGAATGTGATCGTGGTTCGACGTACCTTACACTTGGGTCACGAGTTGAACTTGATAGCATCACTGCCTCAATCAAATGGGGTATGTTGACCGTTCGCATCCCTCGCCGAGACGCTAAGTCGGTGTCGGTGGAAGTTACAAAAGAAGATTGATCGTGGGGAGGGCTTCGGCCCTCCTTTTTCTGTTATGAAAGGCTATCTTTCCAAGGTTCTGGGTTCACCTGTAACCCATATAAACCTTCTCATTTGTGGGTCTTTGTTTTTTGTCCAATCCCTCCACCTTCAAGCCCATCACAGGATGGAAATGGATGTAGGTGGGTATGTTCATAAGTTTCTAAAGCAAAACACAGACTTTTGTAAGAGGTTTACAAACTGAAACGTTAGGGTAAAATAAAGATGAACTACTACCGACCTAATGACAGTAACCAAAGACGAGTTCGGCAAACAGAACATGTTCGCGACCGAACCAACTATGTATATCGATTCAGACATCCAGGAACAAATGAACAAAGACATGTACGAAACCCACAACGAGAAAGCCGAAAAGTTGAATGGTAGGGTCGCTATGATTTCGATTATCCTCGCCTTCATCTCTTACTTTACCACGGGCACTCTCGCCTTTGGCCTCTTCTGAGTTTACAATGTATAAATTGAACGAGGGAGGGATTGCTGCTGCTGTTCGTGATCTTGGTTGGGACCCAACTGAAGACGACATCGTCATCGAGATTGGTGGCACAGTTGTCTCGGGGATCGACCAAGGCGAAGACTACAACGAGAAGTGGGCAACTCCCAAAGGTGTCCGTAAGTTCAACAAAGATGCTTTTGTGGTTCTAAAGAACCGCTCCCGCTAAACAACGGAACTGCACAAGATTCCCACAGACCTATGGTACTCCTTGCCACAGCCACTATCCTAATTGTATCAGTAATTGGTGCAGCACTGCTAACACAATCTGGCGAGGAGTGATAACAACGAGATATAAAGGCCACAAGAATTACAGTTACACCTCTCTGTGAAATCAACCGTAACGCTTAATTCCCATTTAAAAAGATGGCCCCCGTTGCTACCGCTTGTATCATCATTGGAGGACTTATGCTAGCAGGATTTTTTGTCTTTGCTTTTGTTATCCTTCTCACCGCCACACTAGAACTAACATGGCCTCGCAAATGACAAGTTTACTCTGGACCACAACTTCTATAATCTTTTTGGTTCTACTCGCTTACTCTGTAAAGCAACTCTCAGAAACTTACTAAAGGAGAAATTCATTGGCAGTACGTGCAAAAGTCGGGCTTAGCGGAGTCCAATTCCAACCCGGAAAACCAAAAAACACTCGACAAGGTGCTAGTGGTAATACTAAACTTAGCGCTACTTCCCGTAACGGACGTAAAAAAAGGTACCGTGGACAAGGTAGATAATTATAAGGGGCTCGGTTTTACCGGGTCCCTTTTTTGTTATAATAGTTAGATGGATTTACGCATCTTTGTTTATAAAATCACATTTGAGGAAATCCCTGACTTTTATTTTGGTTATCATAAAGAGTCCAAAGAAAAAGATGGCTATTTAGGGTCACCCGTAACTCACAAATGGAAGTGGGATTTTTACACTCCGGAAATCACTATTCTTCAAACTTTTGACTATAACGATGAGGGATTGTTGCAGGCGCAACGCGTTGAGGAGTCAATTATCCGTTATTTTTGGGATGACCCTAAATGTTTGAATGAAAACATTAGCGGGGCACTTTCACGAAAAGCCTGCCAATTGGGCGCTAAAAGGTCTAGAGAAAGCATAACCTTAGAGTCAATAAAAGAAAGGAACATCAAAGTAAAAGCATCATGGGATGCACTAAAAAATAAAGAAGAAAGAAGGAATAGGACTGGATGGCGAAATCTATCTGAGCAAGAAAGAAGTGATAAAGCAAAAAGGCTTGCAGAAATTGGCTCACAAAAAACAAGAAAAGCTATAGAAGTTATCTCTCCAGACGGGGAAAGAATGATTTTTAGAGGAGTGAACGAGGCGGCTAAAGAACTCGGTCTGAGCCCCGGAAATCTATCGTCAGTTCTAAATGGAGTTAGAAAGCACACAAAAGGGTTTACAGCTGAGTTTTTAGACTATAATAGCCCTAGTTCGCTAAACAAACCGTGAACCTATTTGCCACCTCAGAATGTCCCTTCCAGTCTGCTTACGATCTTCCTGACAAACTTGTGGTCAAGATGGCTCTGGAGAATGCTCAACTTTTGGCAGCAAACTTCAGCGAAGAGTTCCTCGACTACGGCTTTCTTACTAAAAAAGACGGTGGTCATTACAAAGTTACACACAAAAATCACCCTTGCACTATCTGGGGTCGCGAATGCCAAGCTAATACTGCTTGGATGATCTTACACGGTTTGGCAATTTGCGCCGAATATCACCGCCGCTACGGTAAAATCCATAGCTGCTTACAAGCCCACCTCGATGCCAAACGACTGTTTGAGCAAAATGGTGGGTCTCTTAGTCTCTACACTGAACACACACCGTTTGCCAGAGCTATCAACGCTGAGCAATATCCAGAGATTCGTAGGAACTTTCGCATCAGCACTACTGAAGCGTATCGCCGCTATATGCATCACAAAAGCTATGCGGCATGGAAGAAACTGCCAAGCTCAAAACCTTTATGGTGGAACGATCAAGTATTTCAAGAATATAACCAGTGAGCATCACAGAACCTAGACTAGCATATAAACTGAACGGAGACTGGGAGTATCCAGAATTCTTCAATCGATTTCAGAAAGCAATCGCTTCCATTTGGAGGGTTGAGGAGGTTAGTTTTGACCCTGACGTTAGGGACTGGCAACAAGCTACAGAAACCGAGAGGGAGATTATTGCAGGTATCCTTAGAGGTTTCACTACATTAGAACAAGTCATTGGAGACTATTGGAGTGATGAAGTATGCGCAATGTTCCCGAAGCCGGAGATTCTTTCGATGGCGAGAGCGTATTCTCTATTTGAGTGTATTCATCAACAGGCGTATAATCACCTTAGTGATACACTTGGACTTGATGAGTTCGAGGCGTTTCTCGGTGATCCCACGGCTCAAGCGAAGATTGAGGAGTTCTCTAAATACAATGGAAAGGTTGCTCTTGGAATCTTCTCAGGAGCGGGTGAGGGAGTGTCGCTGTTCTCATCCTTCGCGGTCCTCCTCTCGTTCAACAAGAGTGGACGGTTTAAGGGTTTGGCGCAGGTGATCTCTTGGTCGGCGCTTGATGAACAACAACATAGTGATGGTGCTTGCGCTTTGTTCCGTCAACTTGTTCGTGAAACAGGTTTGTCGAGCGAAGAACGAGCACTGATAAAATCAGGCTTTGATGCTGTACTGGAGAATGAGCGCTCTTTCCTCGCTAACATCTTCAAAAATCGTGAAGTAAATGGTCTTACTGCAGAGGCGCTTGATGCTTACATGCTGCAGCGTGCTAACAACCGACTTCGAGAACTTGGTATCTATGACATCGTAGACTGCCATTATGAGTACGATGCGGTACTCGCCAACTCGGTGAAAGAGTGGTTCGATGTTATGGTTATTGGTCAAAAGAGCACTGACTTCTTTGCCGCATCAAAATCCGGCGATAATTATGTCGCCAAACCCACTCAGAACTTCAACACCGTTAATCTTTCCTCCCTCGATCTCGTTCTCCGCTGATGCAAGTTGTTCCCGATTGGATGAGTGCTGAAGCACTCGAAACACTTAATAAAGGCTACCTCCAGGTTGGGGAGACGCCTAAAGACATGTTCACCAGGTTGTCTTCTACCGCCGCTAAATACCTAAAAAGACCTGATTTAGAAGAGGACCTTTTCAACATGCTTTGGAATGGGTGGCTTGGTCCTGCGTCTCCTGTCGCTGCTAACTTTGGAACAAGTCGTGCTCTTCCCATTTCTTGCTACTCAGTCCACATTTCAGATTCTATTTCTTCCATTTATTCACATTTGAAAGAGACAGCCGCTCTCTCTAAAAATGGTGGTGGTGTAGGCATTTACTTGGGAGACATTCGCCCTGCTGGTTCCCCATTTGCAGGTAGTGGTAAAGCTACTGGCGTAGCACCAGTTAGCCGATTGTTTGACCAAACGGCCTCATACGTTTCCCAAGGTGGAGTTCGTCGCGGATCTTTTGCAACTTACTTACCCATTGATCATCCAGACGTTCCGGAGCTCCTTAGGGCAAAAGACCATAGCAAAGGCGACCCACGCAACTTTATCGATTCCAACCTCGGTCTCACTATCACAGATGCTTGGCTAGAGTCCATGATCGCAGGTGACCAAGAGAAACAGGAGTTATTCGGTGAAGTCCTCAGGACTCGCCTTGTGTCTGGATCGCCATATCTTCTATTTATCGACAATGTCAATCGCCAGAACCCAGAATGCTACAAAGAACGAGGACTTAAGGTCAGCACCTCTAACCTCTGCTCAGAAATCACACTCCATACTGACGAAAATCACTCATTTGTTTGCTGCCTTTCGTCGCTTAATTTGGCGAGGTACGACGAGTGGGCTAACTGGGTTGGGGAATCTAATCTTGGGGTCGTTGAGCTTGCTACTTACTTTTTGGATTCAGTCCTAACTGAGTTCATCAACAAAACTGGCCATAAGTTCGGTATGGGTCGCTCCCGCCGCTTTGCTGAGAAGTCCCGAGCTCTCGGTCTTGGAACTATGGGATATCACTCACTTCTTCAGAAGCACATGATCCCATTCGAGAGTGCTGAGGCACGAAAGATGAATGTAGATATCCACTACGACATTAGGTCCAAAGCAGAGCGTGCGACTAAGATGCTGGCGGAGGAATATGGTGAGCCAGAATGGTGCGAAGGAACAGGGCGACGCAACACTCACCTTCTTGCCATCGCTCCTACACGAACTAACGCTGTCATCAGCGGCGCTTTCTCGCAGGGCATCGAGCCAATTGACTCCAACTACTTTGCTGCTGTACAAGCTAAAGGCACTTTTGTTAGAAAGAACCCACAACTGGAAAAGCTATTGTGCGAGCGTGGAGTTAGTGATGAGGTATGGGATGAGATCCTGGCCAATAATGGATCAGTTCAGACACTAGACTGCCTCACTGTAAAAGAGAAAGCAGTGTTTAAGACGGCACGAGAGATTAACTCTATGGAGCTTATCAAGCAAGCAGCAGACCGCCAACCGCTTATTTGTCAAGCACAATCGCTGAACCTCTTCGTAGATCCCGAGATTAGTGCTGACCGGATGTTCCAACTCCATCTCGCCGCTTGGAAAAACGGAGTAAAGTCTCTTTACTACCTGAAGTCTTCCTCCCCACTGAAGAAAAAAGATAGGAAAGAACAAGAAATCATTGTAGTCACCAAAGATGGCTGCCCATATTGCACAAAACTGAAAGAACAACTCAAACAGGATGGTAAGAACTACAAAGAGATCTCTCGACAAGAAGCAGAAGACAAAGGATATTGGAAGCCTGAATTCAAAACCGTGCCCCAGTTTTGGGAAGATGGAGTCAGAATTGGAGGCTATTCTGAATACATGCAAAACTATCACAACTCTAAAGCCTCAGATTCAGGGGAATGTGCCGCGTGTGAGGGATGACATAGGACTGCAACCTGGAATGCAAATTCAAAAACGTTCTAGGAAGAAAAAAAGTCATGGTGAGCTGACGCCAGACCAACAAAAAATGGTGGAGGAGCATCTTTGGGTGGCGGGGAGACTCGCCTACTCCGCCGTCTGCAGAACAGGAAACCAAACCGGGTGCTTCACTTATGATGACCTAAAGTCCGTTGGTCATTTTGCTTTATGTGTAGCAGCAACGAGATACGATCCCGATCTAAAGGTTAAGTTTAGCACTTTTGCTTGGACTACTGTGAGTGGCTACATTCAACACGCTCTTCGTGACCATTCTCGTATTGTTAGGCCCAATCGTCGATATTTGGGCCTTAGACAAAGAGTTAGAGATTTGCTAAGCGATGGGTTTACGTTTGAACAAACTGCTTCTAAGTTAGACATATCTGTTGAAGACGTTCTAAACTGTGAGCTTTCTTGGAAAGAAATTTATTTAAGTATTGACTATGACTCAGATGAAGAAGGAAAGAGTAAGTTCGAAATTCCTTACGAAGAGGGCGCTGAGGAAATTGCTATAAGATCAAAAATGATTGAGCTTATTCACAATGTTTCTGACGAAGATTTGGATTTATTAGAAAAGTACTACGAAAACAAAATAAAGAAAGAAGAAGATATGGAAAGGGCCGAAGAAATCATTGAATGGATTAGGGAGAGAATGGATGGCCAACCCACCGATTATTGATACCACTCTGCCTCCTGAGCAAGAACTTTCTATCATTCAAATGCGCCCAGAAATCGACAGGATGACAGAAAAGGAGGCGAAAGATTGGTTGATGAAACACATTTACATCACTCGTCTTCTCACACACATCTGTAAACAACTACTAAAGGGTAAAACTAATTAGCGCAATCTTGTATAGCACACCATAAACCGCAATGAAGAAAGCTGTTTTAGCACTTCCAGTGCTCCTACTCGCTTCTGCAGCGCATGCAGGTCAAATCACTTCAAGAATTACAGACTCCGTGCAACTCACCGTCGAGGGTCCGGCAGTACAGTCTACTCGAATTGGCCACTCATACGCTGTTAGCGGTGTTGGTGTCACCACATCAGACGGTACCAATTCCGGTGTTGTCGGCAACGCAGTGCTTATGACAAGTGATGGCTTCACTGCCGCCCCCAGCACAATAAGCGCAAGCCAGGCAACTTCTGGTGAGTCATTTTCTTTCTCTGCCTCTTATCTGCAGGGAGACTCCGTAGTTACAAGCCAAAGTTCAATCTCCAGTGCCGGTCGCTTCGATACACCTAACCTTTATGGAAGCTCAGTCACCTCCGCAGGTGGAAGTGCAGGCGCACTCGCAGGAACCATCAACTCTGGTGGAGTTCCCACAGTGACTGCTGGTGGTCCTGGCACAACAGCTATTGGACAACGCACACTCGAGCTCTCTGTGTTCCAGTGATGAAAGACCTCCACTTAGCCATCCTCTCTGGAGCTTTGCTGGGGGTCATCCATGGACTCGCACAACCAGCTTCAGCAAACACCGTAGTACCTAATTTCACCCGTGGTGCTATCACAGCAACCACACAGACTTCACAAACCATCGTGGAATCGATACGGCAAATAGAATACACCACTGGTGAATCCTACACCGTATCCGGAACTAACATCAACATCCCAAGCAACCCCACTCTAGGAGCCAACTACACCATCGTCACCCAAGGTGCTCCTTTTCAGTTTTCTGAAACCTACCTTGGGCCGGGAATTGCCAAAGAAACATGGATAGACCGAACCACGACCACAGAATCAGTAACAAACTCTGTCTCTGTCTTTACGCAATAGTTTTGGGGTCTTCACCCGCATTTGCTCAGTCAGCACCAAGTAACACTAATATAGCTGGACCCTCAGCTTCTGCAACTGGTAATGTAACAAACCAGGCGGTACAAGTGCTTCAGGGTCCTTTTGCAGTGAACTCATACGGAGGAGGAGTCAATTGTCAGGGGCCATCCATGACGTTGGCTCCTTTTCTTTTGGGAGGGCTAAATGGCGGCAACAACCCGTCCTCCTACGAAACATTCACTTCCAATGCTGGTGTGTCGCTTGGCTTTAATATCCCTTTAGACAAAGAGCTCATGGACTTGTGTAAGGAGAGAGCGAAGGTTGCAACGCAAAGGCAAAAGGCGGAAGCAGATAAGGCTAGACTTGACTTTGAGCTAGTTAGGTTGTTGAAATGCGGAGAGGCGATAAAGCTAGGTGTGACATTCCATCCTAACAGCCCATACGCAGGAATTTGCTCCGATATCGTAGTCAAATATCCTCCCATCAACAATGCCAGTCCCAGAGATCCAGCCAATTGATAACAGGATACCCATTGTCAGAGCTATACCTCCTAGTGTCATTTCTGCAATAGAGCCACCTGTTGTGTCGACACTCCCACCACCGGTCAGTAGAAGTCTGCAACCTCCTGTGCTGTACATCCCAGACTACTCGTTGCAGTTTCCTGTCATAGAGGTTCCAACAGAAGCCGAGTATAACGCAGCTGTCCAAGCTCAAAGAGATAAAGAGCAGGCTGCTAAAGAAAAAAGCAGAAGTCTTCCAGATAGCAAACCTATAGTAGAAGTGCCGCCTACACAAGAACTACCGAAAGTAAATGTCGGTGGTTTAGAAGTGGAACTGCCGGAACCTTCTCTTATAGCCACTGCTGCCACTTTTGCAGTCGCCTCCACAGCTGCGACTATGGCCTCCACCATAGGGTTCAATGTGGCAAAGAAGAGTTTAGGTCCTGCAGTGAAAAACGCAGTAAAAGGAAAGTTCAAAGTGAAGGTGAAACAAACCAAACCTGTTCTCCACTATATCACAGCTGAAGATGGTCATATTGACATCTTCGAGTATTCTGACACAGGAACGCGTCTTGTTGACCAGGTTGAGGACGTTGAGCGGTACATCAGGGACAAAATTGACATCGACCCGCTGTACGAAATAAATAATAAAGTCATCATCGACGACTCGATGATTGACAGCTTTAGCCGTGAAGGCAAAGAAAGATTCAAGCCCCTGTTCTCTCCTCCTAAGAAGATTGCTAAGAGATTAGGAGCAAAACTATCCCTTTTCTAGCATGATGAATATAGGATCCAAAAACAAAGAAAAGGAAACTAAAATGCCAAAAGAAAACATGTCCGAGGAGTGGCTTGGTGCTCTAGTTAGGGTTGTGGTGCTGGCCTGGTCTGGTGCTATTCTCACACTGGCCTACGTCGCCATCCCTGGAATACCACAACAAAAAATAGACCCAACATTTATTGCTTCTATCTTCACAGGTGCTCTTGCTACTTTTGGTGTGCAGAGGGCTAACTCAAGCGATAAGAAAGGGACTTCTTCACCTTCTTCAGGGCAGAGTGTCACTGAAAAGAAGAAAGAAGAATGAGAGTTTACATTGAGAAACAAAGGGTATAATTAAATTGAAAGCGCTACTGATTAGCCCACCCAATGCCGTTTGACCGAGACTAGGCATTCAAAATCCGTCTCTAATATCTCCCGCGAGGGTAGGGAGAAATACTAAGTCGTCTGTTTCCCTGACAGACTCTACTTACACCCTTAAAAATGGCTCAAGCTACACTATCTAACTCCCGCCAATCATCTTGGGAGTCATTCTGTCAGTGGGTTACATCCACTAACAACCGTCTTTATGTTGGCTGGTTCGGAGTCCTCATGATTCCGACCCTACTCGCCGCTGCTACATGCTTCATTATTGCCTTCATTGGTGCTCCGCCTGTGGACATCGATGGAATCAGAGAACCTGTCTCTGGCTCACTCCTGTACGGTAACAACATTATCTCTGGTGCCGTTGTTCCTAGTTCCAATGCTATCGGACTCCACTTCTATCCTATCTGGGAAGCCGCCACTCTTGATGAATGGCTCTACAATGGAGGACCCTTCCAACTCGTAGTGTTTCACTTCCTGATTGGCATCTACTGCTACATGGGTCGTGAGTGGGAATTGTCCTATCGTCTGGGAATGCGTCCCTGGATCATGGTTGCTTACAGCGCACCTGTGGCTGCTGCTTCTGCAGTGTTCCTGGTTTACCCCTTCGGTCAAGGTTCTTTCTCCGATGCAATGCCTCTTGGCATCTCTGGTACATTCAACTACATGCTTGTCTTTCAGGCTGAGCATAAATAATATTGTGCTCGTAAAACCAAGTGAATTGCTGGAAAGCTAAATCTAATGTACAAAAACTCTGATGACTACAAACTTGAAAAGATGGGGGAAACTCTCCGTCTGATTGAGAGTAGGGGTCACGAGTTCGTCTCTGGAGAGTACGAAACCAAATCTTGCACTTTGGTAGTCATGTGTCCAAACCACGGACTCATTGAGACTACTTTTGACAATTACAAAAGGTCAAAAACAGGTTGCAAAGAGTGTGGGAAATCTTCTATTGGGGATGCCCACCGGGGAAAAGTCGTTTCTCTAGAGTCTAGGAAGAAACTAAGTGAGACAATCAAGAAAAATAGAGTCCTGAAACCTAGAACTCCAAATGAGTGGAGATCTACTGTGGAGTACAGAGAGTGGAGAAAAGGAGTTAGATCTTCTTGGAACCACAAATGTGCAATAACTGGAAAGAGAGGAACTCTTGACAGTCACCACCTTTTTACGGGATCAGTTTGGACTGATTGGGCATTTGATACGAGGAATGGAATACTCTTGTGTCGCTCGGCACACTGGACATTCCATAAGCACTTCGGGTCAAAGAAAAACACTTTAGATCAGTTTCTTGAGTACTTAGACATGCTAATCAGCAGCCAAGTCTCGCTGGAATGCGGGAAAGGTTCAGAGACTAGGTCATACGATCCAGAACGGATTATGAAGACCCAAGAGCGCTTGGCCCAACTCAAAAACGAGTTGGTGATGATATAGTCCGACACTCCGACGAAAGACGGAGAGTTGAGGATAAAGAACCTCAACATAACTGATGAATATTCTTATGCACCCGTTCCATATGCTCGGAGTTGCTGGTGTGTTCGGTGGATCTCTTTTCTCCGCCATGCATGGATCTTTGGTTACTTCTTCTCTCGTTCGTGAGACGACTGAGAACGAGTCTCAGAACTATGGCTACAAGTTTGGTCAAGAAGAGGAAACGTACAACATTGTTGCTGCTCACGCTTATTTTGGTCGGCTTATCTTCCAATACGCCAGCTTCAATAACTCTCGTTCTCTTCACTTCTTTCTTGCTGCTTGGCCTGTGGTGGGGATCTGGTTCACTGCCCTTGGCGTGAGCACAATGGCCTTCAACCTAAAACATTTGGGTCCCTCTATAGCGATATAGGGGTAAACATCGGATGAATTGCTGGAAACCCTAACGGGCAATCAGCAGCCAAGCCGTCCTAGCGAGGACGGAAGGTTCAGAGACTAGTCGGCGTGAGACGCTTCTCACGTAATACGACATTAGCGTCCGACACCTCACTGAGGTGAAGATATAGTCCACGCCACACGGATAAAAACGTGTGGAGAAACCGTGAAATGGTTTCAACTTCAACCAGTCGATCGTCGAGTCGCAAGGCAAAGTGGTCAACACTTGGGCAGACATTCTCAACCGTGCTAATCTTGGTTTTGAGGTCCTTCACGAACGTAACGCTCGAATTGTGGGCGCCCTCGCTTGAAAAAGAGAGGTAAACTCCGGATGAACTGCTGGAAACCCTAACGGGCAATCAGCAGCCAAGCCTCACACGATCTTGTGAGGAAGGTTCAGAGACTAGGCGGTGTAGAGAGCGCTCTACGTAAAACGCCACTAGCGTCCGGCACCTAAATCCTTCGGGACACGGTGAAGATATAGTCCAACTTGGGGAAGCACAATTTCCCCCTCGACCTAGCCGCTGCTGAGACGACTTCTGTCGCTCTGCAAGCACCTTCTATCGGTTGAGGTGTATAATTTATACAGTAAGGCTTCTGTGGTAAAGATTACCACTTAGGCTTCTTTGTTAAAGATTAACAAGTTGGCTGTTGGGTTATAATTAACTCAGCAGCCTTTTTTACTATGGTATGGGAACCAAACGACCGCATTGTAGAAGAGATTGGGATAAAGACTTAAAAGAATTAGGAGACCAATTAGGTTTTGTTGTTTTACGGTGGGATGGCTATCCCGCAAAAAGGAATAAAGTCTTAATAAAGTGTCCCCATAAGGAACACTGGGTCTATCCCCAAGGTCAGCTCAACAAAACCTCTTGTTGCAAAGTCGCCTCTAAACTGAGAGATAAAAACCCATTTTACGGCAAACCAACATGGAACGCCGGAACAGTTGGAGTGAGTAAGGGTCATGGTATTGGAGGTCAAATGGATCGTTCCAGTCCAACAAGACCTGATAATCTCTACTTCGCAATCGTCGCTGACACTAACGGCAAACTTCACTATAAAATTGGGAGATCTTTTTATGAACCACATAAGCGGCTTCAACGATCCCTTGTTACGATCCTCGGACAATGGCAAGGACCCCACTGGCTCGTCTGGCTCACAGAACAGACTCTCCTTAAAAAATGTTCCGGGTCGCGTAGTCGCCCCCATTCCGACGCTTGCCTCCGCAGGAGGGACCGAGTGCTTCGGGGAAGACCTCGACCTGAACTTTATACTATCCTATTGTGACGTCGCTCTTCAAGCACCTGCTATCGGTTGATTTTCTGGAGGGGTTTACACCCCTCCTTTTTTGCTATAAATATTCTGAACGCACTCGTTCCAACTCAACCTACTAACAAAATGAAAACCCAAGCATTTCTGTCGACTCTTGCTCTTCTCGGCACCTTTGCTACTCCAGCTCTAGCTGGCAGCTACAGCGACGGACCAGCCACCAGTGACGGCCCTGAGCTTTCCATCGCGAGCCCCAAAACTAAGAACACAAATCGCAACAACATCGACAGCAGCAGCGATAACCGCAACAACAACAAAAACACCAATAGCGCTGACAACAGCAACACGAACAGCAACACGAACGCTCAAGGTCAAGGGCAACTCCAAGGCCAGGGTCAACTGCAAGGTCAAGGACAAAAGCAAGGTCAAGGTCAAAACCAAAAAGCCATTGCTGCTCAAGGTCAAGGTCAAGGTCAAGACCAAAAGCAAGCTGCTATTGCTGCTCAAGGTCAATCACAAGAAAACTCTTCTAGCTCTGACCAGTCGCAAACAGCGAACAACACTGGCAATGCTCAGGCAACCAACGTAGACCTTTCTGACAACAGTACAAACACCTTTGTAGAACTCCCTGAAGCTGCTGTCGCCCCTTTGCCCGCCAACAACGGTGGAGTTGCTGGAATCGGTGACATTGTGGTCCCCTTGCCTGGCTTCCAAGTGGGTGCATTCTACTCGAACGATGACAACGCAGGATATGGACGAGGAACGAGTCGCAACGCCGCTGGCGTAAGTGCTGGCTTCAGTATCCCTCTTGGTGCTGGTGAGTTCAAAACCGCTGCACGCAACGAGGTTCGTCGCCGTGCTGCTTCACAGCGAGTTCAGCTGATCAAAGAAGCAAAATGGTTGAACGATAACGGTATCGCAGTCACCGCTGAAACCTTCCCTGAGCATTATGCTGCTCTGGGCTTAGAGCCGACTTCGGCTGAATGAAATCTGAAATAGAAAATAATCACTATACGCCCCTGGTCAACATGATCGGGGGCTTTTTCATCTCTGCTCTCACTTTGTTCCTTCCTATTTTTGCTATTTCGCATGTTGGCGATGACTCAACACATGACTCCCAAGGAACTAGAAATTCATCTTCTAACCTGGCCAAACCTGGATTGGGCAAGTAGGAAACAAACTAAGAAAGTTAAATATACTGGTTTTGGTCCATACAAAGACAAGTTTGAAACTAATCAAATCTTTACTGTTAAAGAGATGATACCTTATGCGTGGCACGAAAACTTCACCTTTGAAGAAGTAAAAGGTGAATATCATACAATCTTCTTTGAGGATGTTCTCTAAACTTTAATAAGGTCACTTCCACAACTGACACACCACTCCTTTACAGGGGTGCTTTTTTATTGTATAATGACTTCATACGAAACAACCTGATGACTGATCAATTCACACTTGAACAAGCTGCGGAACTTGTTAAGTTTCGGAAATACATTGATGGAGAATGGCATGTAGACACTGTCAAAGGCAACTGCCACATTGTTGAAGGCAACTGCCACATTGTTGAAGGTAACTGCGACATTATCGAAGGTAACTGCAACATTATCGAAGGTAACTGCGACATTATCGAAGGTGACTGCCGCATTGTTGAAGGTCATGTTTATGGGACAATCAACGGTCGCCAGTGGCAGTACGTTGAAACTCCTAAGGAAAAGCTACAACGTTTAATT
>Ga0070754_10002271_pt1 | contig 14283 bp, 13 predicted proteins | sample VirMetDEL_Sep_01_FD_75181 | JGI IMG/M metagenome (GOLD analysis project Ga0070754, IMG submission 75181) | Aqueous microbial communities from the Delaware River and Bay under freshwater to marine salinity gradient to study organic matter... | ecosystem: Environmental > Aquatic > Marine >... | reverse complement strand
TCGCCGAGCTGCATCGCCAGCGCGCTGGCGATGCAGCTCAATCCCCATCAACCCACCACCCCATCGAGTAATCTTGAACCCGGACTTCCACTTCTGATTGGTACGTCTACAGGGGGCAGGTCAGGTGTGCTGGACAAGAGTGGCAAGTTCATCGCTAGCCCTGAAGCGACCTCCAAAATACTTGGAAAAGCAAAATGATTCGTGCACCCCTTGGGGAACAGACGTACTGGGATGAGTACGTTGACTTTCAAACGAATGCAGTCAATCGGATAGCGCAGCAGATACAGCTTCCACCGGGTGATCCGGCATATAGGCCGCAGTTTTTGTTTAACTTGGCGAAAGAGCTTTGGCACCTCGCCTTGGTGCGCTACTCGCGAGGCGACGCAATCGATGAGTTGGCTCAGTACTTCCCACCGCTACTAGATGCCTGGGAGAAATCCGAAACACTCGGCAAGCATGTCTGGACGGAGCAGCAACAGCACACCCGCCATGCTTGGACGGTGAACCTGGACCATTACATCGTCTGCTTCTGGCTGGTGGGCTTGGCATTGGCGCTGGAGATTCCCGATGAGCAGTGGCGACGCCTTCTGGCACTCATTGGCAACGAAGGTGAGGACGAACTGCTCGACCGGGTCATCGCCAGCCGCAGCCCGGGACGGCGCATTGGCACCAGGCTGTGCCACCCCAAGCCCTACCAGCGCTTGCTCAACGCCATCAACTCCCCACCCGACCAACAGCCCGGACTGCTGGCCGACTTTGTGCAGCACTGGTACGAAGAGCTCAACCGCCCACCCAAGCCCGGCCTATCGGAAATGACGGCCATGTACGACCGGCCCTACTGGTACACCTATGGCAACAAAGGTCTGCACGACAGCGGCTACTTTGGTCGCTGGTGCATCGAAGCCGTGGCGGCAGTCAAGGCATTCGGGCTGGACGATAACCTGTGCCTTGGACACGAGCACTATCCCGGCGATTTGCTGCGGCCCAACGGACCCAGCACGCATGTGGCGCGACTTGACACGACCCCAGAGACGGCTTCTCTGACAAAAGATGCTGGGTCCATTCCTCGCAAGGGCCTGTGGGCCCGCTGGTTTGGGAAGGAATGAACTCTGCTGGTGGGGTGAGCTTTGGTGCCTCTACCGGCATCACGCTCAACGCCTCGGCCAACAAGGCCCGGGGCAACGGCGACGGGGAGGACGCCATCCAGCGCAACACGCACATCGTGGCCGGCAGCACAGCGCGCATCTGCGCTGAGCTCCAATTAAAACATCAGGTAGCCATTACAGCCCACAGCCCACAGCGCCCAGAAGTCACCTGAACACGACCCAGCTTTGGGTGCGTTCCACGGGCGATAGCTACCTCGTTGCCGACCAAACTCCCAAGCAGTCAACACGAACGCGCATTTTCCCCTTAACCATCTCTCCAACTACCATGCGACTTCTCATAGCAATCATCTTGCCCTGGCTTTCATTTTTCACCATCGGCAGGCCGTTCGCAGGCATCTTTTGTCTGCTCCTTCAGATCACCTTGGTGGGCTGGTTGCCGGCGGCCATTTGGGCCGTCTATGCCTTGGGCCAGTACAAGACCGACAAAAAGATTGAAAGAGCGCTTGGGAGGGCCCAATGACAATTCATGTCCCGCACCGCGCGAAACTCCTGGCGAGTGTGGCCGTTCTCTTCGTCCTTGCGGGTTGCGCCACCGAGCCCATACGCAATTACAGCGCGAAAACGGGTGACGCCTCTTTGGTCATGCGCTCCAGCGGCGCAGCCGCTGTTCGGTATTCACTCAGTTCCAGCGCAGGAACCTGCGGTGGCTTCGAATATGTCGGCCTTGTCAACGAATCCACCTACGGCCTTCCTCGCTCATGGCTCGCAAGCATGCCGGAGAAAATCCCTGAAAAGTTCAGGCAAGCCAAGGTCCCGACTGGCACCGAACTGCGAATCAAAGCCTATGCAACGGCCACCCGTGGCGACGCGAGCTGCGGACCCTTGGTTGCCACTTTTGAACCGGAGGCCGAAAGGGCCTATGCGGTCGAGTACAGATGGCTGGCCACGGGCTGTCACATCAATGTGAGCGACATCACAGAAGCGGACAACCCAAAGCCAGTCGCCACGAAACTGCGGGTCTGTCCGAATCCAGCCAGCGCAGCGAGTCTCTTCCAGTCCAAGGATGGGCACGTCTCTCGGTAAAACCAGTGGCGCACTGCTGTGCGCCGAGTTCAAAGCCCTTCAACCTCCATCCCTCGCTCAGCCAACCAGACCTTCCTGCGTTCAAAGTCAGGCATTGCCCGCTCAACCCGACGCCAGAACTCTGGCGTGTGGTGTGGCTCATGCAGGTGGGCCATTTCGTGTACCACCACGAACTCCGCAATGCGTGCTGGCAGCAGGATGGTCTTCCAGTGGAAATACAGCAGCTCACCTTTTCCGCATGAGCCCCACCGATAGCCCAGGTCCTGCACCCGCACCCCTGCCGGGCTCACCTCCATGCGGGCGGCGTAGTCCTGCACTTTGGCGGTCAGCCAGGGCTTGGCACGGTCGCAATACCAGCGAATCAAATGCTCGCGCCCTTCCCGCGCCAGTGGTTTTGGCATGACGAACCTGCCGCTCGAAAGCTTTACAGCCGCATCAGACTCTGCCACCAGACGCAGGCGGTAGTTGCGGCCCAGGTAGGCAAATCCTTCGCCTTCGGTGAACTGCTTGCGCCGCACTTCATGGGTCGATGCTTCCTTCTTGGCCAACTGCTTGTAGACCCACATGCGCTTGCGTTGAGCGAATTCGCGCAGCCGGGCATCAGGCACATTGGGAGGCGTCGACATGATCAGTCCGCCGCCTCGGCCCACCGTTATTTCCAACGTGCGCCGCTGGGTGCTTCGCCGCACCTCAAAACACAAATCGTTGACTGTCAATTTGGTCATAGCTTCATCAACCTGTGGTGGTTGGCGCGCGCAAGTTCCATCAGCCTGTCCACCAGCGCCTCGATTTGCGGCGTGGGCATCAAGCGCGAAGCCATCAGGATTGAGAAGATCCGTGTCCCCAGTGCATCCTGAGTCGGCTGGCGGTTCGGACGCCAGAAGTTGGGCACCAGCTCCGCCGCGATGGTGTCCACCACCTCTACGGTCAGATCGGTCAGTTTCCTCTGCTCAGGCTCATTCAGTGCGCGCTCACCTGCAGCCGCGTCCACCACAAGGCGCAGGAACGGCCCATAGTGTTCGGGCAAGTCGGGCAGGCGGTCGTCGTCCCCCACATGGCCCGCGCGAATGTCGTCCACCAGCCCCTGCAGCGATGCCGCCAGTTCGTCCCACTGCTCGCCCAACTGTGTCAGCAGGTCTCTCAGCCGGTCGCTGAGCTTGCGGTAGGCCACAGGGTCCTGATCCATGTGCTCGCGAATGTGCGCACGAATCGCATGCTCCATTTCAGAGGCTTTGGCCCGGTCGTTGGGCTCGCGGGCCACCTTTGCGCCGAAGTCGGCGTCGGTCAGTGAAGTCGGGGGAATCCTGGGGTCCACGCCCATCGACACCACATGGTCGTCGATCAGCTTGCGCACCTTCGCGCCCACGTCCTTGCCCAGCACCGGCGTGTCGCGGTAGCGATTTCGTGCCCGGGCGTAAATGAATGCCAGCAGCTTGGCGTCTGGCGAGAAAGGCAGGCCTTCGGGTCTTGGCAGCACCACGTCCAGCGTGTCCAGGAATGCCTTGAGCTTCACGCCAAACTCGGCGCGCATTCTGTCGTCGGCCAGCGCTTCCACGCATGCCTCGTGGTCAGTCAGGTCTTCAATTCCCCGGCTGCGAAACAGATCCACGACGCGCACGTGGCGGTCGCGCAGCACCGGCACCTCGTCCTTCAGGCTTTGCAGTGCGCCCTCGATGTCTTCGTCGGCATAGACGTTCAGTGCCTCCTTGAGGTGGTGGGCCAGACCAAAGTAATCCACCACGATGCCGAACTTCTTGCCGTATCCCGTGCGGTTCACGCGGGCAATCGTTTGCAGCAACTCGGCCTCACGAATGGGCCGGTCCAGGTACATCACGCCCTCAATGGGCGCATCAAACCCGGTGAGCAGCATCGACTTCACCACCAGAAACGCCAGCGGGTCGGTCTTGGCCGGGTTGTCGTGCAATAGCGGCTTCTTGAAGCGGTCAATGCGCTCCTTCTGCGCGCTCCCTTCCGTCCACGCTTTCCACGCCGGGTCGTCGTTGTTGCTGCCCGAGATCACAGGCGCGAATTCAATCCTGGCCAGCAGTTCGCGGTAGCGCCAGGCCTGCACCTGCGCCTGTACACCCGCCGGCCGCTGACACAGCGCCTCATCGTCCAGGGCCTTGTCCTGGGGGCTCAGCATTTCGGCCTCAGCCAGCAGTTCGGTGCGCGCGGCCATGAACGCGTCCAGGTAGCGCACCACCGCCAGCCGGCTGTAAGCCACCACCTGGGCCTTGAAGCCATTCGGCAGGATGTGCGTGACGTAGTGGCGCAGCATGTCGCGCGCCTTGTCGGCAATCAAGTCTGGCGCCTCGAAAATGTGGCCCTTGGTGGCGTACTTTTGCTTGATGGCCTCAAGTTCCTCAGGGGTGTGCTCCCGGAACAGGTCTTCAAACAGCTCATCCAGGTTGGCCCCGTCCTTCACGGCGCCATGCGCTGTGCGGCCTTCATAAAGGATAGGGACGATGGCGCCGTCCGCCTCTGCTTCGCGAATCGTGTAGCGGTCGATGAACTCGCCAAAAATTTCATGGGTGCGTTTCTTGTCGCCCATCAAGATCGGCGTGCCCGTAAAGCCGATTCGGGCGCAGTTGGGCAAACCCACCTGAAGCGCAGCGTGCAGGTCCCCCGCCTGGCTGCGGTGTGCCTCGTCCACCATCACCAGAATGTGCTCGTCCTCGTTCAGCACGTCGGGTTCATAGGCTCTCGGCGCCGCCTCCTGGGCCGCCCATTTCGGCAGGTCGTCGGCTTTCAAGGCCGGCTCGCCAGCGGCGTCGCCGCCGCGCTGTTTCTGAATCATGCCAAACACAATGTCTGGCCCCTGGCGGCGCAGATGACGCTTCAAGTCGTCGGCAGATGTGGCGCGCAACACGTTTTGGCCGGTCAGTGCGGCAGTGGCCGAGAGCTGAAGTTCCAGGTCGTTCCGGTCGGTCACCACCACCACCTTGAAGCGGCGCAATTGCGGGTCCGAACGCATCTTGCGCATCAAGAACACCATGGTCAGGCTCTTGCCTGAACCCTGCGTGTGCCACACGATGCCGCCGCGGCGGTCAAGCTCGCCGTCTTGCAGCCGGGTCTGGCCCGTGCGCAGGCGGTGAATGGCGCGGTTCACCGCCCGGTACTGCTGGTAACGGCAGACCGACTTGAACGTCTGCCCGTCGGCCGCCATGAACAGCGTGAAATGCTGAACGACGTCCAGCAAGTGGGCCGGGCGCAACAGGCCCGCCACCAGGCGCTCCTGTTCCGAGAGTTGGGGTTTGCCCAGCGCTGCGGCCACATCGGCCTCTGTGCCCTGCCCGTCGGCACCGGTTACCGTCTTCCAGGCGGCGTAGTGCTGGAAGGCCGCTCCCACGCTGCCCACGCGGGCCTCGTCAAAGCTGGTGGCAATCAGCAACTGGTTGGTATGAAACAAAGGCTCATTGCCTTCGTTGTCGTCCACCTCGCCACTGGCGCGACGCTGGTTGCTGTAGCGGCGCAGTTGGTCCACCGCCTCGGCCAGGGGCTCGGGCACGCTGGGGCTTTTGCACTCCACCACCACCAGGGGAATGCCGTTCACCAGCAGCACCAGGTCGGGCACGATGAAGGCCTTGCCGCGCGTGTAGCCCGGCGGGCAGTCCACCCGGTACTGGTTGACCACCGTGAACTCGTTGCGCTCGGGGTGGGCCCAGTCGATGTAGTGAATGGTCTGGTTGCGGCCGCCGTCCCAGCCCGGTAGCCCTTCTACGGTAATGCCCCTGAGCAGCAGGTCGGTTGCCATCTGGTTGGCTTCCATCAGCCGGTGGGCAGGAATACGGGTGAGCGCACCGATGGCCTGGGTCAGGCGCTCCTCGTCCAGCCAGGGCTGGCCATCGCGCAGATTCAGCGCGTGGATCTGCCGACGCAGTGCGCTCTCTTGGATGACCTCGGTGAAGCTGGCCCGGCCCGTGGTGGCGGGGCTGTCCAGATGGCCGGCCACGTACCGCCACCCCATGGCCTGCAGTTGCTCGACAAAGGGTCCTTCGACCTCGTCCAATTCCCAGCCCATGCCCACCTTTCTTTATGTGCCAGGAGCCTTGCGGCTCGTGGCAACTCATAGAAGTCACAACCATTTCTTCCCTTGGCACTGCCAGACAGACATCGGGCTGCGATCAAATGGCCGTCAAATAGAACAACCCAATACAAATCAAATACTTACGCGCAAAAAGCGGCGTCGGGCCCGCCATCAAATCGCCATCCGTCAAACAGCCTGCAGGTCCAGAGCTGCGAGCGCTCATTCGCCAACAACCTGCTCACCGCGATCCTGCGCCAGTTGAAACAGCTCGCCCAAAAAGTCGAGCTTGGAACGCACTTCTGCCTCGGCCGCAGGGGTCATCACAGCGGTGGGCACCAGCGCGTGAAGCTCGCCCTTCTTGAGCAGCATGGTCACCCCCAGTTTTTGAGCCAGTCGGCGAAAAAACGCTTCTGCCAAGGTGCTGAGTTTTCGGCGCTCGGTTTTGGCCTCCCAGACCAGACGCGACGCATCCGCAGGCAATTCGCTCCACGAGCGGTAGTCCACAGCACTGCCATCGAACACCATTTCGGTCACCACCTCCGCTAGGGCCTCGTCCACAGCGGCGTGGCTCTGCGCAGAAAAAAGATCGTCGGCCGGGTAGCGGGTCAGCGCGTACTGGCGCAACACCTCTGGCGTCACGAAGTAGTTCTCGGCCTCATAGCGCTTCCAGTAGCGAACCTTCAACGCCCCTTCGTCCCGGTCTTGTCTGTTCTGCCCATCGTTGTCGAGAATGGCCAGGCCCTTGAGCGCGGGCAGCAAATTGCGCAAGCCATTGAAGTGATCGCGCGGGGTGACTCCAAATCCACCCTCCACGCGCTCCAGTTCTGCGGCTGCGTCTTGCAGGGGGTAGTTGTTCTGAACGTAAAAGGAGTTGACGCGCTCGTCCCAGATCGCATGGGTGGGGTGGTTCAGGCGCTTGGCCAAGGCCCGCAGCATGTCCAGATCGGTCCCCCCCTCCACATACAGCACATAGCCACGCTCTCGTGCTTTCACATAGTGCTCGGCGCCAAAGTGTTTGAGGCTGTTGCGGATGTCCTGCTTCTTGGCGAGGTTGTCCGTCCTGCCCTCCAGAAGCAGGGTGAGGTTGTTGTCCAGCGCTTCATCCAGAATGACCTCGGAGTGCGTCACCATGATCACTTGCGACTGGTTCTCGCTGGCGATGTCGCGCAGCAGCACATACACCTGCTTCTGGCGCAGGATCTCCAGGTGGGCATCGGGCTCGTCCACCAGCAGCACGCTGCGCTTGTGTGAGTAAAGATAGGCAAACACCAGAAGCATTTGCAAAAAGCCCCGCCCCGCCGACGAGACATCCAGGGGCTCCTTTACGCTGGGTTGCCGGTACTGCAAGGCGATGGTGCCGCGTGCCGTCTCTTGAGGCGCTTCCAAAGACACATTGAACAGGCGCTGCATCAATGCAACGATGCGCGCCCAATCGTCTGCAGACGATCGCTCCACCGACAGGCACAGATTGCGCAACACATCGGCTGTGCGGCCCTGCCCCAGCAGCACATCCACCCGCCCGGGTTGCAGGATGGGCTCTTCGGTGTCCAGCCCCGACATGGGGTAGAGCAACTCCACCCGCAAAGAGCTGGCGTGCGCGATCAGTTCGAGGTCGTTGGCCGCTTCACCCTCCGGGGCGCAGTAGACCAGTTCATCGCCCTGGTTGCGAAACCGCATGGACAACGGCTTGATCTGACCCCTGAATTCCACGCCCACGGTGATGGTGAGCGGAATGTCTTTGTTGCCCTTGCGCACATGGGTGTTGTGCCAGAAGAAGCGCGTGCGCTGCACCGGCACCGCCACGATGTTCAGACGGTTGATCGACGTGGCCGTGCGCTCCTTCGCTGACGAGGCCTTGCGAGCGTCGTACCAGGAGCGCACCGCCTGCGACCACAGCGCCAGGGCCTGGATGGCGCTGGTCTTGCCGCAGTTGTTGGGGCCGATCAGCACACCAGGGTGGTCCAGCTCGATGCGCTGCTTCGCGCCAAACCGTTTGAAGTTCTCTATTTCAAGGTAGTGCAGCAGGCGCATGGTCAGGTGTTCCCTTCGGAAGGGGATTGTCCGCCACCCTGGAGCAGGGGTGTGACTCGGACGCGGCCGGTGAGGAGGTCGTCCATGAGGCCGGATTTCAGCGCCCGCATCTTTGTGGCTGACGCACTCTCTTGGCGAAGTCGAGCGCTGATCGCAGCTATGCGGCCCGCAATCTCCGTCTGCTCGGCAAGGGACGCGATTGGTATGACTATTGACGCGAAGGAAGTCTTGTTGACTATTGGCACTGCCTGGAGGCCCGCCATGGCGCGCAACTGTTCGACATGCATTTGAACCGCCAAATAGACAAATTCAGGCGCCATGTTCTTCGAAGGCACCAGCGCATTTATCTGCTGATTGGTGCAAGCCTCGACCGCGGTGATACCAACCTTACCAATCGTTGATCCAATACAGACGACCAACGTGGCCTTGGGCGGCAACATGCGAACATATGAAGCACCACGGTTAGAGACGCTGCGTTCTGCGCTTTCGATATTGTGGTCTTCTAGAACGTCAACTGGCGTGATGAATGGCCAGCCCACTCCCCAAGCTAGGGGGTCTACCGATGGGGGTGTCGAACCAGTAACCGACTCGCCGACATCGCGAAGGTGCAGCGCCTCCCACTCCCTCGGAATCCACCCCAGCGGCGAGTCCTTGTAGAGATGGGGTGCTTTGCATGGTGGCGGGCGCAGTTCGCCGTTGGCGTCGATGCCTCGGGTCAGCAGGTCGTGCACCAGCCCCTGCTTGACCTGCTTGAGCTTCTCGATGATCGCCTCGGTCTGACGGATGGTGGTGTCGAGGGTGTCGAGGATTCCTGCTATCGCTTGCTGTTGGCGAAGCGGTGGCACGAGGCAACTGACGGTCTTGAGCGTTCCTAGGTTGATCCGAATTCGCGTGGATCCGATGCTCTTTCTCTCTGCCTCGGTCCTCGTCCCGTGACCGTTGATCGCCCGCACGATGTAGCGCGGATCAAATCGAGTTTCGTCAACCCTCAGTCGGATGCAGTCAGCCACAACGACGTACTGCTCTTGACCACGGGGCACGATGCAGGCACGCGCAACGGGGTCGGCCATCTTCGCAATTGCAATGTCGCCGGGTATCGCGCCATGTCGTGCGAGCGATCTGAACTTCACTGCGTTGATGAACTTCTTGTTGTCGTCCTTCCAGTACCCGTCACCGATGTTCTGAAGTTGAATCAGGCGGACACCCGATTCAACATATTCGTCAGACTTGAGGTTGGACCCGAATGGACCGTCAACGAACGCGCCATCGGTGGGTTCTGCGATGTCGCGCAGCAGCACACGCATGTGATCGTTTACTACCTTAGACATAGCCAAGCTGAATCAGAAATGAATGAAGAGACTGAGCTGAGTCGCCGCGACCGCCCTCGATCTCGGTGAACGTCACCCGGTACTTGTCCCACCATTTCTCAAACGCCACCACCACCTGCTGCCGCTGCCCGCTGATGTAGCGCTCCAGGATCACCTGCATGTCATTTCGCAGGATCGCCAGCAGCAGCGCAGCGGCGCCGGACTCGTCCAGCGCATCCACCGCCGCGTTCAACCGCTGCGCAAAAGTCTGCTCCTTGGCCTTCATCTCTTTCTTCAGCGCGCCGAGCTGCCGCTTCCATTCCTTGAGCTGCGCCTCATCCACCGCCAGCTCATCGTCACTGGGCTCGGTTTCTTCGCCATCTTCTCCCGACCCCTTGTCCGGCGTGGCCGCCTTGATCTGGCTGTCCAGCTCGGCTTTGCGTGCCTCCAGCTCGGCCAGCGCCTCGACAAATTCGGCCATCAGGAACTTGACCAGCTTGTGGTCCAGCGGGTTGACCTTGCTCTGGTCGTCGTCCATCGCGGTCAGGATGCTGGTGCGCCAGGCATCGACCACGCCCTTGGCGCCACGCGCCATCAGCGTCATGAACTCGTACTTGGCGTCGTCCCAGAAGCCGGCCACGATGCCGCGCACCTGAAAGCGCCCCAGCACGCCGGCCGTCTCCAGCGCGGCGCTGAAGCTGTGCAGCAGCTCGCTGCGGAGCCCAACGAAGCTGGGCGCGCCGGCCAGGGCGGTGATGCGCGGGCTGTGGGCTTGCCACCAGGCGTCGAACGCATCGCGAACGGCCTGCTCGCGCGCCAACAAGGCGGCGTTCGTTTCCACGGCGGGCTTGATGGCCTGGCGGGTGGCCAGCTCGGGCCGGAAGTCGAAGTAGTGGGCATCGCGCTCCACGAACAGCGCCAGCGGGTCCAGCCCATGCGCCGCAAACAGCGCGGCCTTGGCTTGCACCTCGGCCTTGGGCACACCGCCCAGCAGGTGGGCGCGCACGTCGTGCGGCTCGGGCGGCGGCGCGTTGTCGGCGTAGCGGCGGATGTTGAGATTGTGGTCGTTTTCGGCCAGCGTGGCGTTGCTGACGATGGCGCTGAAGCCGGGCACCTCGGCAAAGTTCTCGTAGGTGTTGACAATTTTTTCGATGTGCTCCGGCAGCAGGTGGTTTTGTGCGCGGCCCTCGGCGTATTCGCGGTCGGCGTTGATGAACAACACTTTGCCCTGGCGTTCGGCTGGCTTGCCGCTTTGAAGCCCCAAGCGCTGGCGCAGCACCAGCACGCAAGCCGGGATGCCGGTGCCGTAGAACAGACCGGCGGGCAGGCCGATCACGGCTTCCAGCAGGTCGGCCTTGATCATGGCGACGCGGATGGTGCGCTCTTCGCCACCCCGAAACAGCACGCCGTGCGGCATCACCGTGGCCAGCAGGCCGCCGTCGCGCAGCACGGCCACCATGTGCTGCAGGAACATCAGGTCGGCTTTCTTGGCGCCCAGCGGCACCTGACCGTATTTGAAGCGCTCGGCGCTGAACTTGGGCGCCCAGACGCTCTGGCCGTTGCTGTCGGTGTCGGCGGTGCCCCAGTTGATGGAGAACGGGGGGTTGGAGAGCACGCGGTCAAAGCGCATCAGCTCGCCGCCTTCCACATGCTGCGGCTCGGCCAGGGTGTCTTCGTTGCGCAGGTCGGCGCTGCTGATGCCATGCAGCAGCATATTCATCTTGGCGATGGACCAGACGGTGCCGTTGGCTTCCTGGCCGCACAGGTCGGCACGGGTGCCATCGCCGCCGTGCTCGTCGATGTATTCCTTGGCCAGGATCAACATGCCGCCCGAACCGACGCACGGGTCGTAAATGCTGTGCTGCTGCTCAGGCTTGACGAGCCGCACCATCATGCGCACGACCGAGCGCGGGGTGTAGAACTCGCCACCCTTTTTGCCGGCACTGTCGGCGAATTCGCCGATCAGGTATTCGTAGGCGGCGCCGAGCAGGTCGGGGAACTCGAAGTCTTCGTTGCGCAGGCGGTAACTGCCGAAGTGGCTGATGAGCTGGCGCAGCTTGATGTCGGGGATCTTGCTCTGCCCCACCTTGCGAGAAAAGTCGATGTGTTCCAAGACTTCCGCCAGGCTGGAGTTGTTGCTCTCCAGGCCGCCCAATGCCCGGTTGAGGAAGCCGCCCACGTCCACATGAGCCTCGTTCACCAGGTGCTGCCACCGGGAGGCTGGGGGCACGTAGAACGACTCTCCGTACCAGCGTTTGAGTTCGGCGCTGGCCCGGGCCTCGGCCTCGGTCTTGCCGGTGACCAGCTCCCTGGTCATCACCTCTTCGCGGCGCTGATCGAACACGTCGGAACAGCGCTTGAGGAACAGCATGCCGAAGATGTATTCCTTGAACTCAGAGGCGTCCATCTTGCCGCGCAGGATGTCAGCGGCTTTGAAAAGATGGCGTTCCAGTTGCGATAGGGTGAGGGGCATCGGGCTAAAGGCGTCGGGTTGGTCGGGGTTTTCCGTGTATCTTATGTCGCGCCTCACAGGGCGCCTGGGCGGCCCACCGGCCAGAAGTTCGCTCTTGATGCGTGCTGGCCGGTGCGCGCCACGGGGCCTCGCTCCCCTGCAACTTCTTCAACGCGCGCACGCCATGAAAAATCACCCGTCCGAGTTTGACGGTCTGCGTCAGACGCCAGCCGCTGGGCTGGCCCCGGCCTCTCCCAAGTTCAATGACCCCGATGTGGATCTGACGAAGATCTGCTGGACGCAGTGGCTTCGCGCGCACGGCCCGGAGGTGGGGGCAGCGGCCCCCGCGCAGTTGCCGCCCGTTGAAGACTTCGTTCCCGAGGACTTGTTCAAGTAAGCCGAGCGTGGCGTCTGGCTTCCCGCAGGCGTCCCCGAAGTCAACAAATGTCAACAGCCTGTGGCTGGGTATCTCAAGCGTTTCAGGCATCTGCCGAATATCAGGTGTTGTCAGGATGTGGTGAAACGCAGAGTGTCCTGGCAGCCCCGATGGAGCTCTGCGAGGTCGAACCCTACACAGGATAGGGTTCGGTGCCAGAGGACCGGCGCAACGTCCCGAGTTGAATCTCAGGTGGCATGAGCCTTGTATTGCGCGTGTGTGACGGCCTGCGGGGCAATGCCCAGCTCGCGCAAGTACGGCAAGGGCTCGTGTTCTATCGCCTTGCGCGTAAGGGTCCAGAGAGGGCTGCTGAGAACCGGGTCGCGCGTTTGCTCCAGATGCTTCAGCACGGTGGTGGCCGCGAGGGCCTTGCTGGCGCCGTACATCTTTGCGCGGGGGCGCTCAAGCCCTGCTGGGCCAGCCACGCACTGCCAGAACGAGGCACGCAGCGCGATCAGTTGCTTTCGGCCAATGAGCGTGCTGCCCGCCATTCGGTTGCCCACGACGGGAGAAAGCAGCACATGGCAGTGGGGCGTTGCTTCGTCCCTGTGGATGTCGGCCGACAGCACGGCAACACCGGGGAAGACCTGCAATACCCAGCTCAGGCATTGGCGGAAGTAGACGCCGTCTGCAATGGCTGAGGCGGGCGGCAAGCTGAATACAAGCTCGACAGCCTGACAGTGGTCCCTGCGCAGGCGAGCGACATTCACGCCCGCGTCCTGCGCAACCTTTGCGGCCAGCTTCACCACCTCAGCCGAAGTGCCTGGCCCCAAGAGCGTTTCGTTCTCTCGCGTGCGCGTGGGGTCGATCCGTGCGTTGAAGGCGTGGCCCGCCATGCACTCGCGACGGTTGTGTCTTGCCGCCTCCAGCAGCGTGCAGGGTTTGCGCCCGCCCAGCTTTGAGAGCCCGATGGACTTGGCACCGAGGTAGTACCCGTCAGCCATGGACCTCGGGCGCTTGCTTGGTCAGAGACTGAATCAGCGCATCGATGTCGCTTTCGCGCCATGCTGTCGTGCGCGGACCGAGTTTGACTGCGGCCGGATAGCGACCTTCCTTGACCCCTTGCCACCAGGCGGACCTGGAAACGGGGACTTTGGCGAGCACACCAGGCAGACGCAGCAGGGCGTCCCGGGACTCGGAGCGGGGCTTTTGTGGGTGAAGGTTGGCGGTCATGATCGCTTTCGGATGTGGGCAGAAAATGCCGAATCCAGATGGCGCGAACTTTCCGGCGAGCCGTACGGACGAGCACATACCCGCCCTGATGGACTTTCCAGGAACGCTTTGCTATCCTCCACCGCCTCAGCCACGAGAAGGGTCGGATCTACTGGATTCGGCTCTTGAGAGCCCCACCGCAGATGCGACTGGGGCTTTCGCCTTTTTGGACTTGCTTGAACGTGAGTGTTGTTCCCTGGGCAAAAAAGGTGGGCGATATTAGATGCGGTTTGGCGTAAATGCCAGGGCGTCTCAGATTTTTTTCGACCCACCTCTGGACGTGCATCCCTTGGTCGTGCTCATCGACACCTAGAATGCCTCGCACCAGTGGGATGCCCCCTTTGAAACCGATCGGGATGCCCTGGCAGAAGCACTTCGCGCGCTCGACGAAGATCCCCTGGAGTTCTTTTGCGGTGCGGCAGAACGCCCCCTTGAGCTGAGATCCGCAGGGCCCAGTGCTGTATGCAAGTACCACATTTGAGGAACGACTCCCCGCTGATGAAAATCACCGTCCGCCAGCGCCAAATCATCCACCTGATCGCTCAGGGGGCGTCCTATCAGGAGGTTGCTGACACTCTGAGCCTCACGAGGAGCACGATCGCCGTGCACCTGAATCGCCTTTACCGCAG
>Ga0070754_10002263_pt1 | contig 14325 bp, 17 predicted proteins | sample VirMetDEL_Sep_01_FD_75181 | JGI IMG/M metagenome (GOLD analysis project Ga0070754, IMG submission 75181) | Aqueous microbial communities from the Delaware River and Bay under freshwater to marine salinity gradient to study organic matter... | ecosystem: Environmental > Aquatic > Marine >... | reverse complement strand
TTATTTAATTTACAACTGTTACTCCATCTTTACTAATTTCAATTGATTTAATATGAATTACGAAATTATTCCATAAATGAGCTTTACTTGGTGCTGATGAATAATTTACCTGAACTGAGAAGTCTTTATTTCTTGGATCATATACTGCATTTTCATTAACTCCAAAAGCTCGACCTATAACGAAATTATCCCTAAATTTTTTAAAGCTTGTAACTGGTATATGAGCGTTATCTAAAGCTTTTTCTAATTCTATAAGGTGCTGAGCTTGGACTGCTGTCTTAGTTTTAGATACGTCTATTTTTCTATTAGGTTGAAGTTTCTCATAGTAAAACTGGTAATCCTGGGCGTTATCCCATATACCCTCAAAAGGATTAACGCTGTAATTATTGGCGGTTATTTGATATGTTAAATTTCCGTTAACTCTATTACCTGTAGTGTAAATATTCGCATCTGTTGGCTGGCATAAAATAGCTTTACATCTAGAATTAGAAATAGGTAATCTCATATTTAGAACTATATCAGATGCAACCTGAGAATATTTATAATTCTGAACTGCTAAAAAGTCATAGACTAGAGTACCTCCTTCTTTCATTCCTTGCTCTATAGATGCCATCTGCTGGCTCGTTGTTGTTAAAGTTTGAATATAAAAATCTACATTAGAAACCTTATAAGTCGGCTTAAATGCTGCGTCATCTGCTGAAACAGAATAAAGAGAGTAAGCATCAGTAGTTAAACCTCCTGCCCCTATTTCTGCGGCAGATTGAATAGTACTATCTGCTTTAAATTTAATTTTTATATTTGTTCCGTCTTTTTTAATTACGTCTATTTCAGCGTCAGCAACTAAGCCCTTCTTCCCGTCTGTGTGTCTGAAAAAGTTGACCTTTTCGCCTGGAACTAATGCGACTTGTCCTGCGTTTAAATTTCCGTTAGTATTTTTTAAAGTATATTCATAGTCTGAGGCATTAGCAGTGTCTACAGCATAAGTAGAACCATTAATTAAACCTTTAGCTTTTAATTTATCTACATTTGGATTAACTGCTGATAAGTTTCTAAATACTTTAGAATTATCTTCTAAAGTTATTTCAAGTCTTAAACCTTGCATTAAATTTACAGGTAATGCCTTCATAGATTGGAATAGACCGCTCTCTAATTTTAGATGAACCTTAGCTGGGGTGTATACAGTTTTATTATCTATTGCTGTTTTTTCATCTGCTGTTAAATCTGATTTATAATAAGGATTAGTAGCGAAATTATTATTATCATATTGATAAATACCAGTATCTGTATCCTGATTAAATAGAGGGTCAGGAAATACTGCTCCGTTTTGAATAGCATTAAATCCATCCTTAGAATCAGAAGAGCTATAATCATATTTAATAGATACATAATGATTATAATTAGTAATTTCTTCTAATAATTGATTAGAATCACCTAAACTATATATTTTTAAATCTCTAATTAAAGAATGAGCTCCTATTTTAGGGTCTAATGATAATCTAGTAGTATCTGCTCCTGTTCCTTGAATTAATACGTCGAAAGATAAATAGCATTCCTCAGGATTAATCATCCCAACAGTAGAAGGGATATCAAGCCTTATAACTTGTCCTGCTTCATATTCTCTGCTGTTATCACTTCTGACACTTTGCGAGGTTTGCTCGACTGGTATCTGGTTAACTTGCTTTCCGTCTGCGGATATTATATTCGATTTCCAAAAGGACATAATTATTTATATATATAATATTATAATATATTTTTTATAATATTATATTTAAAAAAAAATTTTAATTTATTTCATAACTTGTACCCCTTGATTTCCTGACATTAATAAAGTTTGTTTATGATGAGCGAAGATATATATAGCATTAGCTGAGTTAGTATCTAGGTCTACGTCGAGCTGTAATCCAAAATTAGAAGATTTAAAATCTACACCGTCGCCACCTGGAAGGGTATTATATGCAACCCCCAAGCCGAAAGTAGGACCAGTATTAGGAGCTTTATCAACTGGATTTAATCCTGAAGCTCTAGACTTAAAAATTCTATTATCTGTTAAAGGAGAAATTAAACTATTATTTTTAGTATGTTTATTAGACATTATAGAATTTTTAAATAGTTCAACTCTTTGAGGGTCTGCTGCTGCTACATTAGAATTAGTTTTAAAATTAGTTTCTAGAGAATAATCATTCGGATATTTTACGCCATCTTTTAAGAATATAATTTCTCTTATATTACTTGGAGTGACATTATTAATAATAGGATAAGTCGATAGACTATCTGCACTTTTAGTGTTTAAGAATTCATCCTTTACAAAATTAATAAATACACCTAAGCAATTACTAACACCTAGGGAACGATTAATAATAGCATTAGTAGAATTAATAGTAGCATAATCACCGTAAACGGTATTAAATGTGATTGAGTTCTGCTTAGCACTTAATAAATTTTGAAGAGTTTGAGGGTCTGGGGTTGTAATTTCAGCAATTAGACGACAGTCTTCTAATTCATAATATGCGTCCGCTACATCTGTAGTAGTTCCAGCAGTTCCAAAAAGGAAAGATTCAGAGGCTGCTAAATTTAAATTTATAGTTAATCCTCCGACCCCGTTAACTTCTGATAAAGGAATCATTCCATAAGATAATAAACCAGAAGGGAGAGAGGTACAGAAAAAGTTATTATTTTCTAATAGATTACTTTCTGTGTTTAATTTCCAATTAGGACAGGTTCCGTGTGTTTGAGATAATGCGGATATATGGTCCTGAACGTTAGAAACGTTAGCTAAATAAGAGCTTAACATTCTATTATAATTATTAATAGTTTCTAAATCGGTTTTATATTTCATTGATTCTATATTTAATTGTTCGAAAGCTCCTAATACACCTAAACGAGAATTAATTCTAATATTTTCAGTTGTTACTGGTCGAGTGGTTCCTGTTTTGTATACGTTTAATTTTCCTTGTATTCTTAGAGTAGCACCATTTAAGAAGGCATTCTGAGAACCGATATTAAAAGATAATAACGGATTACCTGCATTAGATTTAATTTTTCCATCACTAGGTACATTATTTGGAAGAATTTCTATATTCTGAATAGTTGCCATTATTTATATATATAATATTATAATATATTTTTTATAATATTATATTTAAAAAAAATAATTAATAAAACCATCCATTCTTAATAGGTTCTGTTTTTATTTCTTGTTGTTCTTTAACATATTTATATATTCTTAAATTATTAAGATGTATATCTTTCATTAAATCCGTTAAACCTTCTAGAGTTTCTAATATATCTACTAATACCTCTGAATTTTTCTGAGCTATACTTTTATTATAAATTTTTTCTATATCAGTATCTTTATTATTATTATTAATTTTAATAATTTTATCAATTTCAGACATATATATTAATTAAATAGATATTAATTAAAATAATTTAATATTTAATAATTAAGGATTTATTTCTTCTTGAATTGTTTCTAATTCATTTTTAATAGGTTCTTTTTCTATATCTACTTTATCTTCTTCTTCAATTTTAAAAGGTTTAATTTCTTTTAATCCATTACAGATTATAGGTTTTCTAACGTTAGGATATTTATCATTAAATTTTTTATTAAATATTCCTATAATATCTAAATCAACAGAAGGAGAAGATTCTAAAAGATTATCATATTCTGCCCTACATATTTTAAGAAAATCTCTACAGGGTTTACGTTTTTTATCTTGCAGACTTAGTTCTATTTCAATATTACGCCCTAATTTAGACCACGCTAAAGCAGCGATACGGTGTCCTTCGTATATTTCAGAATATCTTAAAAATGATAATAAAGTTCCTAATATTCCGCAGAATATATTTAAACTACCTACACCAGCAGAGAAACCCTGCCTTAAATTTTCGGGAACGTAAGAATCAGTAGCGAAATTAGCAGTTCCTGTTAAAGTAGATAATATAATTATAGGTATTTGTAGATGATGATATTTTTTTTTATATTTTCTTTGTGATATATTATGAAGATAACTATAACACATTGCAACCTCGCACCATTCGCTCAGCAGTTCTTCTATTTCGTCGCTCCATTCATCTATATTATCAGGTTCTTTTCTTCTTGGGGTTTTTAATTCTTCCATATATTAATATTTAATATTTTTTTAAAATCTCATAGTATACGTAGAATTATAAGCTCTTATAGTTTTAGCTATTTCTGCTTCTGCTTTTTCTTGCTCTTGTCTTCGTCTCTTTTCTTCTTTTCTTGTTTTTCTAATAATTTCATAATTATTAATAGCTTTTGTAGATATATTATTTATTTCATCTTCAGTTAAATAATATTTTTTAGGTTCTGCAACTGGTTGAGGTGTTTCAGGTTCTACTTCTTTTTTAGGTTTTTCTTTTTCTGCTTCTAATTGATTTACTGCTTTATTATATTGAATTTCTACTTTTTCTTTTTCTAATTCTTTAATTTGCTTTTTCTTTTTATTAACTTCATCCTTTTTAGCTTTTAGCTGTCTTCTAGTTTCTAGAGATTTTTCTCTTCCTTTTCTTAATGCTTCTTTTTGTTTTTCTGTCATTACTCGTTTTTTTTTAATTGGTTTCTGCTCTTTAGGTGGTTCTGGTTCTGGTTCTGGTTGCGGCTCTTCTGGTTCTTGAATTTCTTCTATATCGTTTTTAATTTCTACCTTCTTTTTAGATGGTTTAACTTCTTCGAATATTTCCTCCTGCTCTCTTTCTGGTGGTGGTTCTGGTATTTTTTCAACTTCTAGGACTTCAGGCATTATCATCTTAGGAATTTCCATATCTATATATAATTATAACAAAATAAACAAAATAAAATAAATTAAAAAATATTTATTACTTCGGTTTTTCTCGGAAATGTAATACTATTATAGTTCTACCTGTTAAGTCTTGGACCCTTGTCTCATCCTGAGTTACTATATCTAGATTTAATTCTGATAAGGTTAAAGGTGAGCTGTTATTTAGGTCTATATAAGTTTTTTCTGGACTTTCAAAATATAGACCCTCTCCGACTTCATTATTAGAATTATCGAACCTTGGAATATGATAAATAATTTTAGACCTTCTATTTAATCCTGCATTAATTGTAGATAAATTTAAATTTTTAATTCTTATAAATGCTGAGTTAATACTTTTACCAGTTGGAATAGATTCAGAATCATAAGTAAACGATACCTCCTGCCCTGTATCTGTTGAGTCAGTATATGGCGGGTCTATTGTAAAAACATCAGGGAAACCTAATATCTCATTAGCATTATAAGCATCTGTTATGTCTCTTTGTCCTATTGGATTATTTTCGTTATAATCGTCATCAGGTCCTAATATTAAGCTTATATCGTATCCGTTTAATTTTGAATGTGTTCCTAATTTGTTAATAGGTCTGTCTACTGGTGTATCATCTAAAACAGATAAGAAATGCCAGTTAGTCGCCATTCTAGATAATCTGCTTTCTAATCCTTGTTCTATATATCGCTTATTTAAATCATATTGAGAGGAATTAGTTCGTCCTGAATAATGGTTCCAGGTTATCTGGCTCCCATCTGCTCCTATATAAACTTGAGGATATAATAACCTTGTCGTATCGTCTATAGGTTTCATTAAATTATAATTTTTAGGAGTATATCCTGAGCCGTCGTAATCGTCAGGGTGAAACGTTAACTGATGATATCCTGAAGCGTTTCCTATTTCAACTTCGATATATTCGTTTTTCATACTAAATTTAATTCTATCATATTTTAAACCTCCTGAACCTTTAGCATTAGTCCAGTCTATAGGCTTTTGAGAAGCATTACTAATAGATTTAGCATTACCCCAATAAATAACATTATTATATACATATTCTCCAGCTGTGCTATCATATCCTAGCTGTTTAATAAATAATCTTTTATTAGGTAAATCTGGGGTTCCATTTTGAATAGATACTAGATAATCGTAAAACTGAATAGTACCAGAAACTCTGAAGTCGTAATCATACTCTACGCCATCGTCTGCAGCTATTGGGTTCTCTTGGAATAATATTTCCTGATTACCTCTTAGAGTTGCTCCTTTTGTTGCTGTTGGCTGGTCTGCTCTTCTTAATCCTACATTAAAATTAGTACCAGTACTAGGAACTAAAAACTCTAATATACCGTGTCTTAAACTAATAGGATTATCTAAATTATTGATAGTATTAAAAGGAGAAGTAGCATTAGCCGTAATTATTGTAGTAGAATTATTATAAGTTATATCTCCATTATCTGGGTCTATTTTATTCCAGTTATTAGTCCTAACATTTAAACTATTAGCTACTGCTTTCTGAGTAAATTTATAAGACATATTATTTACTGCAGAATATGAAGCATTATAATTAAGAGAAACAGTAGCTGATATATCAGGATGAACTAAACCAAAATTTAAAGCATCTTCTATCTTTTTCCTTAATTCTTGATAATTTACTTCTTCTTCATTTACATTATCAGTAGTTTTTAAGAATGTATCGATAGGTATACTAGATATAATATCAGCGTTAGTATTTTCATCTATTGTATCACCAAAATAAACGCCGAAACGTTGAAATCTATTTAATATAATAGAACCTAATTTATTAAGTTTTACAGATTGAACCGCTACCTGAGATTTAGGAGGTAATTCTAGAGGATTATCTAAATAATTTTTAAAGTCAGCAGGATTAAATATTCCGCTATTACTTGAAACGTTAAATTCATTAGAACACACTACCAATGACATAATTTATATATATATTTATAATATATATAATTTATTTAATAATTAATAAATAAAAATATATTTTATGTTATCTATTATATATATATTTTTCCTATATAATCGATATTAAAGAAAACATAAAAAATAAGAGCAAAAAATAAAAAGTTAAAATAATATATATAGTATTATAGTCTAAAAGTCCAAATAATGAGGCGGACACTTTGCGGACACTTTACGTTATATATATATAATATTAGCACAAACTGTCCGCCTATACTACGGAAAAAAATTAAATAGAAAACAAAAAAAATTATATTAACCAGTTATTATCTTTTTTCATTAATAATTTTTTATCATTACCTATTAAATAATTATAATGAATTAAGTAACCGTTCGGATTTTTTGTTCTGTGATATAAACCGTTAGGATATTTTTTTAATGGCAATTTTTCATATTTTAAATTTTTTTTCATATTATTTACGTATATCTGATCGCATTGAATAAAATTTATATCTATATTTTCTGGATTAAAAAATTTTTTAGTCTTATCATTAGACCTAATAAACATAACGCCGCTGCATAATTCTGAATCGTCATCGTCATTTTGTTTATCATTTTGAATTAATAAATCTATTTCGTCATCTTCTATCCTGTTATTTAAATCATTAATAAATCTATCATTTTTATATACTATATCACCATCTGTAAAATATACGAAATCGTTTTCTAATAATGCTTTATAAATACACCTGAACTTTTGATATACTACCTTATTCCAGTTTCCCTTCCTGAATTCTTGAAATTCTTTTATCTTCTCATTTTCTGGAACTTCTAATAAATATTTATTAGGATAATCATCTAATAGATTATATGCTTCTTTATCTATACAGTAAACATCCAGAAGACATTCTCTGCCTAACATACTAAGAGATTTAATACAGTTTTTAGTATATTCTATATATCCTTTATTGGTTAAAGTTATATATACTGTTTTCATATATATATAATAATATATTTATTTTATGGATATAATTTCTTTTCAAATCTTAAATAGAATTCAGCGGGATTTTCATCTAATCTTAAATAGGCGAAAGAATAGGGGGCGTCATTAATTGCGGTCTTATATAGTTCTAAAAACTTTTTTTCACCTCCAAACATTGGACCGTATTCTTCGGCGATTTTAGACAGCTCATTTTCGTTCTGTTGCTTAGTTACTATTATAGATGTAGAATTCGACCTTATAACATTACTAAGAGAACGCATATTTTGCGATGTTATGACATAAAAAATATTATAATGCCTGAAACGACTAGCCAAAAAAGATATTTCATTATTTTTCTTAAAATTGGTACTTAATATATCATCAGCTATAATAGCAATATTAGGCATATTTTCTCTTTCTCCGTAGCTTTTCTGACTTTCTATAATACTATTAATTATTCCGTCTGAGTAATGGTCGTATATAGTAAATTTTTCCTTCATAAATCGCATAGTATAATCATTTAAAATAGTATTAGAAATAACTATAACGTCATCGAAGAAGTCAGGACCATAAAAACCACTATTTAAAAACCAATTAGATAATATAGTAGATTTTCCAGATTTTACACTTCCTAAAAATAAAACGCAGGACGAGTAAGGGTCAGGAAGAATAGGCGGATAAGGTTTACGCTTTAACGCCTTAGGGTCTTTTACTTTTAATATTTTTAAACTTTCCATAATTATATATATATATTATATATAATATTTTATGCCTAAAAAATATAAAGTAAATAAATACGATGCAGGAAAGATAGAAGAAATAAAACCTAAAGTAAAAATGTCCGATATGTTCGAAGGGGTTAAAGATAATAAAAAGAAGAAGCCTAAGCCTAAAACCAAAAAAAAAAAATCTAAATATTAATATATGGATAAAATATCAATATTAACTCCTACGTATAATAGAAATAAATTTTTAGAATTATATATAGAAAATATTAAAAAGCAGACCTACCCTAAGCACTTACTAAAAGTATATATATTAGATGATGGAGAACAACCATTTATAAATAATTTAGAAAAAGTTAAAGAAGAATTAAAACCAATTGAAATAAATTATATTAAACAAAAACAAAGATTAACAATAGGAGCAAAAAGAAATAAACTAGTAAAAATGGCAGATACTAAAATAGTTTGTTTTATGGACGATGACGATATATACCAAAATCAATATATAGAATATTCATATAATCAATTAAAATTAAATAAAGTTTCTTTAGTTGGTTCTAATCAGATGTTTTTCACTTATCCTCATCATAATTACGAGATGACAGGTTTAAACTGTGGAGATAATAAGCAGATGATACACGAAGCGACCATATTAATGACTAAAAAATATTTTAGAAGTATGGGAGGATTTCAGAACAGCTCACAAGGTGAAGGAAAAAATATAATATTAAATCAAGATAAAAACGTTTTAAATCTTGATATAAATAATTTAATGATTTGTGTCTGTCATAAAAATAATACAATAGATAAGGAAAGATTTATTAAAAATAAATTATATTTAATATATGATGGAGAAAGATTACCTATATTAAAAAAAATATTTAATGCTCCTCAATAACTTCTAATTTACAATTTATCATATCATATCTAAAAATTCCAGTTCTAATTTTTATAAAAAATTGGGGTTCAGGTTTTAAATCATATTCTATCTCTTGGGGTAGGTCATAATCGACCTTTTTATTTAAATTTGGGTTATTATTAAATAATTTTAATGCTCTTCTAACAGACGAAATATAAGAATAATATTTTATTTCATTTATAATATTATTTAAATCTTCTATACTATCGAATGTTGATTCATCTAAATTATAATCATTAATACAATAATTAATAATTCTTTTTGCATTTAATATAATATTATTTTTATCCTTAGTATTTAATTTTTTTAGTGGGTTTTCATTTATTAAATAATTTTTAAAAGTTGGAATATTTTTTATATTATATCTATTATCTTTATTAGTTATCTTAAATTTTTTATAATTATCTTTAATATATTCTACTACTTCTTTTTTATTATTTTCATTATTAACATCACATTTAATACCGCAATTTTTCATAAGATTAATTAATTCTAATTTACTATAGCTTTTATGGATTATCATATGTATTATATTTAGAAAAAAAATATAATATATTAATATATGGGATATTATCAAACATTTTTAGAAAAACAAAATAGAATAGAAGAAGAACTTAAAAAAGAAAAAAATAAAAAATTAAACGATAAATATAAAGAATCTAGAAGAGCATACAGCATAAAAAATAAAGAAAGAATAAATCAAAAAGCTAAGGAGTATTACTGGAAAAATAGAGAACAGATACTAGAAAAAAATAAAATGAAAAAACTATATACTAATAATTATTATAAGGAATGGTATCAAAAAAATAAAATTCAAGTAAATAAAATAAGAGGTAGAAATATAAAAAATAATACTACATATATTAAACCTTCTGCTAATTTACCAATACCTAAAAAAGAAATAACTCCTGAGACTTTTATACTTTGTTTTTCTTAGAATCTACATATTCTTTATTTCTTTTTTTAATACGTTCTTTAATAGTTTTAATTTCTTCCTCATCAGTAATTTTAAATAATGATTTCTTCTTTCTAATATTTTTAATTATCATTTCTCTAATAGCTTCAGATGCGACGTTCGTCGCTTCGCTGCCCCCCTCAGGGGGTTCAGTATCTAAATTTAAAAATCTTTCTACTCCTTCAGTAATAAATCCTTTTAAATATTCTGTTCCGTCTTCATCTGATGTATTTACTTCCTCTTCAGCTATTATATAATCTTGTATTTCCATTAATTCAACTTGATTAAACATTTATATATATACTTACTAAATATTATTTTTATAAATAAATAATTAAAATAAATATATTATTAAATATTATATAATGGATTTATTCGGATACAGTAACGCTATAGCAGCTTCAAATTCAAGAGCCGCACAAATTGCAGCATATAATGAAAATATAGACCTATTTAACGCAGGATTACCGAAACAAAAAAAAGAAGAAAAAGCTAAAATATCAGAGACTGAATACGTTCAACAGGGAAAAGATGCGGTAACTGATTTTATCGCATCTGGTCGAATGTTTCAGGCTAAGGTATACGCTGGAAAATCTAAAGCACCCACTAGCACTAAACCAGATACCACACCAGAAGGAGAAGAACAAGCTAACGACCCACCAGAACGAGACCCTGACCCACAACCAGAACCAGCACCTGACGAAGAACCACCAAGACAACAACCACAAACAGGAGAAGGAGAACCTGAAGGAAATCAACCAGCAAGAACAGCAGAACAAACAGGGGAAGAGATAGAAGACGGGGCTCAGGATTTAGTTAAATTATCAGAAAGAGGTAAAGGAATAGTAGAGGCAGCGGGTAAATTTGGAGGAGCAGCTTTAGCTGTTGGTAATTTAGGGATGAACTTAGCGGCTGATTTTGACGGAGACTGGAAAGGGATGAACGGTGCAGAAAAAGCGGGAAATGTGATCTCCTCGATCGGTTCAGTTATGGACCTTGGAGGGGTCGCTATGGGACCTGCTGGTTTACCTCTTGTGGCAGTCGGTGGATTGGTTAGTTTAATCGGTGGTATTACTGGCGGTATAGGTGATATAGTAAAAGAATCAAAAGAAAAAGACGAAGTAGACACAGAACCAATGAACCAGCCTAAACAGTTAATGCAATCAACAACAACCGCAGCAGCTGGAGGGGCAGCTTTAACAGCGATACAATAATTTTAAATTTTTTTTTAAATATAATATTATAAAAAATATATTATAATATTATATATATAAATATGGATTCTGTAGATAATGAAATGCCCGATCTAATGAATTTACAAAATATGCCGACTAATACTATTCAGCGTATCGATACAGACGTATTAGACCCTGTCGTTATTTCTGACACCTTCTGCCGATTTACTTTAATTAATAAAGGTTTTTTAAATCACGCATCCAGAGTAACCCTCGCTTTAAAGACTGGAACGGCTGCTTTCTATCCTCTTAATATTGGAGTAGATGCTTTAATTAGTAGAGCTGTTTTAAAATTTAATAATAGAACAGTTTCTGAGATTTCAGATTTCGGACATTTAAGAGCTATTAAATCTTCTTTTTTAGCTAATCAATTTAATAAAGAAAGAGAGCAATTCGTAAGCGGTAAAAGTATTAGTCATAATTTAGTATATGGTAAAACTGATGCTACAAGATATGAAGCTTCTAATATTGCATTAGATAACGGAATGGTTCAAAATAAAAATAGTAATGACTTTATGAAAGTTAGACCAGAATTAGATATTAATAGTGGTCCTGTTTTCAGTGTCCTATTATCTGATTTATTTCCTTTCTTCGATAAGATGAAAACTTTCCCACTTTACGCCTGTGAAGATCAAATTAATATAGAATTACATTTTTCAGATAATGTTAATAGAGCTATTAAATCAACCGTAGGACCTGCTACTTTTGAAATCGATACTAACGAGGTTAAAATGGTCGCAGATTATATCTTTTACCCTGAGGAAATAATGGAGCAACAATTAAAAAATATGAACGGCACTAAATGGAATTATCAAGATTATAGACTTTCTAAATTCTCTGTTACTGATGGAGATATCGGAACAGGTACTAGACGTAATATCGGAGGAGCTGGATTAAGAGTTTCTAAAATCTTTTCTATTTTAAGTGCTAATAATGCCTCAACAGGAGGAACTCTATTAAGTGATTATACGGGAGAATATGGAGAAACAAACGCAACAAATAAAATTAATATTTATTATAATAATAAGGATTTATTTACATTCGATAAATCAAACCCAGCAGCTCTAATGCATCATTTATCAGAGGCTGGGGGTTCTATGGTTCATTTAAATAAAAAAGAATATTCTAATTCTGGGGCTTGGTTTAATGCTAGTCAAAAATTCGAAGGCTACGAAATGAACGCCAACCTAGCAGGAAAGCTCTTTTATACTGGTTTCAATCTTATTAAGAATGAAAGAATTAACGAAAAGGGTATCGAATATGTTTATTCTAATAATGATATCGCAGGTGGAACTTACACTCAAAGAGTATATTTAGAAATCGCTAGATATGCAATTTTAGAGAACGGACATTTAACCTGTTATTATTATTAATTTTTTTTTCTAACCTAATTATATAAATGACATATTATCAAAAATTTAATAAAGATTATGAAAAAGGAATTTCAAACGAAGATAGAGTACTAGAATTTCTTAATAAAGATAATGTTAATAAATTCTGTAAATGTAGTAAAAATTACGAATTCGATTTTATGAATTCAGAATATACTATAGAATTAAAATCTAGAAGAAATAACTTTAATAAATATCCTTCTACTATGTGTGGATATAATAAATTAAAAATAGCTGAAGAAGATACAGAAAATAAATATAAATTTTTATTTTTATTTACAGATGGTCTTTATGAATGGGAATATAATAAAGATGAATATACAATTAAAAAAGGAGGTAGAAAAGATAGGGGTAAATTCGAGTATAAAGATTATGCATATATAGGAATAGATAAATTAAAATTATTAAGCGATAATATAACTAGTAAATTCTAAGGGCGGACACTTTACGCAAAAATAATATATATATATTACATAAAGTGTCCAGATTTTGGATTTTAATATTATATAAATATTATAATAAATAATTATATAATGCCTGAAAAAGTTAAAGTTAGATATCAAGGAAAAGAATATAATATTAATAAATCTTATTTAGGAGATTTAAAAGGATACGAAAGAAGAAAGCAGATAAAATCAATAGTAGAAAAAACAGATAGACCAAAATTAAAAGATAAAAAAAAAGTAGTTAGTAGCTGGAAAGATGGAGATAAATCTCCATCTCCGCCTCGGAGATTTCCTAAATCTCCGTGGACCCAAAAATTTAAGAATAAATACGGAGATATAACTAAATTATCAGATATAGCAAAAGCAACAGGAATAAATATAAAAGCACTAAAAGAAGTAGAAAATAAAGGAAGAGGGGCTTATTATTCAGCAGGAAGTAGACCAGGACAAACTCCGCAAAGTTGGAGCAGAGCCAGATTATATGCGTTTATAATGGGTTCAAAAGCAGTACGTAAAGTAGATAAATCAATTATAGAAAAATATAAAATTAAATTTAAAGATTAAATACTTTTATATATATATAAATATGATAGATAAAGAAAAATATAAAAACATTACAAATGCTAAAAAATATTTTAGTAAATTATTAAAACAATATAACGAGAATATTAATTTTAATAATAATGAAATTTTAGAACTATTAGAATATCATCCAACTAAAAATATTAAAAAAGAAAATATAGAATATTTAGTAATGAAAAAAAGACCACCATATTATAAATTAGCTTTATATTATAAAATAGATGATAATTTAGATGATATATCATATATAGAATGTTTAAAAGTTTTATATAATAAATATAATAAAGAAGATAATATAATATATGATATTAATCAAGCATTTAGAAATATATCAGAAAGAGGAACTAAAAAAGATTTTAAATTATTAGCGTTGCAAAATAAT
>Ga0070754_10002261_pt1 | contig 14332 bp, 11 predicted proteins | sample VirMetDEL_Sep_01_FD_75181 | JGI IMG/M metagenome (GOLD analysis project Ga0070754, IMG submission 75181) | Aqueous microbial communities from the Delaware River and Bay under freshwater to marine salinity gradient to study organic matter... | ecosystem: Environmental > Aquatic > Marine >... | reverse complement strand
TGCATTGTTCCCGATTGTCGAACTGCGTAGTTTTCCATTACTGTTTAGTCAAGAAGAACAACCTACTAGTACAAGCGGTAAATGGAACAAACGTGTATCTACCTATGCAGAGTTAACTTATCTGTCACCTCAAGGTGATGGTGTAGGATACAAATATCTAGTAGATAGCGATGAAAACAACGACGGTTTATGGACAATCTATACCGTACAGAGTGACTTATCGTTGCTGCTAACCAGGGTTCAGAACTTTGATACTACGCAATTTTGGAGTTATGTGAATTGGACACAGTCTGGATATGATAGTAGTGTTCGTCCTGTCGCAGAGGTTGCTACATTTACTGACTTGAGTTTCTTGACCAACATTTCCGAAGGTGATAGTGTTAAAGTTACAAGCAATAGTGCAGGTAAGTTTGAAATTTATCAATATCTCAATGGGCAATGGGTCAGAAAAGTTTTGCAAGATGGTACTATTGCTATAGACGCAAGTGTGTACGATTATGCTAGCAGTGGATTTGGTTTTGATTTGCAGGCATTTGATGCTCAAAGATTTGATCAAAATCCAATAATTGAAACACGTCAAATACTGACCAGTCTCAATGAAGAAATTTTCATTGAAAATTTGGCCATTTATAAAAATCAATTATTGATCAAAATGTTTGAATATATTTTAAGCGAGCAGGTTGCACCAACTTGGTTGGTCAAAACCAGTTTGGTAAACGTTAGTCACAAAATTAGAGATTTACTGCCCTTCCAAGTTTACAGAGTTGACAATCAAGATTTTGTGCTTGATTATATACAAGAAGTAAAACCTTATCATGTGAAGATCAAAAAGTTTGCTTTACGATATGACGGCAATGATAATTTCCAAGGCGATATCACTGATTTTGATTTACCAGCCTTCTTTGATAGTTCAATAGGTAAATTTATCAGTCCAATTTTAGATGATAACGTAAGTGATATTCAATCTACTAGTGCTGTTCCATCAACAGACCCAATTTGGACAACATGGCCTTATAACCAATGGTATAACAATTACAAATATACTGTAGGAAGTGTTAGTATTGTTGCAGCAGGCACAGGATATACCACGGCTCCTATTTTAACTGTATCAGGGACAGCTACAAAACAAGCGCAACTTGAAGCAGTTGTTGATAGCGCAGGACAAATTGTGAGAGTTGACATTCTTGATCCTGGTGCAGGATATACTACATCTCCTGTTGTTACTGTTGAAGGTGGAAATGGCACTGGTGGGATAATTGTTGCACGGTTAACCAATAACCTAATAAGAAATATAAATCCAACTATTAAGTTTGATAGGTATGAATATAACACAAGTGTGGTTTCGTGGCAAGCCAATGTGTTTTACGATAGCGGTCAACTGGTAAGATTTAATAATAATGTTTACAGTGTAAACGCTGCTGTTGACAGTAGTGCAGTGTTCAGTGGGCCTACATTTAACATCGACGACTATACACTGGTTGATCAATCTACATTGTCAGGTATTGATCGTATAATGGGATTATATGTGCCTGATGTAGAGGACCCAGGCAGAGAACTTGCATTACTGATTGATGGCATAGACTATCCTGGAGTTCAAGTTACAGGAGTGGGGTTCAACCAAGGAACTGGGTTTGATGTTGGGTTATTTGACAGCAAGCCATTTGATAACATTGACTTCGGTCCAGAAGGTCTGCCAACCTACAGCAGCGATATTCTTGACACAATATATCAGAGTGATTTTACTGACACCTATTTAGGCAGAAGAGACACAGACATAAATGTCGACGGCGGCGAATTTGTTGACACATATAGTAGCCATGCACCTCAGGAACTAGTGCCGGGCAGAAGTTATGACACCTTAGATATTACAGTGAATACAAGGCCAGGTGCAGATTGGGGATCTAATGGACACGGATTTGCAGAGGCCAGAACCAGCATTTACTGGTTTAGTTCAAACAGCTTGATTTATTTTTCTGAGTTATTGCCTAATCCTGTGGCAATTAGAATAGAAAACGACACCACTAAGCGTATTTTAAGCCCAGTCACTGACTATACAATAAATTGGGTTGGAAAATTTGTTCAGGTTACCAATGGTGTTAATCCTGGCGATGAAGTCAGTATTGAAGTCTATGGAATCGGCGGCGGAAACCAGTTGTACAAACAAAGTTTTGATGGTAACACATTAAACGGATTGAATCCGTTAAATCTTGTTCTAAATTATAGCGACGTTAGCGAGTTGGTGATTATTAAAAATGGTGAATTATTCACAAATTATTCTATAGAAGATAACATCGAAGTTTTGCTCAACACTGCACCTACAGTTGACTATCTTGTAAAAGTTGAATACACCAGCCCAGCTGGAACGGTTATCAGTAGTACAACAACCAGCGACGGATCTACTCTAAGATATGGAATAGCCAATGATGGCACCACAATAGAAATAAGCAGCCGAGGCACTACACGAGTTTACACAGGACCAAATGAAAATGCTTTAGAACAGCTTGTCCCAAGTGCATTTACTGTGGAAAATCGTAGACCATTTTATGAAACAATTCTAAGTTTTGGTACAACTTTTGCATCAACTGATCAAGTGACAATACTAGCATTAGGCACAGAAACACCTATAACCTACAGCTACAGTTTCCCAATTACAGAACACTTTGTTTATGACGGAAGCACACTAACCTATGAATTAGCAAACAGTTTACAAGGTACCAATCCAATTAATCTAGTTGTAGAAGTTGATGGATTAAGATTACGTCCTGCGGAAAGTGTAGAATACACCAGCGACGGAAGCAGTCTAGGACCTTATTATCTGCCTACAGATGGTGATATCAATCAAGGAACAATCAGTGACAATGAAGTAATAGTTTACCTTGATGGAGTGAGACAAAATGTATTTGCTGATTTTACAATCAGTACCTGGGACGGTAGTAGCGATCGATACATTGAGTTCAATAGTCAACCCGAAACTGGTGCAGATATTATTGTCGCAGTAACAACGGCCGCTGAGTATTCATTGAATGATAGCACCTTAACACTTAAGGTGGATCCAGCTACAGATGCTAATATTTCTGTAACAACATTTAACGACACTAGACAACAAGAATTAATTACAAAAGTCTTTCAGGGACCGACAACCACAGGAGAACAAATCAATGATCCATTTGACCCATTGCCACGAGATGATGGATTAAACGGAGATCCTGGTTCTTTTGACTTTGGAACAGTAACTGGCGCACAATGGAGTTTTGATTTTGGCTCTGGAACAATTGTTCAAAACAATAGGTTCGACCTTGGCAGAGTAATTACCAATGGTAACAGGCTGTGGGTAACGTTAAATGGCAAACATTTGGTGTTTGGCGAAGACTTTGCATTGGTCGATTCCACTGAAATAGAGATTGGTGGTGGACTAATCAGCGGCGACGATGTAGTGGCGGTAACAGTGTTCACGCAGTCAACAAGTCCAAATGCTCTTGTATTTAGAATCCTACAAGATATGCTAGGTAGCCAGAAAATATTTAGGGAAGCATCCAACAACACAACAAAATTAATTCAAAATCTTGGTCTGGCAGATACAACAATCTATGTCGCTGACGCTTCTGTGCTTGCTGATCCAGCGGTTGAAAACAATGTATTTGGTGTCATTATGGTAGCTGGTGAAAAAATATTGTACCGCACTGTTGACACAATTAACAACACTGTTACTGGACTACGCAGAGGAGTTGCTGGCACAGCAGTTTTTGAACATACAATAGAAACACCAGTGGTAGATGTAAGTGCAAACAATCAATTACCGGCAACGTATCAATTAACTACATATACAGATAAGTTTGTAGGTGACGGATCAACAACAAGATTTGTATGTACAAATGTTACTTTAGAGGACGGTCTTGATAGCACCAGCATTGAAGATGCAATTGTTGTTACAGTCGGCGGTACCGAACTTGATCAAAGCTTGTTTGTTGTAAGCCAAATAAATCCAGTAGAAGTAACACTTACAAATGCGCCAGATAGCGGTGTGGATGTTGTAGTAAGCATAAAAGAGGGTAGAGTGATGTATGCCCAAGGATCTGGTACCGCCAGCAACGGTATTGCACTACAAGAACAGCAGACACAGGCTGCACAGTTTCTGCGGGGCGAAATTTAACAGGTAAATAGTAGTATGGATTTACAAGACAAAAAAGTTAAAAAAGACAAAGAACCAAAGCGTTTTCCAGACGACACTGGAAAAATTGCAATCAGCGGACACATTAAAATCTTTGATCCTGAAAGCAAAGAAGTGTTTGTTAACAAAAGAAACGCTATTCATTATGAAAACATGAGCGAATCTCTTGCTCAAAGTCTTGCAAATAAAACTGTAGGACAAATTTACAGTATGAGTTTTGGTAACGGCGGAAGCAGTGTTGACCCAACTGGTGTAATCACATACCTGCCACCAAATACCACTGGACAAAATGCAGATCTATACAACCCAACTTACAGTAAAGTAGTAGATGATAACAGTGCATCTAATACTGACCCAGATCGAAACAAAATGACGATAAGTCATACCAGCGGAGCTGTATATACTGATATTCTTGTTAGCTGTTTGCTGGACTATGGTGAACCAGCTGGACAAAGTGCATTTGATAATTCCACTGATTTTAACGGTGATTATGTTTTCGACGAATTAGGATTAAAAACCTGGAACGGAAGTGCAAGTAATCTTAGATTAGTAACGCATGTTATCTTCCATCCTGTACAAAAATCATTGAACAGGCAAATTCAGGTCGATTATACTGTTCGCATTCAAACTCTAACAAATTTGAGTGCAACATAAATATAGGTATATTTAAATTGATTAAATACAAGGACACGGAGTAGAAAAATGTCGTATACCATTAACTTAACAGATGGTACTGTATTTGCAGTAATTGCAGATGGTACTATTAACACATCGTCTAGTATGACGTTGGTAGGAAAGAACTATGCTGGATATGGAGAGTTCTTAAACGAAGATATTGTTCGTTTGTTAGAAAACGGTGCTAATACCACAGCACCAGTAAGCCCACTTACTGGTCAGCTTTGGTACGACAAGACCAATAGTTTACTTAAAATTTATGATGGCACACTGTTTAAATCAATCTCAGGCGCACGTTCTAGTTCTTCTACTCCATCAAGTAACGTGACTGGCGATTTATGGTGGGATACAACTAATAGTCAGCTAAAGGTATACAACGGCACAGGATTCACAACCATTGGACCAGCTTTTTCAGCAGGAGAAGGCACCAGTGGTGCAATTATTGACACAGTTACAGATAACGTAGGAACTGATCATGTTATAGTTCAGATGTATGTTAACAATGTTCGTGTTGGTATTTGGAACAAAGATACCGAATGGACCCCGGCTGCTGCAATTTCAGGCTTTGCAACTATTAAACCTGGTTTGAACATGAGCACCACAGTCAGTGGAGCACAATTTCAAGGCACTGCCAGCAATGCTGATACACTAGACAGTTTAAACAGTACACAGTTTTTAAGATCAGATGCTAACGATAGTACATCAGGTACTTTAAGTATTTTAAATGATAGCGGTTTACTAGTAGGCTCAGGAAGTGATGGCCGGCTTACAGTAACTGGCGATGATTTTTATATCAGTAACATAACCAGTGACGGCGATATCATTTTCCGTGTGAACGACGGCGGTAGTTTAAATACCACGGTATTAACATTAGATGGCGCAACAGCAGGTGCTACATTTGCTGGTAACGTAAGTGTAGGAACAAACAATTTAGCTGTTGGAAGTATTACCAACAACAATGCAAACGGTGTAGGTAACATTGGCACAAGCAGTACATACTTTAATACAGTATTCGCACAAGCAACTTCAGCAGAGTATGCTGACTTGGCAGAACGATTTGCAGCAGACGCTGTTTACGAACCAGGAACAGTTGTAACATTGGGCGGTGTTGAAGAAGTTACAATGTGTATCGAAGATGCTAGCGATGATGTTTTTGGAGTGGTGTCTACTAAACCTGCGTTCACTATGAATGGCAGAGCAGGAGAAGATGAAACACACCCAGCGATTGCTGTAGCAGGGCGTGTGCCGGTAATGGTTACAGGAACTATTTCAAAAGGTGACAGATTAATTAGTGCCGGCGAAGGAAGAGCAAGAAGTGCTTTACCAAGCGAAGTAACTGCATTTAATGTAATTGGCCGTGCGTTGGAAAATAAAACAGACGCAGGCAACGGAACAGTTGAAGCAATTGTAAGTATTGGCTAAATATTAGAAAGGAACAAAAATGACTTATTCTACCGGCTCAACCATTATTGATGACGATTACAATGGATTTGCAATCTCCATTAACAACTTTTGGGGAAGTGGCATTGCCAGTACATATGGTTATGGCCAAACTGATACAGTTAGTCTAGTTAGTGCAGGCACTACCATTACTGCTACACAGTGGGCAACACTGCTCACCAGAATGACCAGTGCTGCCAGTCACCAAAATACCTCAATTACTGCAATTTCAAATCCAAGCACCGGCGATACAATTGAGGCCTATGCGGCATTAAGCAGTAACATTAATTCAGTTTATAACAACAGACTCAATGCCGCGGCAAACGGCACTGACCTTACAGCAAACGGAACAACCCAAACAACCGGCACTTGGGATGTCTCAGCAATCACTACAAAAACTATTACTTTTGCTAGTGCCGATGCAAAAAAGTATTTTTTTAATTCAGGCGGACACATTCGCATGAGCTTTAGCCTCACAGGTGGAAGTGATGCTAAGAGCCAAGAGTGGGCTGATTTGTTAACAAAGACAGGAACCATAGTTTTAGCAGCCACAGGATCAAATCCCAGCAGTATTACCATTGCCGGCACAGTATACAATGGAACAACTAAAATTGGTGGTAGCGGTACTCCTGATACTCTAGCAAGCACAACGGGCAGTAACCAGTTAAGTGGAATCGATACTGTCATATTCAAGCAGTCTGCTGACTCTGCTCCATACACAGCCAACTTTATTCAAATTAAGGCAAAATCCGCTACTGCCAGTATCACTTTTACAGTAAGTTTATTTGATGACGCTGCTGATACCATTGCTCCGGATGGATCAGGATCAGGTGATGCACTTGACGTGGTTGACGGTACACTAACCATGACTACAGTAATTCGTCCGCCAAGTACCACTTACCTAACAAATACGTGGGGTACACCTACTCAGAACGCTGCTACGTGGACGCTGACTAGCTAATAGTTAGTCAAAAACTTTATAAAGGTCCTCCGGGGCCTTTATTTTTGACTAATTATCATGTATACTAGTAGGTACTATGGATACAGATAAACTTTCACAACGCATACGAGCACGTTTTGATCACAATCAAGCAAAACGTGTATTAAGAGAAAAATATCGTGCTAAGATGCATTTTGCTCTCAGCGGAGGCTTGTGGCATGCTGGACCAGAATTAATTACACACTGTAATCTGTGTTTGGCCAATGGTCACTTTGAATCAGTACTAGTTGACTTGCATGGTAACCCTGTTAAGGTAGATGTCAATCAATTAAAAACGCAAGCAGTACAACGTTGGCAAGAACAAATGAATGCATGGCATGCTGAACACGAAGAATTGCGTAAGCAAAGATGAACACAGGTGCAGTAATATACGCCACCGACGGTGATATTAGCTATACACAAATTGCACAAGAATGTGCCCTTCGTGTAGAACAATACTTGGGTATTCCTGCTATCATCGTCGAAGGCAGCAAAATTGTAAAATCAACTCGCAATTGGGCAGATTGCGAAGGCAAAGTACAGTGGCGCAATGGCGGTCGTTGTAATGCCCTTGATGATAGTCCATATGAACGTACAATCCTTTTAGATGCTGATTATTGGATTGCCAGTGATTGTCTAAAATCGTGTTTGGATAGTAGTGAAAGTTTTCTTGCACACAACACCAGAATGTATATCAATGAAGACAAGCCAAAGATAGAAACCTTTGGCGTATACAAAACTGAAATGTGGTGGGCCACTGTTTGTGTGTTTGATCGCAGTGAATACACGCAAGACATTTTTGATGCGTGGCGTATGATAGAAGAGAATTACACGCACTATGCAAATTTGTTTAATTTTAACAAATATTTCTTTCGCAATGATTTTGCTTTAAGTTTGGCACTTTTATTGTGCAATGGCGGCGAACGTCAAAGTGCTTGTATTCCTTGGCCGTTGTTGCATGTTCCTGATTCATGCAACCTTGATCTTCAAAAGCATACGTGGAACATTGAATATCCTGTGAATCAAATTCCTAAACGAATTACAATAAAAAATACTGACCTACACATTATGGGTAAACGTAATTTGGAGAAACTGTGTGAAATACAGTGATGAACGTGGTTATGTTATATTGGCATTTAACACTGAAAACAGTGATTATGTTGCTTGTGCTATAACACTTGCAAAAAGTATACGGTTCTATCATCCAGATGTAAAAATTTGTTTGATTACCGGCGATACAATTGAGAATGACATTTTTGATTATGTAAAAGTAGTTGATGATCTTGGCGGATACAAAAACGATTTGCATGCATTTACCCACACACCTTTTCATGAAACCATTAAACTTGAAGCGGATATGATACTAACAAGCCCATTTGATCACTGGTGGACATATTTTAGAAATTGGGACATTTGGATCAGCACCGGATGCAGAACCTATCACGATCGTTGGGCGCCAAGTAGACACTACAGAAAAATTATCGACGATAACCAGTTACCTGATGTTTATAATGCTTGTACATATTGGCGACAAAGTCAACAATCAAGACAGTTTTACTTGCACTTGAGCATGCTGTTTAACAACTGGTCCAGCGTACAAAACAGTTTGTTGTTTGCTAGAGATGAGCCGCTCAACACTGATTTAGCATATGCTGTTATTGCAGGAATGTTTGGAGAAGAATTATACACTGGTCCAGGCGGCCCGCAGATTGTGCATATGAAACCAAAAATTAATCATCTCACTGTTGATGAATGGAATAAGCAATTGGTATGGGAAATGATAAGCGGGCAAGTACGCATAAATGGGCACACCCAAAACGGACTATTACACTATCATCTCAAAGACCTGGCAAAAGAATTTGGTGAGTCTTATGGATAACTTTTGGCAGGCACTTGAAATGGTTGATATGACTCAGCCAGAAGTAAAGCATGAATATCGACTTTATTATGATAAAGAAAATGGCACGCCGTTGTACTATTCAATGGAGAAACTACCAGGCACTTACATTAAAGTAGGCAAAGAAGTTTACCTTGCAAGTAGATTAGACTTTGAAATAGAAGACGGCAAAATAAAATACTTTAAAACGACAAGATCTCAGATTTTAGAAATAACCAACAACGGAACACCTTGTCATCCAGATAATGTAATGATAGTTTCTCAGAAAAGTAAAATTAAGTGGAGCTTAAAAACAATTAACACTGAGTAAATACTTTATACGGAGAAATAAAATGTTTAAATATGTTGTTGCATTAACTGCATTTTTAGCGGGTAGTGTAACACTTGCCCAAGACATACCAAACGGCGGTATGGTCTTACCAATTAACACAATGTGTTTAAATCCTAGCACAGATATGACTAACTTGGTACAAGATAGCTATGGTGAATTACCAATGGCAACAGGAATTACAAACGTGCAGTACATGAAAACAGGGCAATGGGTTAGTGTACCTTTTACCCTTTATGTCGATCCTTCAGATAACAGTTGGAGCATGGTTGGTTTTATGCCCGGTGGCCCAGGATGTTTAATAAGTAGTGGAGAAGGATTTATTCCTGCAATAAACCAAACTTACTAGGAGTACCATGACACAAATAGACGTAGCTGATCTTGACTGCATCTACCTTTCCTACGACGAACCACAAAAAGAAGAATTTTGGATACAAATACAAAACATGGTCCCGTGGGCAAAACGTGTAGATGGTGTTAAAGGCAGTGATGCGGCACATAAAGCGGCTGCTGACGCCAGTGACACTGAACGTTTTATTCTCATTGATGGGGATAATTTACCCGATGAAAAGTTTTTTAATCTTGTATTAGACATAGCGGACCAAACATGGGAAAAAGCGGTATTCAGATGGCGAGCCCGAAACCACATTAACGGACTGATGTACGGTAATGGAGGACTAAGCTGTTGGACACGCGACTTTGTAGAAAATATGCAAACTCATGAAGCCAGCACTGGGAAAGATGAAACTGATGTAGAGTTTTGTTTTGATCCGTTGTACTGGCCCATGCACGACTGTTACAGCACTACCTACCCAAATGGTTCTCCCAAACATGCTTGGAGAGCAGGGTTTCGTGAAGGTGTCAAAATGTGTTTGGATCAGGGACGTAAACCAACAGTTGCAGATTTTCGACAACGTGTACACAGTCGCAATCTTGATCATTTAACCATTTGGCACAATGTTGGAATGGATGTAGAGCATGGAGAATGGGCAATTGCTGGAGCCAGAATGGGCACACAATGGACCATGCTCAGTGACTGGAATCACAAACAGGTACAATGGTTTGACACACTAGAAGATATATGGAACCGCATGAAAGAGCAGGATCCTGCAAGTATTATTGAACGCTATGCCGATGAACTTAACATGCAACTTGGCTTACCAATGAATCTTTATACACCTGAACAAAGTAAGTTCTTTAAACAACATTATCGTAGTAACTGGCACAATCGCGGCCCAATGATTAGGGAAATTGACGTTATTCGTAGCATCGAGGGATGGTAATGGATTTTAATCTTGATCCAGAATACCAACGTGTATTAGACACTATTCCTCGAGGAGTTGGTAGCCAGCCAATAGATTATGGTTGCAATGTTGTAAAACGTAGTGTAACTGTTGACAAATATGGCAACTGTTTTCTTTGTAAATGCGATGGGTGGCTGCCTATTCCAGTTGGCCAAGCCAAAGACTTTGACAGCTTTGAAGAAATTTTTGAAACTCCAATTGCACAGTACCTACATGATGATATAGAAAAAAGAAATTATACATATTGTGCTGTCGATACCTGTGGTATCCGCTCTGGGCCGCAAAAGTGTCCTTATAGTCTGTATATTAACCTTGATGAAAGTTGTAATCTACACTGTCCTAGTTGCAGAAAAGAACAAATACTAGTAACTGACGGTCCTGTCTATAAAGAAAAGTTACAGCATCTTGACAAAATTCTTAAATGGTTGTATAATACTGATAAAGAACTACAAGTCACACTAACTGGAAATGGTGATCCACTTGCTAGTCACATTTTCAGACCTTTGTTAAAAAATTGGCCAGATAATAATCACACAATAGAATTACACACAAATGGACTTCTTGTCAAGAAGCAGCTACAAGATCAACCTGTTTTAAATAAGATTGCACACTTTAGTATCAGCGTTGATGCTGGAAGCAAAGAAGTCTATGAGAATGTGCGACTTCCTGGCAAATGGAAAAACTTAATTGAAAATCTTGATTTTATAAAAACCACAAGGATAAAAACTTCATTGAACTTTGTCTTGCAAAATGCAAACTATTTTGATTTAGAAAACTACTGTCGCCTGGTTGAGCAATACGGCTTTGGCGGTGTTGTAACCAAATTAGTAGATTGGGACACATGGGGCCAAACCAATGACCAATGGTCGCTAAAGCATGGCGGTAATTTTTTTCAACAAAACTGTCTAGATCCGACGCACAACAACTGGCATATTACCCGGCAACTAGTGTCAGACTGTATGAAGAATTATAAGGGTATCAGATTTGAACCAGCAGTGATATCGAGTTTAGAATTATGAACAAAGGCGACGAAGTAGATAAAGATTTTAAAAGCAAGTTTCTCAGTGATGCTGAACTTGCAAAGCAAAAACTTGACAGTGTAAGTAGTAGCCTGTGTCTAGCAAAATGGAAGCAGGTAAGTTTACATCTAACCAATGGATGGAATAATAGTTGTTACCATCCTCCGCTGCATCAAATTGATCCAAATACAATTGAAAACAATCCGAGTGCGCTTCACAACACAGAGCATAAAAAGTTACAACGCAAAATGATGCTAGCAGGAAATAAGCCACAAGAATGTGCTTACTGCTGGGCAATGGAAGATAATGGTAAACTTAGCGATCGTCATTACAGGTCAGGAGAACCGTGGGCAATAAAAGATTATGATATTATCGCTACCAGTAACGGCGATGAAGATATTTTACCTAGTTATGTAGAAGTAAACTTTAATAATGCTTGTAATTTACAATGTAGCTATTGTAGTCCGCAGTTTAGTTCAAGTTGGATGGCGGAAGCAGAGAAACACGGCGCCTACCCTACAAGTACACCGCACAATGATCCAAAATATTTTGTAGGAGCCAGACGACCTATACCTGCAAGAGAACATAATCCATATGTCGAAGCCTTTTGGAAATGGTGGCCTGAACTGTATCCTGAATTGGTACACTTTAGAATGACAGGCGGCGAGCCTTTGATGGATCGTAATACCTATCGTGTATTTGATTATGTAATGCAACATGATAATCCACAATTACATCTGAATGTGACCAGTAACTTTAGCGTAGAGCAAAAGTTATTTGATCGTTACATGGATAACGTGAAACGCATGACTGAAAATGATCGTGTTGAACACTTTATGCAGTATGTAAGTGTAGATGCCTGGATGGATCGTGCTGAATATATTAGACACGGACTAGATTTTAATTTGATGTGGGACCGTGTAAACGAATTTCTTGAAACAGTGCCTTACCGTAGCAGCGTGACATTTATTGTTACAATGAATAATCTTGGTGTTACAAGTTTAAAAAATTTATTCACAGGTATATTGGGCCTACGCGAATTGTACAGCAATGACTATCAACGTGTTTGGTTTGATACACCTGTGCTACGACAACCCACATGGCAAAGCATGCAACTTTTACCAGAAAGTTATTGTACTGAACTTGATCGATTATGGAGTTGGATGATTACACAAGCGGAAACTGAACAAACACGATTTAAAGGGTTCAAGGACTATGAAATTCATCGTTTAGATAGAGATATTGCGTGGATGCGTAATGGGCAAGACTTAGACGAAGAATATCTTAATAAACAAAAAGCAGATTTTTACAGATTTTTCAATGAACATGACCGAAGAAGAGGCACAGATTTGTTATCAACATTTCCCGAAATGAGTGACTGGTGGAATCAGTGCAAATATCTTAGCACTCGCTACTAAACCATAATTACAACATGTCAGAAACAGATTTAGAATATAGACTAAGAGTATTAGACACTCTTAGTCCTTCGTTTTGTGGAGCCAAATGGTATAACGCTACCATTTGGTTGGGCAGTGGAATGACTACCAGTTGCCATCACCCTCCGGCCCATTTAGTGGATTCTGATAAGGTCAGGGCTAACCCTAGGCTGCTCCACAATACTGATCAAAAGAAAGCTGATAGAGCAATGATGCAAGCAGGGGAGCGTCCTCCTGGATGCGAATACTGCTGGAAAATTGAAGACATGGGTCGTGACGCTGTTAGTGACAGAGTCTATAAAAGCAAAATCTATAGCGAACAAGATCTTATTGCCGCAAAAAATCTACCCGTAGAAGAAGATGTTAATCTTAAAACACTTGAAATAGCATTTGACAGAACCTGTCAATTTGCATGCAGTTATTGCAATCCAGCCTTTAGCACAACCTGGGTAAAAGACATTCGCAACAATGGTGCTTATACAAATTTAATCAGTGACGGACGTAATCATTTTACACACAAACATGACTCGGCACAATTGTTTAAAGTTACAGAAGTAAATCCTTATGTAGAAGCATTTTTTGATTGGTGGGAAACAGATCTACACAGCACACTTGATGAATTAAGAATCACCGGCGGTGAACCTTTAATGAGTGGGCACACATGGAAGTTAATAGATTGGTTCCGTGAAAATCCTGGTCGCAGTAGAACCAGACTTGCAATCAATAGCAATCTTGGTTTTGAACAAGATAAATTAGAACAACTACTACAAGCTACACAAGGTATTGAATTAGATTTATATACCAGCAATGAATCAACCTGGGGAGCCGCAGAATACATCCGCGATGGGTTTGATTATATACAATGGCAAAAGAACATGGATTATCTAATGAACAGTGGTCAGTTACGTGGATTACATGTTATGTGTACAATTAATGCAACCTGTTTGGAAACATTGCCTGATTTTCTAACAAGAATGATGCATTGGAAAGAAAAACACGGCGAAGATTTTCCTAACTTTACACTAAACATTTTACGTTTTCCAAGTTTTATGAGTCCACTTGTGTTACCTGAAAATATTCGTATGC
>Ga0070754_10002259_pt1 | contig 14340 bp, 14 predicted proteins | sample VirMetDEL_Sep_01_FD_75181 | JGI IMG/M metagenome (GOLD analysis project Ga0070754, IMG submission 75181) | Aqueous microbial communities from the Delaware River and Bay under freshwater to marine salinity gradient to study organic matter... | ecosystem: Environmental > Aquatic > Marine >... | reverse complement strand
TTCGGTGGTTTCGAGTACGACAACTGCTGCTGGAAACTGCGCGTCATCAACCGTTACTGGGTTTCCAACGACGAATACAGCCAGATCGCCCCGCTTAACGAAAAGGGTGACCACGGGCTCTTCCTGCAGATCGTCCTCAAAGGACTCGGCGGCCTGACCGGCGCCAAGGTAGAGAGCTTCCTCGACAAAGGCATTGAAGGTTATCGTGAACGTGAAGACCAAGCTTTCTGATTGTCTGCGCCCGCTAGTGCTGGGCGCGCTGTTCCTGGGCACCGTATCGGCTCACGCTGCGGTTCAGCAACTGGATAAAGTAGTGGCCATCGTCGATAACGACGTGATCATGCAAAGCCAACTGGACCAGCGCGTCAAGGAAGTGCAGCAAACCATCGCCAAGCGTGGCGGCGGCGTGCCACCGACCAGCGTGCTGGACCAGCAGGTACTGGAACGCCTGATCGTCGAAAACCTGCAACTGCAGATCGGCGAGCGTTCCGGCATCCGCATTTCGGACGAAGAACTGAACCAGGCGGTCGGCACCATCGCTCAGCGCAACAACATGAGCATTGATCAATTCCGCGCGGCCCTGGCCCACGACGGTCTTTCGTATGAAGACGCCCGTGACCAGATCCGCCGCGAAATGATCATCAGCCGTGTGCGCCAGCGTCGCGTTGCCGAGCGGGTCCAGGTATCCGAGCAGGAAGTGAAGAACTTCCTGGCCTCGGACCTGGGCAAGATGCAGCTTTCCGAAGAACTGCACCTGGCAAATATCCTGATCCCGACCCCGGACAGTGCCAACTCCGAGCAGCTGAATGCGGCAGCGGCGAAAACCCAGGCTATCTATGATCGCCTGAAAGCCGGCGCTGACTTTGCCCAGATGGCCATTGCCCAGTCCGGCAGCGACAACGCCCTTGAAGGTGGTGATATGGGCTGGCGTAAAGCGGCTCAACTGCCACCTCCGTTCGACCGTGAACTGAGTGCCATGGAAGTGGGTGGCATCACCCAGCCAGCACGCACCCCAGGCGGCTTCATCATCCTGAAGTTGCTGGAACGTCGCGGTGGCGAGACCTCGCTGAAAGACGAAGTGCATGTTCGTCATATCCTGGTCAAACCAAGCGAAATCCGCACCGAGGCCCAAACCAAGGAACTGGCCCAGAAGATCTATGACCGCATCGAAAGCGGTGAAGACTTCGCCACCCTGGCCAAGAGCTTCTCGGAAGACCCGGGTTCCGCCCTCAACGGTGGCGACCTGAACTGGATCGACCCGAAAGCCCTGGTGCCTGAGTTCCAGCAGGTAATGGCCGATACTCCGCAAGGCGTACTGTCCAAGCCGTTCAAGACCCAATATGGCTGGCATGTACTGGAAGTCCTTGGTCGTCGCGCCACCGACAACACCAGCCAGGCCCGCGAGCAGCAGGCGCTGAACGTACTGCGTAACCGCAAATACGACGAAGAGCTGCAGACCTGGCTGCGTCAGATCCGTGACGAAGCCTACGTGGAAAACAAGCTGCCAGGCGCCGAGCAAACAGGCACCGACCAGGCAGCTCCGTGAAACCCCAGCGTTTCGCCGTGACACCCGGCGAGCCGGCCGGCATTGGTCCAGACCTGTGCCTGCTGCTCGCCTCGCACCCCCAGCCGCACCCCCTGATTGCCATTACCAGCCGCGACCTGCTCCTTGAGCGGGCCGCGCAGCTGGGTGTGGTCGTCAATCTGCTGGACGTGGGACCGGGCAACTGGCCCGACCTGCCGGCGCCCGCCGGCAGCTTGTATGTGTGGAACACCCCGCTGCAAGCCAAGGTCGTTGCCGGGCAACTCGACAAGGCCAACGCGGCGTTCGTCCTGGAAACCCTGACCCGCGCGGGCCAAGGCTGCATCGACGGCGACTTCGCCGGCATGATCACAGCGCCGGTCCACAAGGGCGTGATCAACGAATCGGGCATTGCGTTTTCCGGCCATACCGAGTTCCTGGCCGAGCTGACCAACACCGCTCAAGTCGTCATGATGCTGGCCACACGCGGCCTGCGGGTCGCCCTGGTGACCACGCACCTGCCACTGCGCGACATTGCCGACGCCATCACCGCCGAGCGTGTGGAGCGCGTTACGCGCATCCTGCATGCCGACCTGCAACAAAAATTCGGCATCGCCCAACCGCGCATCCTGGTCTGCGGGCTCAACCCCCACGCCGGCGAAGGCGGACACTTGGGCCATGAAGAAATCGACATCATTGAACCAACCCTGGAGCGTCTGCGCCTAGAAGGCATGGACCTGCGCGGCCCACTGCCAGCAGACACTCTGTTTACCCCCAAATATCTGGAGCACTGCGACGCAGTGCTGGCGATGTACCATGACCAGGGGCTGCCCGTGCTGAAGTACAAAGGCTTCGGCGCCGCAGTCAACGTGACACTGGGCCTGCCGATCATCCGCACCTCCGTCGACCATGGCACCGCCCTGGACCTGGCAGGCAGCGGCAAGATCGATACCGGCAGCCTGCACGTGGCCCTGGAAACCGCCTATCAGATGGCCGAGACCCGTATATGACCGAGCATTACCAACACCGGGCGCGCAAGCGCTTCGGGCAAAACTTCCTGCACGACGCTGGCGTGATCGACCGTATCCTGCGCTCCATCCGTGCCAAGCCAGAAGACCGCCTGCTGGAAATCGGCCCGGGCCAGGGCGCGTTGACCCAAGGCTTGCTCGCCAGTGGCGGCCAACTAGACGTGGTGGAACTGGACAAGGACCTGATCCCGATCCTCAACCAGCAGTTCGCCGGCAAGCCCAACTTCAACCTGCATCAGGGCGATGCACTGAAGTTCGACTTCAATACCCTCAACGCCGCGCCTAACAGCCTGCGTGTGGTGGGTAACCTGCCGTACAACATCTCCACTCCACTGATTTTCCACCTGCTGAATAACGCCGGGATCATCCGCGACATGCACTTCATGCTGCAAAAAGAAGTGGTGGAACGCCTGGCTGCAGGCCCTGGTGGTGGTGATTGGGGCCGATTGTCGATCATGGTTCAGTACCACTGCCGCGTCGAACACCTGTTCAATGTCGGCCCGGGTGCGTTCAACCCACCATCGAAGGTCGACTCGGCCATCGTGCGACTGGTGCCTCACGCCGTGCTGCCACACCCGGCCAAGGATCACAAATTGCTGGAACGCGTGGTGCGTGAGGCGTTCAACCAGCGCCGCAAGACCCTGCGCAACACACTCAAGGCGCTGCTGAGCAACGCCGAGATCGAAGCAGCCGGCGTCGACGGCAGCCTGCGCCCCGAGCAACTGGACGTGGCCGCGTTCGTGCGCCTGGCCGACCAGCTTGCCATCCAGCCTGCGCCAGTCGCCGACTGAAACACCCAGGCATGGCCAGACACATGTCTGGCCTAGTGCCCACCTCTTGGCCTAGACTGATCCGCATCTGCTGTCCTCCGCTTTTGCTTTTAAGGCCTCTTGCATGTCCGATCCTCGCTACCAGATCGACGTCAGCGTCGTCACCCGCTTCCTCGCGGACCAATCGCAACCTGAACAGAACCGCTTCGCCTTTGCCTACACCATCACGGTGAAAAACAACGGCCAGGTGCCGGCCAAGCTGCTGTCACGCCACTGGGTGATCACCGACGGTGACGGTCAGGTCGAGGAAGTTCGCGGCGCAGGCGTTGTCGGCCAGCAACCGTTGATTGACATTGGCGCCAGCCACACTTACAGCAGCGGCACGGTAATGACTTCCAAGGTCGGCACCATGCAAGGCTCGTATCAGATGAAAGCCACTGACGGCAAACTGTTCGACGCCATCATCAAGCCTTTCCGCCTCGCCGTACCAGGCGCCCTGCACTGATGGCAACGTACGCGATCGGCGACCTGCAAGGCTGTCTGGAGCCTCTCAAGTGCCTGCTTGAACGGGTGGCCTTCGATCCGGCGAACGATCGCCTGTGGCTGGTCGGCGACCTGGTCAATCGCGGCCCCGAGTCCCTGGAGACGCTACGTTACCTGTATAGCCTGCGGGATTCCCTGGTGTGCGTACTGGGCAACCATGACCTGCACCTGCTGGCCGCCGGCAATAACATCGAGCGCCTGAAAAAGGGCGATACCCTGCGCGAAATCCTCGAAGCGCCAGATCGCGCTCCACTGCTTGACTGGCTGCGTCGGCAAAAGATCATGCATTACGACGAAAGCCGCAATATGGCCTTGGTCCATGCCGGTATCCCGCCGCAGTGGACGCTGAAAAAAGCCCTCAAGTGCGCCGCCGAAGTCGAAAACGCCCTGGCCGATGACAGCTTGTACACCGCCTACCTCGACGGCATGTATGGCAACGAGCCAGTGAAGTGGGACAACGACCTCGCCGGCGTCGCCCGCCTGCGGGTGATTACCAACTATTTCACACGCATGCGCTTCTGCACCGCCGAGGGCAAGCTGGACCTCAAGAGCAAGGAAGGCGCCGACACGGCACTGCCCGGCTACAAACCATGGTTTGCCCACAAGGAACGCAAGACCCGCGATACCAGGATCATCTTTGGTCACTGGGCAGCCCTTGAGGGCAAGTGCGACGAACCGGGCGTATTCGCCCTCGACACCGGCTGCGTATGGGGCGGCGCCATGACCCTGATGAACATCGACACCGGCGAGCGTCACGGCTGCCAGTGCCCACCCACTCTTCCCGTTACCCTGCCGGCTGCAGCCAGGCCATAGGAGCCCACCATGAGCGAATTCAAACGTATCCCTCCCGAACAAGCCCAGGCCCTGCGCGAGCAAGGTGCAGTGGTGGTCGATATCCGTGACCAGCCTACTTACGCCGCCGCCCATATCGCTGGCGCCCAGCACCTGGACAACGTCAACATCGCCGATTTCATCCGTACCGCCGACCTTGATGCACCGCTGATCGTGGCCTGCTACCACGGCAATTCCAGCCAGAGCGCAGCCGCCTTCCTGGTCAGCCAGGGCTTCTCCGACGTCTACAGCCTGGATGGTGGCTTTGAGCTGTGGCGTACGACGTATCCTGCAGAAATTGCCTCCGGCGATTCGCAATAATTTTTTTCACACCCCGCTACCCCGCGTGACGCTTGGGCTCGCGCCGTTTCTGACGAACGGCGCAGTCAAACTAATTGCGCATCGCGCCTTGCCCTCTCAGATTCCGAACTATCCTTAAGCGCAGGCCATCCGAATCAGGGGAGAGCCGGTACACCGGCGTACGGGTCATCGGTAGCGTTTCAGGGTGTTCTGGGGGGAAAACAGCCATTGGCGTTCGTCAATGACTACCAGCATCGACTGATAGATCCGGCGTCGGCTCCACGTATCGAGCGAGGTGACGACGTCATGAGTATTTTCAGCCACTTCCAACAACGCTTCGCGTCCACACAGCAGGAAGAACTCACGCTGCAAGAGTATCTCGAGCTGTGCAAGCAGGACCGCAGCACCTACGCATCTGCCGCCGAACGCCTGTTATTGGCGATCGGCGAGCCGGAGCTGGTGGAAACCGCCAACAATTCGCGCCTGTCGCGAATATTTTCCAACAAGGTGATCCGCCGCTATCCGGCCTTTGAAGACTTCCATGGGATGGAAGAATGCATCGACCAGATCGTCTCCTACTTCCGCCACGCCGCCCAAGGCCTGGAAGAGAAGAAACAGATCCTCTACCTGCTCGGCCCCGTTGGCGGTGGTAAATCGTCCCTGGCCGAAAAACTCAAGCAACTGATCGAGAAGGTGCCCTTCTACGCCATCAAGGGCTCGCCGGTCTTCGAGTCGCCCCTGGGCCTGTTCAACGCCACGGAAGATGGCGCGATCCTCGAAGAAGACTTCGGCATCCCACGACGCTACCTCAACACCATCATGTCGCCCTGGGCCACCAAGCGCCTGGCCGAGTTTGGCGGCGATATCAGCCAGTTCCGCGTGGTGAAACTCTACCCGTCGATCCTCAACCAGATCGGCGTGGCCAAGACCGAACCGGGCGACGAGAACAACCAGGACATTTCGGCGCTGGTGGGCAAGGTCGATATCCGCAAACTGGAAGAATTCCCGCAGAACGACGCCGACGCCTACAGCTACTCGGGCGCACTGTGCCGGGCCAACCAGGGCCTGATGGAATTCGTGGAAATGTTCAAGGCGCCGATCAAGGTGCTGCACCCACTCCTTACCGCCACCCAGGAAGGCAACTACAACAGTACCGAAGGCCTGGGCGCGATTCCGTTCACCGGGATCCTGCTGGCCCACTCCAACGAATCGGAATGGCACACCTTCCGCAACAACAAGAACAATGAAGCCTTCATCGACCGGATCTACATCGTCAAGGTGCCGTACTGCCTGCGGGTCAGCGATGAAATCAAGATCTACGACAAGCTGCTGTTCAACAGCTCGCTGGCCAAGGCCCACTGCGCACCCGACACCCTGAAGATGCTCGCCCATTTCACCGTGCTGTCGCGCCTCAAGGAGCCGGAAAACTCGAATATCTATTCGAAGATGCGCGTGTACGACGGCGAGAACCTCAAGGACACCGATCCCAAGGCCAAGTCGATCCAGGAATATCGCGACACAGCGGGCGTGGATGAAGGCATGAACGGCCTGTCGACGCGCTTTGCGTTCAAGATCCTGTCCAAGGTCTTCAACTTCGACCCCCATGAGATCGCGGCCAACCCGGTGCACCTGCTGTATGTGCTGGAGCAGCAGATCGAACAGGAACAATTCCAGGCCGAAACCCGCGAACGCTACCTGCGCTTCCTCAAGGAATACCTCGCGCCGCGCTACATCGAGTTTATCGGCAAGGAAATCCAGACCGCGTACCTGGAGTCCTACAGCGAGTACGGCCAGAACATCTTCGACCGCTACGTGCTGTATGCGGACTTCTGGATCCAGGACCAGGAATACCGCGACCCGGAAACCGGCGAAATCCTCAACCGCGTAGCCCTCAACGAAGAATTGGAGAAGATCGAAAAACCCGCCGGCATCAGCAATCCGAAGGATTTCCGCAACGAAATCGTCAACTTCGTACTGCGTGCCCGCGCCAACAACAACGGCAAGAACCCTACCTGGCTCAGCTACGAGAAGCTGCGGGTGGTCATCGAGAAGAAAATGTTCTCCAACACCGAGGATCTGCTGCCGGTCATCAGCTTCAATGCCAAGGCCAGCAAGGAGGACCAGCAAAAACACAACGACTTCGTCACACGAATGGTCGAGCGCGGCTACACCGACAAACAGGTACGACTGCTCTCCGAGTGGTACCTGCGGGTGCGCAAATCGCAGTAAGGCAGCGATGGGCGTCCACTGCCAGGTCATGGACCTGGCAGTTGACCGCTTGTCTCTAAGCTTCCAGCTCGCCGCTTGAAGCTTGTAACGTGAAGCTGCCCGGAGGGCTCCTCATGAGCTATGTGATCGACCGACGCCTTAATGGCAAGAACAAGAGCACGGTAAACCGCCAGCGTTTCCTGCGGCGTTACCGTGACCACATCAAAAAGGCTGTTGAAGAGGCCGTCAGCCGCCGTTCCATTACAGACATGGAGCATGGCGAACAAATCAGCATTCCCGGACGCGACATCGACGAACCGGTGCTGCACCACGGCCGGGGCGGCAAGCAGACTGTCGTGCACCCCGGCAATAAAGAGTTCACCACCGGCGAGCATATCCAGCGCCCGCAGGGCAGTGGCGGCGGTAAAGGCCCGGGCAAGGCCGGCAACTCCGGCGAAGGCATGGACGAGTTCGTGTTCCAGATCACCCAGGAAGAATTCCTCGAGTTTATGTTCGAAGACCTGGAACTGCCCAACCTGGTCAAACGTAACCTGACCGGCACCGATACCTTCAAGACCGTACGCGCCGGGATCAGCAACGAAGGCAACCCCTCTCGAATCAACATCATCCGCACGCTGCGCTCGGCCCATGCGCGGCGTATAGCCCTGTCGGGCAGCAGCCGCGCCAAATTGAGGGCGGCGAAGGAAGAGTTGGCGCGTTTAAAGCGCGAAGAGCCGGACAACTTCGGCGATATCCAGGAAATCGAGGTGGAAATAGAGAAACTCAGCGCGCGCATCCACCGCGTACCGTTCCTCGATACCTTTGACCTCAAGTACAACCTGCTGGTCAAGCAGCCCAACCCCATCTCAAAAGCCGTGATGTTTTGCCTGATGGACGTGTCAGGCTCGATGACCCAGGCGACCAAGGACATCGCCAAGCGTTTCTTTATCCTGCTGTACCTGTTTCTGAAGCGGAACTACGACAAGATCGACGTGGTGTTCATCCGCCATCACACCAGCGCACGGGAAGTGGATGAGGAGGAGTTTTTCTACTCGAGGGAAACCGGCGGCACCATCGTGTCCAGCGCCTTGAAGCTGATGCAGGAGATCATGGCCGAGCGCTACCCGGCCAACGAGTGGAATATCTACGCGGCCCAGGCCTCCGACGGCGACAACTGGAACGACGATTCGCCGATCTGCCGCGACATCCTGATCAACCACATCATGCCGTTTGTGCAGTACTACACTTACGTCGAAATCACCCCCCGTGAGCACCAGGCACTGTGGTTCGAATACGAGCGCATCGGCGAAGCCTTTGCCGACACGTTCGCACAACAGCAACTGGTCTCGGCCGGCGATATCTATCCGGTCTTCCGTGAACTCTTCCAGCGCAGGTTAGTGACATGACCGCCAAAAAAGAGACTAAGCGCCAACCCATTTCCACCGGCTCCGAGTGGACCTTTGAACTGATCCAGGCCTATGACCGGGAAATCAGCCGCATCGCGGCGGGTTATGCCCTGGACACCTACCCCAACCAGATCGAAGTGATCACGGCCGAACAGATGATGGATGCCTACGCCTCCGTCGGTATGCCCCTGGGTTACCACCACTGGTCATACGGCAAACACTTCCTCAGCACCGAAAAGTCGTACACCCGGGGCCAGATGGGCCTGGCCTACGAGATCGTGATCAACTCCGACCCGTGCATCGCCTACCTGATGGAAGAAAACACCATCTGCATGCAGGCGCTGGTGGTGGCCCATGCCTGCTATGGGCACAACAGTTTCTTCAAGGGCAACTACCTGTTCCGCACCTGGACCGACGCCAGCTCGATCATCGATTACCTGGTGTTCGCCAAGCAGTACATCATGCAGTGCGAGGAGCGCCACGGTATCGACGCCGTGGAGGACTTGCTCGACTCCTGCCATGCCCTGATGAACTATGGCGTCGACCGCTACAAGCGCCCATACCCTATTTCTGCCGAGGAAGAGCGCCTGCGCCAGAAGGAGCGCGAGGAGCACCTGCAGAAGCAGATCAACGACCTGTGGCGCACCATTCCCAAACGCGCCGGCAAGAACAGCGACAAGGACAACGCGCGGTTCCCCGCCGAACCCCAGGAAAACATCCTGTATTTCCTGGAAAAGCACGCACCGCTGCTGGAGCCGTGGCAACGGGAAATCGTGCGTATCGTACGCAAGATCGCCCAGTACTTTTACCCACAGCGCCAGACCCAGGTGATGAACGAAGGTTGGGCAACGTTCTGGCACTACACGCTGATGAACGACCTGTACGACGAAGGCATGGTCACCGACGGCTTCATGATGGAGTTCCTGACGTCCCACACCAGCGTGGTGTTCCAACCCGGCTTCGACAGCCCGTATTACAGCGGGATCAACCCTTACGCGCTGGGTTTTGCCATGTACCGCGATATTCGGCGCATGTGCGAACACCCCACCGATGAAGACCGCCGCTGGTTCCCGGAAATCGCCGGCAGTGACTGGCTGTCGACGATCAAGTTCGCCATGAGCAGCTTCAAGGATGAGAGCTTTATCCTGCAGTACCTCTCACCCCAGGTGATCCGCGACCTCAAACTGTTCTGCATCCTGGATGATGACCTCAAGGATGACCTGGTGGTGCCGGCCATCCACGATGAACCCGGCTACCGCACCATCCGTGAAACCCTGGCGGCGCAATACAACCTGGGCAACCGTGAGCCCAACGTGCAGATCTACAGCATCGATGTGCGCGGCGACCGCTCTCTGACCCTGCGCCACCAGCAGCACGACCGCAAACCCCTGGGCGAATCCACCGAAGAAGTGCTCAAGCACCTGCATCGGCTCTGGGGCTTCGACATCCACCTGGAAACCCTGCAAGGCGACCAAGTGATGAAGACCCACCATGTGCCACCGCGCAACGATCACAACGACAACGACTACGGCCGCCTGGACCTGGCCGTCGTTCATCTCTGAAACAGCAAAGCCTCCATTGGCCAGGCACAGGCGGTATCCTGTGCCGCTAATGGAGGCTTTTTCATGAAAATCTACAAAGTCGGCGGCGCCGTGCGTGACCGCCTGCTGGGCATCAAGGTCACCGATGTCGACCGCGTGGTCGTCGGCGCGAGCACCCAAGAGATGCTCGCCAAGGGCTTCAAGCCAGTGGGTTCGGACTTCCCGGTGTTCCTGGACCCGAAAAACGGCGATGAGTACGCCCTGGCCCGCACCGAGCGCAAGAGTGGTCGGGGTTACGGTGGTTTTGTGTTTCACGCCAGCCCCGAGGTGACGCTGGAAGAAGACCTGATCCGTCGCGACCTGACCATCAACGCCATGGCCGAAGACGACGACGGTAACCTGACTGATCCGTATCACGGCCAGCGCGACCTTGAGTCCCGCATACTTCGTCACGTTTCCCCCGCATTCGCCGAAGATCCACTCAGAGTTCTCCGTGTCGCCCGTTTTGCCGCGCGCTACGCACACCTGGGTTTTACGGTAGCACCGGAGACGCTGGAGCTGATGCGTCAACTCAGCGAGTCCGGTGAATTGGAAGCCCTGACCCCAGAGCGCAGCTGGAAAGAAATCTCCAGGGCGTTGATGGAAGATCAGCCAGAGGTGTTTATCCAGGTACTTCGGGACTGTAATGCGCTGAAGATCTTGATGCCGGAAGTGGACGCACTCTTTGGCGTGCCACAACCCGAGGCCCATCACCCCGAGATCGACACGGGTGTGCACACCTTGAGCGTGCTGGAACAAGCTGCCGTGCACAAACAGCCCCTGACCGTACGCTGGGCCTGCCTGCTGCATGACCTGGGCAAGGGCCTGACGCCTGTGGATAAGTTACCGCAGCACATCGCTCATGAGCATCGAGGCTTGAAGCTGATCAAGGCCGTCAATGAGCGCTTCAAAGTGCCAAGGGATTGCCAGGAATTGGCGCTATTGGTGGGCCAGTATCACACCCACGGTCATCGCGCGCTGGAGCTGAAAGCCTCGACGCTGCTGGAGTTGCTGCAAAGTTTTGACGTATACCGCAGGCCACAGCGCTTTGAGGAGTTTGTGGTAGCCTGCGAAATGGATGCCCGGGGCCGCAAGGGGCTGGAGCGAAGAAGTTACCCACAGGCGGATTACTTACGCGGCGCGGCGAAAGCAGCGCGCGAGGTTGCAGTTGCGCCACTGCTTGAGCGGGGATTCAAGGGGCCGGAGTTGGGCGAGGCGCTCAAGCGTGAACGACTCAGAGCACTCAAAGCCTACAAGGAACTACACAAACCCTTGTAGGAGCGAGTCCGGGGTGAGTTGCTGGCCCTGCCATTCAAACCCGACAGGCGCCAGCACCTGATCAATCTGAGCATCACGCCACAACGCAGCCATCGTCTTGCCCGCTTCAGGGTGCACCCGATCCGGCGCCATCATCGACAGCGGCCACAGCACAAAGGCATTTTTCAGGATCTCCGCCCGCGGCAGGATCAAACCATCGAAGTCACCCACCAACTCGCCATACAGCAGCACGTCGATATCCAGCGGCAGGCCTTTGCGATCCGGCGCATAGCGGCCATTGTCAGCCTCGATGGATTTCAAACGACGATCCAACTCCATCAATTACAGGTCGGTATAGGCCGACACCACCAGATTGAAGAAGGGCCCGCTTTTGATGCCCACCGGCTGGCTCTCGAACACCGCCGAGCAGCGCATATCCGTCAGGAAACTCGCCAACGCGTCGAGCCCGGCGCGCAGGTGGGGCTCGCGCTCGATATTACTACCGAGGCCAAGGTAAACCTGAGTCAGCGACATCCGCGCTCAATCTCCACGCCTACACCCTTGGCAGCCGGCACTGCGCCGGGCTTGGTCACCCTGAGGTGCAGCCAGGGAATCTGGAACTCGCTCATCAGCACTTCGGCCAGGCGTTCGGCAAAGGTCTCGACCAGCTGGTACTGGGACTGCTCGGCAAAGGCCTGGATCCGCGCGGACACGCTGGCGTAATCCAGGGCCAGGGCCAGGTCGTCGCCAGCCGCAGCCGGGCGGTTATCCCAAGCGAAGCTCAGGTCCAGGCGCAGGCATTGGCGGATCCCGCGCTCCCAGTCGTAGGCCCCGATCACGGTGTCGACTTCCAGGCCTTCGATAAACACTCTGTCCAAGCTCTTCTCCGCAGCACGACAAGGGCGCGATGCCCCGTTAGAATCAGGGCATCCTCGCCCGGAATAGTTAGCATGTTTTGGTCACTGGCGATTCTCGCCTACCTGCTCGGCTCGCTGTCCTTCGCCATTTTGCTCAGCCGCCTGACGGGAAATCCCGACCCGCGAATGAGTGGTTCAGGCAATGCCGGCGCCACCAATATGTTGCGCCTGTCCGGCAAGAAGCTCGCCGTACTGACGCTGCTGGGCGACGTATGCAAGGGCCTGTTGCCCGTACTGATCGCCAACCTCGCCGGCCTGACCCTGCAGCAGCAGGCCTGGGTGGGCGTGTGCGCAGTCCTCGGCCATCTGTTTCCCCTGTACTTCCGTTTTCGCGGCGGTAAAGGTGTCGCCACGGCAGCCGGCATGCTGCTGGGGATCTACCCGCCGGCGGCATTGCTGGCCGTGCTCGCCTGGTTGCTGACGTTCTACCTGACCCGCACCAGCTCGCTGGCAGCTCTGATCGCCACACCGCTCACCCTGCCGTTGCAGGCCTGGCAGGAACCGGCGGCGCTGCTGCCGATGAGCGTGCTGACACTGCTGATCGTCTGGCGACACCGGGGCAATCTACGCGACCTGTTTGCCGGGCGCGAACGGCATTTTTAAATACCGCCAATGAGCCCGACTCATGTTGCACACTTACAAGGGCGGCAGCTGCTCCATCGGCCAGCGCGCCTGCACGCTGATCGCCAGGCTTTCGTGCTGCCCCGCCTGCAGGCGCTGACAACCGGCATATGCGATCATCGCGCCGTTGTCGGTGCAGAACTCAGGGCGGGCGTAGAACACATCACCCTTCATATCACCGAGCATCTTTTCCAATGAACTGCGCAACGCCTTGTTGGCGCTGACGCCACCGGCGATCACCAGGCGCTTCATGCCGGCCTGTTTCAGGGCGCGCTTGCACTTGATGGTCAAAGTCTCCACCACGGCCTGCTGGAACGCCAGCGCGATGTCGCAACGGGCTTGCTCACTGTCGTCCCCGGCGCTGACACTGTGCTGCCAGGTATTCAATGCGGAGGTTTTCAAGCCGCTGAAGCTGAACATCAGGCCAGGGCGATCGCACATCGGGCGCGGGAAGGTGTAGCGACCGACAACGCCTTTTTCGGCAAGGCGGGCAATTTCCGGCCCACCCGGGTAATTGAGGCCCATCATCTTCGCGGTCTTGTCGAAAGCTTCGCCGGCGGCGTCGTCCAAGGACTCGCCCAACAGCGTGTATTGACCGATTCCGTCGACCTGGACCAGCTGCGTATGCCCGCCCGAAACCAACAAAGCGACGAACGGGAACTGCGGCGGGTTTTCTTCCAGCATCGGCGCCAGTAAATGGCCTTCCATATGGTGCACGCCGAGGGCCGGAATGCCCCAGGCAAAAGCCAGCGCCTGGGCACAAGAGGCGCCAACCAGAAGGGCTCCGACCAATCCGGGGCCCGCCGTATAGGCAATCGCATCGATCTCGGTCGGCACGCAACCGGCCTCGTCCAACACCTGGCGAATCAACGGCAGCATACGTTTGACGTGATCACGACTGGCCAGCTCCGGCACAACGCCGCCATAGGCCCGATGCAAGTCGATCTGACTGAACAGTGCATCGGCCAAAAGCCCGCGTTCACTGTCGTAAAGTGCGACACCGGTTTCGTCGCAGGAGGTTTCAAGTCCCAGTACTAGCATGGCTTTGCGCCTTGTAGAGGCTGAATTCGAAGGCGCGCATAATAGTCGCCACTCCCCCTCCCGACTAGCGGTTTTCGATCAGAGGCTTTGCATTCCTGGCAATGAGGGGTTAACATCCGCAACCCTTAAAAACCGACGACCTCAGCCGCGAATTTTTTGCGACGAGAACGTTGATTCCCGGTAATGAAAGAAGGTAGCTCTGGATGCCAGCCGTCAAAGTAAAAGAGAACGAACCCTTCGACGTAGCTCTGCGTCGTTTCAAGCGCTCCTGCGAAAAAGCCGGTGTTCTGGCTGAAGTTCGTAGCCGCGAATTTTA
>Ga0070754_10002258_pt1 | contig 14349 bp, 9 predicted proteins | sample VirMetDEL_Sep_01_FD_75181 | JGI IMG/M metagenome (GOLD analysis project Ga0070754, IMG submission 75181) | Aqueous microbial communities from the Delaware River and Bay under freshwater to marine salinity gradient to study organic matter... | ecosystem: Environmental > Aquatic > Marine > Coastal... | reverse complement strand
CGCTTCGAAGCGTTGCTGCTGGTTGCTCAAGCCGATCAAACGACGACCGATCAGATGGGTCAGCCAACTGCCGACACCGGCATAGACCAATGCACACCAGAACATGTAGCCGGGGATGGTGATACCGAACACTTCAATACTGCCGGACACGCCCCACAGGATGATGGAGAACGACACCAGGCTGACCACATTGCGCAACAGCCCAAGGCCAAGACTCAGGGTGTTCAGGGTAAAGCTGTTGAGGTCTTCGGAAATCCGCTGGTCCGGGTTATCGGTATAGCCGCCCTGCTCCAGCTGGTAGTAGTTCTTGTCGCCAAGCCAGCGGGCGAAATACTTTTCGGTGAGCCATGCACGCCAGCGAATGGTCAGCATCTGGGTGAGGTAGAGACGGTAGACCGCGCCGAGAATCGCCACCGTGGCGATACCGCAGAAATAACCGATCTGTTGCCAGAAGGCGGCGGTGTCCTTGTTTTCCAGGGCGTTGTAGAAGTCCTTGTACCAGTGGTTGAGCCACACGGAAATGGCCACGCTGAACAGCGACAGGCCAATCACCACGGCGAGCAACAACCAGGCCTTGCCCTTCTCTTCACTTCGCCAATAAGGCGTGATCATCGCCCAGGTTCGGCGAAAAAATTGCCCACGCACAGCGTCATTGACCGCGGAGTACTCAGCGTTCTGATTCATCGTTCAGGCTCGTAGGGAGGAAGGCAGGCGTTTGAACCGATCATAGGTGATCGGTTCAGGGTTCCGTGCGGCCTGAAGCAGGCTGTTCAGCTTAGGTTCAGCGGCGTACCGGACGCTTCTGCAGCTTGCGTTGCAGGGTGCGCCGGTGCATGCCCAGGGCGCGGGCAGTGGCGGAGATATTGCCTTCGTGTTCGGTGAGGACGCGCTGGATGTGTTCCCACTGCAGGCGGTCCACCGACATCGGGTTTTCCGGCACCAGGGTGTCGAGGTCGGCGTGCTCGGACAGCAATGCGGCCAGCACATCATCGGCATCCGCCGGCTTGCACAAGTAGTTGCAGGCGCCGCGCTTGATGGCCTCGACGGCCGTGGCAATGCTGGAGTAACCGGTGAGGATCACCACGCGCATTTCCGGGTCGAGTTCCAGCAGCTTGGGCAACAGCACCAGGCCGGAATCGCCGTCCATCTTCAGGTCGAGCGCGGCATAGTCCGGCAGGTCGGCCTGGGCGATGGCCAGGCCCTCTTCGGCGGAGCCGGCGGTGCTCACGCGAAAACCGCGACGGCTCATGGCGCGCGCCATCACGCGGGTAAACGTGGCGTCATCATCTACCAGCAACAGGTGCGGCAGTTCTTCGCCTTCGACTTGGATCTCGTCACTCATCGATATCTCCTCGTGCGACACGGGGCAGGCGCAGCTCGGTGAGCGTACCGCCTTCCTCGTGACTATAGAGCTTCACTGAGCCGCCCGCGCGGGTCACGCTGGCCTTGCTCAAAAACAGGCCCAGGCCGAAGCCTTTGCCCTTGGTGGTAAAGAACGGTTTGCCGATCTGCTCGGCGATGGCCAGCGGCACGCCTGCACCATGGTCGCGAATGCTGATCGTCAGGTCATCCACATCCCAATCCAGCCGGACTTCCAGGCCTTCGGGGCAGGCGTCGGCGGCGTTGTTCAGCAGGTTGAGCAAGGCTTGGGTCAGGTCCGGCGGTGGCGCCAGGCGCGGCACGGCCCCCTGCCCCAGCAGATGGAAACGGTAGCTGGCTTCCGGGCGCATCAGGTGCCAGCGGTTCAAGGCTTCGTCGAGCCACTGGGTCACGTCCTGCATCTCGACCGCCAGGCGGCGATTGGCTTCAGCCGCGCGTACCAGTTGCTGCAAGGTTTGCTTGCATTGCTTGACCTGTTCGCGCAGCACGCCGAGATCCTCTTGCAGCGCCGGGTCGTGATGGTCCTGGGTCATTTCGTTGAGCAGCACGCTCATGGTCGCCAGCGGCGTGCCCAATTCGTGAGCCGCGCCGGCGGCCTGGGTGGCGACGGCGAGCAGTTGCTGGTCACGCAGGCCTTCTTCGCGGCGAATGGCGCGCAGTTCTTCCTGGCGGCGCAGCTCTTCGGCCATGCGCGCAGCAAAAAAAGTGATCACGGCGGCAGACAGGGCAAAGCTCAGCCACATCCCGTAGATCTGCAGGTTTTCGCGGGCGATGGGGAATGTCTGCAGCGGATAGAACCGCGCCAGCAGCAGGGTGTACAGGGTCAGGGCGATACCCGACAGCACCACCGAGTAGCGCCACGGCAAGGTCACCGCAGCGATGGTCAGTGGCACCAGGTAATAAGACACGAACGGGTTGGTGGAACCGCCGGAGAAATACAGCAACACACTGTGGATAAACAGGTCGCAGGCCAATTGCAGGGCGTATTCCAGCTCGGTCACCGGCCAGGTGGTGCGCAACCGAATGGCGGTAAACACACACAGCACGATGGAGAAACCCAGGGTCACGCCCAATTGCAGCCACGGCAGCGGCAGCAGGTCGAACCAATAGGCGAGCCCGACCGAACCAGCCTGCGCGGCCAGTACCAGGGTACGAATGAACGTCAGGCGCCAGAGGTTCTGGCGGGTGGCGGAAGTCAGTTTTACGGCGGCGAGCATGAGCTCTCCCGATGAGCGCTGCAGGCGGATCGGCAGGAGTATAAACGAAGCGGGCACGCTGGCATGGCGCGTGTGGCTCTTTGCCGCAGGCCGGGCGAACGACCGTTCGTCGGCGGCCGCACAATGTGTAGCGAATATGTAAACCCGAAGAACCCGACACCACCGTCTACAGTCATACCGATACGAACACCCTAAGGAGCTTCCATGTCTCGTTTCACTCGCAGTGCAGTTGTTCTCACCCTCAGCGCCAGCGCCCTGGCCAGCCTTCCGGCACTGGCCGCCGATGCACTGAATTACAACCAGATTTCCCTGCGCGCCGAGGTCAGCCAGGAAGTGGCCCGCGACAAGATGATCGTCACCCTCTACACCGAGTCCCAGAACGCCGACCCGGCCAAGCTCGCCGCCGAAATCACCACCACCATGAACAAGGCCCTGGGCCAGGCGCGCGAAGTCCAGGGCGTGACCTTGCGCCAGGGCAGCCGTAACAGCTACCCGATCTACGACAACAAGAACCAGAAGATCACCGGCTGGCGCGAGCGCGCCGAACTGCGCCTGGAAAGCGCGGACTTCCCGGCGCTGTCCAAACTCACCGGCGAACTGCTCAACACCCTGAAAATGGAAAACATGGACTTCGCCATCGCCGACACCACGCGCAAGACCAGCGAAGACGCCCTGCTCAAGGACGCGGTCGCCGCGTTTAAAGCACGCGCGCAACTGGCCACCGATGCGCTGGGCGGCAAGGGCTACAAGATCGTCAACTTGAACTTCAACACCAATGGCTACCCACAACCTTATGCCCGTGGCGGAATGATGATGAAGGCGGCCATGATGGATTCAGCACCGACGCCGGAAGTGGAGGCAGGTACCAGCCAGGTCAGCATGAGCGCCGATGGAGTGATCGAAGTGCAGATGCCGTAACCCCTACCCGGCAAACCTGAACGGCGGTAACCTCGGTGACCGCCGTTTTCGTTTGGGCAGCGTTTATATGCCTGCCACTTCTAGGGGTCTCCATGGAAAGAACCACCTTCAAACCGCTACTCCTTGCCGCAGGCCTGCTGGCTTTTATGCCGATGGCCCACGCAGCCAGTACCCTGGTCTACTGCTCCGAAGCCAGCCCCGCCGGGTTCGACCCCAGCCAGTACACCAGCGGCACCGATTTCGATGCGTCCGACGAAACCGTGTTCAACCGCTTGACCCAATTCAAGCGTGGCGGCACCGAAGTCGAACCGGGCCTGGCCACACGCTGGGAGGTGTCCGAGGATGGCCTGGCCTACACCTTCCATCTGCGCGAAGGCGTCAAGTTCCACACCACTGATTTCTTCAAACCCAGCCGCGATTTCAATGCGGATGACGTGCTGTTTACCTTCAATCGCCTGCTGGATGCCGAGAGTCCGTTTCGCAAGGCCTACCCTTCCGAATCGCCGTACTTCACCGACATGGGCCTGAACACCACGATCAAGAGCGTCGACAAACTCGACGAGCACACCGTGCGTTTCAACCTGAACAACGTCGATGCCTCGTTCGTGCAGAACCTGGCCATGAGTTTCGCCTCCGTGCAATCGGCCGAGTACGCCGCCCAGCTATTGAAGGAGGGCAAGGCCGAAGACATCAACCAGAAACCGGTGGGCACCGGGCCGTTTGTGTTCAAGCGCTACCAGAAGGACTCGCAGATTCGCTACGTGGCCAATAAGCAGTACTGGAAACCCGAGGATGTGAAACTCGACAACCTGGTGTTCGCCATCACCCCGGACGCCGCGTCGCGCCTGCAAAAGCTCAAGGCCGGCGAATGCCAGGTCAGCGGCTACCCGCGCCCGTCGGACATCGAGGTGATGAAACAGGACCCCAACCTGCGCGTACTGCAGCAAGCGGGTTTCAACCTGGGCTTCCTGGCCTACAACGTGACCCACCCACCGCTGGACCAGCTCAAGGTCCGCCAGGCCCTGGACATGGCCATCGACAAGCCGGCGATCATCAAGGCGGTTTACCAGGGCGCCGGACAATTGGCGCAGAATGCACTGCCACCGGCGCAGTGGTCTTATGACCCCTCCATCAAGGATGCCCCGCACGATCCGACCAAGGCCCGCGCGCTACTAAAAGAAGCAGGGGTTGCACCGGGCACTACCATCAACCTGTGGGCAATGACCGTCCAGCGCGCTTCCAACCCGAACGCGCGCATGTCGGCCCAGATGATCCAGCAGGATTGGGAAAAAGTCGGCATAAAGGCCAATATCGTCAGCTATGAATGGGGCGAGTACATCAAGCGCGCCAAAAATGGCGAGCACGATGCGATGATTTATGGCTGGACCGGCGACAACGGCGACCCGGATAACTGGCTCGGCGTGCTCTACAGTTGTGCCGCGGTCAAGGGCAGCAACTACGCCAAATGGTGTAACCCGGCCTACGACAAACTGGTGCAGCAGGCCAAGGTCAGCAGTGACCGCGAGCAGCGCATCAAGTGGTATCAACAGGCACAAAAAATTCTTAAAGAACAAGTACCTATAACGCCCATTGCAAACTCGACGGTTTTCCAACCCCTGCGCAAGGAAGTGAAGGACTTCAAGATCAGCCCCTTTGGGCTGACACCGTTCTACGGCGTGAGTCTAGATAAGTAACAGCAATGCCCCAACCGAGTGCGCCAGACGCCTCGGTTGCCCCCCTCTGGTGCACCTTATGCACCGAAAAAAACCCATAAATACGTTCAAATATGTCAAAACTTTCATAATTGCGACATTCCTGTACGTTCGTACCACTCTTTCCGCCTTGCGACGGTTCAGCATCTTGCAATGGGTATGGCGCCTGCATAAGTATCCGCAGGCCGACTCACGAGGTCGCCCTCACCACCAAAAATGACAACAAATCATGAGGCCAACATGCTTAAACACGCAGTCCTTCCGTTATTAGTGAGCGCTGGCCTTATGGCCGCGGCCCCATTCGCCCAAGCGGCGACTAACCTGGTGTTCTGCTCCGAAGGGAGCCCGGCCGGTTTCGACCCAGGCCAGTACACCACCGGAACAGACTTCGATGCCTCGGCCGAAACCATGTTCAACCGCCTGAGCCAGTTCGAACGAGGCGGCACCGCCGTTGTTCCTGGCCTGGCCACCAGCTGGGACGTGTCCCCGGATGGCCTGACCTACACCTTCCAGCTGCGCGAAGGCGTCAAGTTCCATACCACCCCATACTTCAAGCCGACTCGTGAATTCTCGGCTGACGACGTCCTGTTCACCTTCAACCGGATGATCAACAAAGACGATCCATTCCGTAAGGCCTACCCCACCGAGTTCCCGTACTTCACGGACATGGGGATGGACACCAACATCAAGAACATCGAGAAGGTCGATGCCCACACCGTCAAGTTCACCCTTGGCACCGTGGACGCCGCGTTCATCCAGAACCTGGCGATGAGCTTCGCGTCGATCCAGTCGGCCGAATATGCCGCCCAGTTGCTGAAGAATGGCACGCCTCAGGACATCAACCAGAAGCCAATCGGCACTGGCCCGTTCGTATTCAAGAGCTACCAGAAAGACTCGAACATTAGCTACACCGGCAACAAGGACTACTGGAAACCTGAGGACGTGAAGATCGATAACCTGATCTTCGCCATCACCACCGATCCGTCGGTGCGTATCCAGAAGCTGAAGAAAAACGAGTGCCAGATCACCTTGTTCCCACGTCCGGCCGACCTCAAGGCGCTGGGTGAAGACAAGGACCTGAAACTGCCGCACCAGGCCGGTTTCAACCTGGGCTATGTCGCCTACAACGTCATGGACAAGGTCAAGGGCAGCGACCAGCCCAACCCACTGGCCGACCTGCGCGTGCGCCAGGCGCTGGACATGTCGGTGAATAAACAGCAGATCATCGATTCCGTCTACCAGGGCGCAGGCCAACTGGCGGTCAACGCCATGCCGCCAACCCAATGGTCCTACGACACCACCATCAAGGACGCCAAGTACGATCCCGAGAAAGCCAAGGCGCTGCTCAAGGAAGCGGGTGTCAAGGAAGGTACCGAGATCGTTCTGTGGGCGATGCCGGTTCAGCGTCCGTACAACCCGAACGCCAAGCTGATGGCCGAAATGCTGCAAAACGACTGGTCCAAGATCGGCCTGAAGGTCAAGATCACCAGCTACGAGTGGGGCGAGTACATCAAGCGCTCCAAAGGCGGCGAGAACCAGGCCATGATCATTGGCGGGAGCGGCGACAATGGTGACCCGGACAACTGGCTGAACGTGCTGTTCGGTTGCGACTCCCTGGCCGGTAACAACTTCTCCAAGTGGTGCGACAAGAAATTCGACGGCGTCGTGAAAGAAGCCAAGGCTACGTCGGACGTCGCCAAACGCACCGAGCTGTATAAGCAGGCGCAACATATCCTCAAAGATGCAGTCCCGATGACACCTATCGCGCACTCGACGGTGTATCAACCCATGCGCAACACCGTACAGGACTTCAAGATCAGCCCGTTTGGCCTGAACTCCTTCTATGGCGTGAGCGTAAGCGGCAAGTAAGGACCAATGACGGCGACGTTTAATAACGTCGCCGTTATTGCATCCACCTGGACCGTAGGCAATAGACCACGCTCGTAATCGCCGCGTCCTACAGCTGCGAACTGCGACAAGTAGCTCTTTTGCCTACAAGGTCAGTCCAATTTGGCGCATTTACTGCGCAGTCCGCGACCCATACCGTCGTAGGACAGCAGAGGCTCCAACCTGGGAAAGGCACTTGCTGTGTGTGGGATCAGTAATGTCCCCCTGGCCGTACGCCAGGGTGATTGCTTGCTGATGACAACTACAAACAAGGATCGGGATCGTCATGCGCCATACCACCGTTCTATCCGCAATTTTTGGCACCAGCCTGCTGGCCGTAGCCACGATGGGCCAGGCGGCCGACAAGAAGAGCCTGGTGTTCTGCTCCGAAGGCAGCCCGGCAGGGTTCGACACCGCGCAGTACACCACCGCCACCGATAACGATGTGGCCGAGCCGCTGTACAACCGCCTGGTTGAGTTTGAAAAGGGAGCGACCAACGTCGTACCTGGGCTGGCGACCAAGTGGGACATTTCCGAAGACGGCCTGACCTACACCTTTCACCTGCGTGAAGGCGTGAAGTTCCACAGCAACAAGGAATTCAAGCCGACGCGGGATTTCAACGCCGACGACGTGCTGTTCACCTTCAATCGCATGCTTGACCCCGACCATCCATTTCGCAAGGCCTACCCCACCGAGTTTCCGTATTTCAACGGGATGAGCCTGAACAAGAACATCGCCAAGGTCGAGAAAACCGACCCGCATACCGTGGTGATGACGCTGAACTCGGTCGACGCTGCGTTCGTGCAGAACATCGCCATGAGCTTTGCCGCCATCCTGTCGGCCGAATACGCCGAGCAGTTGCTCAAGGAAGGCAAGCCCAGCGACATCAACCAGAAGCCGATCGGCACTGGCCCCTTTGTCTTCCAGCGCTATCAGAAAGACTCGCAGATCCGTTATGTGGGCAACAAACAGTACTGGGACCCGAGCAAGGTCAAGCTGGACCAGCTGATTTTTGCCATCAACACCGACGCCTCGGTGCGCGTGCAAAAACTCAAGGCCGGCGAATGCCAGGTCACCCTGCACCCGCGCCCGGCCGACGTCGACGCGCTCAAGGCCGACCCGAACCTGCAACTGCTGACCAAGCCGGGCTTCAACTTGGGCTACATCGCCTACAACGTGCGCCACAAGCCGTTCGACCAGCTCGAAGTGCGCCAGGCGCTGGACATGGCGGTGAACAAGCAGAGCATCCTCAACGCCGTGTACCAGGGCGCGGGGCAGTTGGCAGTCAATGCCATGCCGCCGACCCAATGGTCCTACGACGACAGCATCAAGGACGCCGCCTACAACCCGGAAAAAGCCAAGGAACTGCTCAAGGCCGCCGGCGTGAAGGAAGGTACCGAGATCACCCTGTGGGCGATGCCGGTGCAACGGCCGTACAACCCCAACGCCAAGCTGATGGCCGAGATGCTGCAAAGCGACTGGGCCAGGATCGGCCTCATGGTCAAGATCGTCAGCTACGAGTGGGGCGAATACATCAAGCGCACCAAGAACGGTGAGCACGATGTCAGCCTGATCGGGTGGACCGGCGACAACGGCGATCCGGACAACTGGCTGGGCACCCTCTACAGCTGCGACGCCATCGGCGGGAACAACTACTCCATGTGGTGTGACCCGGCGTACGACAAGCTGATCAAGCAAGCCAAGGTCGTGACCGACCGCGAACAAAGGACTGTTCTGTACAAACAGGCACAGCAACTGCTCAAGCAGCAGGTGCCGATCACACCCGTCGCCCACTCGACGGTCAACCAGCCGTTAAGCGCCAAAGTCGAAGGCTTCAAAGTAAGTCCCTTCGGCCGCAACGTGTTCTCGGGCGTCAGCATTAACCCATAAGAAAATAACCGGATTGCAGGGAGCGAAGTTGGCTCTCCCGCAAACGTGCAGCCTTTTATTGGGAAATTTCCTACGGCAAACGTTTGCAACAGCTTGATCGAGTTACACACCCAATAGCCGGATCACCAAAAAAGACCGGCATTAAAAAGAGAACCAAAGGAGCTTCAACCCATGAAACTGAGCAGCAAAGCGCTTCTGGCCTTGGCCATCAGCAGCATCACGGCCACCGCCTATGCTGAACCCGCCAGCCAGGACTTCGTCCCGACCACATTGGCCGGCGCCAGCGCCCAAAGCGAGGCCAAAGGCTTTATTGACGGTCAAAGCCTGGGCGGTACAACCCGTAACTGGTACTCCAGCGAGAAGAAATTCCGTGGCCAGCGTTTCTCCTATGAGAAACACAATCAGACGCGCACCGACGCAAACCGCACAAACTGGGTACAAGGCACCATCCTCAATTACTCCTCGGGCTTCACCCAAGGCACCGTGGGGGTGGCGACCGAAGTCGCGGCTTACAACGCCGTGGTCCTGGACCGCAGCAAGCGTGATATCAAGGGCGGTTCCAACCGTACCCTGGCTGACTCCGACGGCGATGCAGTAGGCCAGTGGAGCAAACTGGGCCTGGCGAACGTCAAGTTCCGCGTGTCCAACACCACCTTGACCGCCGGTCGCCAGAACTTCAGCAGCGGAATCGTCGATACCATCGGCAACCGTGCCCTGCCTTCGAGCTTCGAGGGTGTGAGCTTCAACAGCGAAGAGTTCAGCAACTTGTCGTTCCAGGGCGGCATCTTTGATCGCGTTTCGCCGCGTACCGAACAAAGCCTGTCGAAATTCCGTTCCGAGTACGGCAATGGCCAGGAAACCGACAAGGTCAAGACCCTGGGCTTCAACTACCAGCCGTTCAAGAGCCTGAAAACCAGCGTGTTCGCCGCTAACGTCGAAGACTTCTGGAACCAGTACTACTTCGGTGCCACCCACGAATTGGGTGATGCACAGACCCTGGCACTGACCACCGGCCTGAACTACTACAAAACCACCGACACCGGCAGCAAGAAGATGGGCAACATCGACAACGACACTTACTCGTTGTCCCTGGGGCTGACCCACCAGGCCCACAGCCTGACCTTCTCGTATCAGTAAGTTAACGGTGACGAGTACTTCGACTACCTGCACGAAACCAACGGCATCTACCTGGCCAACTCCCTGACCTCCGACTTCAACAGCCCGAACGAGAAGTCCTTCCAGATCGCCTACGGCATCAACATGGCCGAATACGGCGTGCCGGGCCTGAAGTTCAACGTCTACTCGGCGCGCGGCTGGGGCATCGACGGTACTCACTACAACGGTACCGCCTACGGTGAAGCCGGCGCTTCGCGTAGCGACCTGCGCCTGATGGACGGCGAGAAACACCAGGAATACGGGGTTGGCACGTCCTACGCGATTCAGAGCGGCCCACTCAAGGCCACCACCATCCGTGGCACCTACGTGACTCACCGCGCCAGCGCACAACAGGCTGACGGCAACATCAAAGAGTTCCGCCTGGTCACCACCATCCCGTTCAACATTCTTTAACTAGCACCAGGTAGACGGCAGGCTCAGGACGAGCCTGCCGTCTACGCTTGTCTGGTCCCATCGATTGCAGAGGGCTCTGAATGAAAATGCTCCCGCTACAAGCTGCCGTTGCCGCTGCGCTGTTAAGCGTGGCTATCGGCGTATCGGCCAAACCCCTGGTGGTCTGCACCGAAGCCAGCCCGGAGGGTTTTGACCCGGTCCTGTACACCACGGCCGTCACCGCCGATGCCGCCGCCGAAACCATGTTCAACCGCCTGGTGGACTTCAAGCCCGGCACCACCGAGATCGTGCCAGCGCTGGCCACTTCCTGGGAAATCAGTGACGACGGCCTGACCTATACCTTTCATATGCGCGACGACGTCAAGTTCCACACCACCGACTACTTCAAACCCACGCGCAACATGAATGCCGACGACGTGCTCTGGAGCTTCCAGCGTCAACTGGACCCGAAACACCCGTGGCACAACAAATCCAGCGTGGGCTACCCGTACTTTGAAAGCATGGGCTTCAAGGAACTGCTCAAGAGCGTGGAGAAGACCGATGACCATACCGTCGTCTTCACCCTGACCCGCCCTGAGGCACCGTTCCTGGCCGATGTCGCGATGCCGTTCACCGCCATCCACTCCGCCGAGTACGCCGACAAGCTACTCGCCGCCGGCAAGACCGAAGAGCTCAACAGCAAGCCGATCGGCACCGGCCCGTTCATTTTCACGCGCTACCAGAAGGACGCTCAGGTGCGCTTCAAGGCCAACCCGGAGTACTTCCGTGGCAAGCCTCCGGCCGATCCGTTGATCCTGGCCATTGCGGTGGACAACAACGTGCGCCTGCAGAAGCTCAAGGCCAACGAATGTCAGATCGCGCTGTATCCCAAGCCCGACGACCTTCCCAGCATCAAGAAAGACCCGAACCTGAAGGTCGCCGAACTGGCGGCGATGACCACCGCATACACCGCCCTGAACACCACCCACAAATACATGAGCGACGCGCGGGTGCGTCACGCGATCAACATCGCGTTCGACAAGAAAGGCTACAACGAATCCCTGTATGGCAAAGGCAACGCCGTGGATGCCACCGGCCCGTATCCGCCGACCCTGCTGGGCTTCAACGATAAGCTGAAAAACCCTGAACGCGACCTGGACAAGGCCCGTGCCCTGCTAAAGGAAGCCGGTGTGCCGGAAGGCACCGAGTTCACCCTGTTCACCCGTAACGGCGGCGGCCCGACAAACCCGAACCCGATGCTGGGCGCCCAGCGCATGCAGGCAGATCTGGCGCAGATCGGCCTGAAGGTCAATATCAAGGTCATGGAATGGGGCGAAATGCTCAAGCGCGCCAAAGCCGGCGAGCACGACATGGTTTCCGCCGGCTGGGCCGGTGACAACGGCGATCCGGATAACTTCCTTACGCCGAACCTGAGTTGCGATGCAGCGAAAAACGGCGAAAACTACGCCCGCTGGTGTAACAAAGAGTTTCAGGACTTGATCGATAAGGCCCGCGCCGACGCTGAACCCCAGCAGCGGGCCGCACTCTATCAACAAGCCCTGGAGGTTTTCGACAAGGACCAACCGTGGATTCCCATGGCGTACCCGAAAATGTTCACCGCCATGCGCAAGAACGTCGAGGGTTATACCCAAAGCCCTCTGACGAACAATAACTTCGCCACCACCCAGGTGAAGTAAATAAGAGAAACGCTCTGCACCGCCCACCAGGACGGTGCCGAACCTGCCTAACCGGCTGATTGAGGTACACCACAAGATGTTTAGTTTTATTGCCCGCCGACTGGGGTTATTGATCCCCACGTTTTTCGGCATCACGTTGCTCACGTTTGCGTTGATACGCATGATCCCTGGCGACCCTGTCGAAGTCATGATGGGCGAGCGGCGCGTCGACCCCGAGATGCACGCACAGGCAATGGAACGCCTCGGCCTTAACAAGCCGCTGTACGCGCAATACCTGGACTACGTCGGCAAGCTCGCCCACGGCGACCTTGGCGAATCCCTGCGTACCCGCACCAGCGTGTGGACCGAGTTCACCGCCCTCTTCCCGGCGACCCTGGAACTGTCCATGGCCGCCCTGTTGTTCGCCGGCATCCTGGGCCTGTTGGCCGGGGTGATCGCGGCACTCAAGCGAGGATCCCTGTTCGACCACGGGGTGATGGGCATCTCCCTGGCGGGCTATTCGATGCCGATCTTCTGGTGGGGCCTGATCCTGATCATGTTCTTCTCCGTGAGCCTGGGCTGGACCCCGGTGTCCTGACGTATCGACCTGCTCTACGACATCGAGCCGCGCACCGGCTTCATGCTGATCGACACCCTGCTGGCTGACGAGCCGGACGCATTCTGGGATGCGCTGCACCACCTGATCCTGCCGGCCATCGTGCTCGGCACCATTCCGTTGGCAGTGATCGCGCGGATGACCCGTTCATCCATGCTCGAAGTGCTGCGTGAAGACTACATCCGCACCGCCAAGGCCAAGGGCCTGTCGCCGGCGCGCGTGGTGTTCGTGCACGGCCTGCGTAACGCACTGATCCCGGTACTCACCGTGGTCGGCCTGCAAGTCGGCACCCTGCTGGCCGGTGCGGTGCTGACCGAAACCATCTTCTCGTGGCCCGGCATCGGCAAATGGCTGATCGAAGCCATTGGCGCACGGGACTACCCGGTGGTGCAAAACGGCATCCTGCTGATCGCCTGTCTGGTGATCCTGGTGAACTTCGTGGTGGACATCCTCTACGGCTTCGCCAACCCACGCATCCGTCACCAGCGCTGAGATCATGACCATGACCACACCTACTCAAGTGTCAGCAGTCGATCAAAGCCTGCTGTACCCGTCGCCGTACAAAGAATTCTGGCAAGCCTTCTCCAAGAACAAGGGCGCGGTTGCCGGCTTGCTGTTCATGTTGCTGATCGTGTTCTGCGCGATCTTCGCCCCCTGGGTAGCGCCGCATAACCCCAGCGAGCAATACCGCGATTTCCTGCTCACCCCACCGTCGTGGCTGGAAGGCGGGCAGATCCAGTTCCTGCTCGGCACCGACGAACTGGGCCGCGACCTGCTCTCGCGCCTGATCCAGGGCTCACGCCTGTCCTTGCTGATCGGCTTGTCGTCGGTGGTGATGTCGCTGATCCCGGGCATCCTGCTGGGTCTGTTCGCCGGTTTCTTCCCGCGCCTGCTCGGCCCGACCATCATGCGCCTGATGGACATCATGCTGGCCCTGCCCTCGCTGCTGCTGGCGGTTGCCATTGTCGCGATCCTCGGCCCTGGCCTGATCAACACCGTGATCGCCATCGCCATCGTGTCGCTGCCGTCCTACGTACGTCTGACCCGCGCTGCGGTGATGGGCGAGCTGAACCGTGACTACGTGACTGCCGCCCGCCTCGCCGGCGCCGGCCTGCCCCGCCTGATGTTCATCACCGTGCTGCCTAACTGCATGGCACCGCTGATCGTGCAGGCGACCCTGAGTTTCTCTTCGGCGATCCTCGATGCCGCGGCCCTGGGCTTCCTGGGCCTTGGCGTACAACCGCCAACCCCGGAGTGGGGCACCATGCTGGCTTCGGCCCGTGACTACATCGAACGCGCCTGGTGGGTGGTGAGCCTGCCTGGCCTGACCATTTTGCTCAGCGTGCTGGCAATCAACTTGATGGGTGACGGCCTGCGCGATGCGCTGGACCCGAAACTCAAGAACGCCGCCTGAGGAGATTCCCATGTCACTGTTAGAAATCAAGAATCTCAACGTGCGCTTCGGCGACAAGACCGCCGTGCCGGTGGTCGATGGCCTCGACAT
>Ga0070754_10002257_pt1 | contig 14349 bp, 7 predicted proteins | sample VirMetDEL_Sep_01_FD_75181 | JGI IMG/M metagenome (GOLD analysis project Ga0070754, IMG submission 75181) | Aqueous microbial communities from the Delaware River and Bay under freshwater to marine salinity gradient to study organic matter... | ecosystem: Environmental > Aquatic > Marine > Coastal... | reverse complement strand
GATGCCTTGGGAACGTGATGTATATGTTACATTATTGGAACAGCACTTGGAAGAAGAAAGGCAAAAACAACAACAAAAGAGTTAGTAATTCATGGCAGCCGAGGATCCAACCCAAACTAAAACCCAAATCATAGATCCAGAAATTGCCAAAATTCTTGGGTTGGAGGATAACTTTGACTTAGAATATGATGAATATATGACTTTAATGAAGGAAGCAATCGCAAAAGGTGCTTTCGATGAAAAGTTAAAGTTATCCGAAGAAGATTTGGCAAAAATTGCCAATGAAAGAAAAAGAATAAGAGATTTAAAGGAATCTACATTTACTACTGCACCAAAGAAAACAGTAAATGTAGATAGTTTCTTTGGAAGAAGAAATAGAGAACAAAATAAACCAACGGACTCATCAAAACTTTTAGCAGGTTCTCCAGAAGCAATAAAAGCAAGTCGGGTAGAACCAATTGATGATATAGAAGATCAAAAAGATAATACAGTTGATAAATTATACAAATTTTTAAACGGAGATCTTTTAAGTATAGTTAAAGAGATTCGTAGTCTTACAGAAGATATTGTAAATATTTTTAAAAAGCAATCACAGGCAAACGAAAAATCACGAGAAAAAAATAGAATTGAAAAAAATAAACAAAAAAAGGCAGGAAAAGAGAATAAATTAGAATCAAAAAAACAATCTTCAAAAGGATCAAAATTACTCGATAAAGTTATAAAACCATTTACGAATATTTTTGATACTATAAAGAACTTTATTATGATGGTTCTTTTAGGGTCTGCAGTAAATTGGTTATTTTCTGTTATCAAAAATCCAAAAATTCTTTTGCAGCCAATACAAGATTTGTTTGATGGTATTGTTGGAGTCTTTAATAGTATTCTACAATTTATTGATAATAAACTTATTCAACCAGTAAGAGGATTTATTGATTCTATAAATTCTGCCATAAGTGGATTTATTGATATGATAAATGGAGCACTCAAGTTCATTCCTGGTGCACCCCAATTGCCAAATGATCCAGATAAGGGAGTTATTCCAAACATTCCAAAAATACCCGAACTTCAAGCACCGGACATTGTTGGAAATAGAGAACCAGAACCAGCAGAACCACAACAAAAACAACAATCTGCTCCTGGAGTTAATGTAAAGTTTAATGGTGGATCTATTACTAAACTTAGTCCCGTTCTTACTAAGAATACGGGCGGATCTATTACTAAACTTAGTCCCGTTCTTACTAATAATACGGGTGGATCTATTACTAAACTTAGTCCCGTTCTTACTAAGAATATGGGTGGGTCCACAACTCCACCCCAAAGAAAAACTCCAACTATTGGAAATGATACTGTTTCAATTGAAGGTGGTGTAGTTAATAATAATACAGTTAATACAAAAATATCTGGTTTAGGACCAGATCAATATTTAACTGCACTTTCTCTCGGAGAATATGTTTTGAAACCCGGAGCAGTTAATTGGTTGGGTGGAGAAGAATATTTGGATAAAGTTAATTATATGTTTGGTGGAAGATCTGAAAGAAGAACAGCAAGTATTGGTGATATTAACATTGAGGCAATGAATACTGGTGGTTCTGTTGGAGGTCGTAGAAATGATGCTCACAAAGGCGGAGGTTCTTCAACAACTACTCCCACTCAAAATGCACCAAAAGATGAAACTAAACAGTCTGAATCGAAAGGTTCAATAGAATATAAATTAAAGAAAAGTGATCCTCCCAATAATGCACCAAAAGTTGAAACTAAAGAGGGCAGACAGTTAATTCCAGATGAGTATGTGAAAAATACAAAACATACAACACACATAAAGGTTGGTGATAAAGAAAAGAAAAATTATGTCATAAGATATGAAAAAACTGGAGATACTTATATTGTAAAACAAATTAATAAGTTGGTTCAAAGTTCTTTCTTAGGATTGAATGATAAATTTACTGGAGTGAATCCCCAGAGTCCAGAAGGAAAATTGGTTACAAACTCTATAGAATTAAAAAACTGGTTTAATGATTATGATAATATGAGTCTTCTAGATTCTAAAAAAATAAAAATAGAATCTCATAAAGATGCAGATCTTTGGTTCTGGTATTCTAGGTCTTATAAAGCAAATTATGATTATTGGAAAAAATTAAATGTAACTGAAAAAGAAGCACGAATTTTCGCGGCAAAAGCAGCAGCAGAGTTTGCTATGCCCGGAAAAAATAAGGATGATGAGGGAGTTACACTTATGCCAGGCGCAGATAATCCTGCTGCGGCACCAGAGCATCTTAGAACAGTTGCCGTAGATTCTGATAACACCTCATCTTCAAGTTCTTCAAGTAGTTCTACACAAGCAAAATATGATCCAAACTTTAAAATAGAAGGTGGAAAAGTAAAACAGTTTTATCTTGATGCATTAGCAGATGGTTCTTACACTGGAAAAAGGAATATAAGTTCCTCTTCAGCTTCCAACTTTATTTCCAATACTAATACTACTAATAATACTACTAATAATACTAATAATAATACTAATAATATTAAACAGTTAGTACGAGGAATGGGAGGTAGTGGTTCAAGTATATTGGATCCTACAAAGACTGCTGCATCAATGCCACATGTATTTGAGGCTGCAAAAGAAGCAAGAGCAAAGGCAAGAGCAGAAGGTCTTTCTCCAGAAGAGGTTGAAAAAAGAGTTATAGTTGCTTCTGAAAATGCAAAAAGAAATGGACCATCTTTTAAGTCATTAACTCCAACATCTTCTCAGTCGAATCAACCAAGAAAAACATTATTACAGACAACATTCCAAAATAGAAGAGAAAATAGAGGTTCTTCATATACTCCACCAACTCAACCACAAATTACACCAACAAAAACTCCAACAATTCCAAGTATACCACAATCTAGATCATCCACAACAATAATACCAATGCCTGGTGGAGAAAATCAATCCAAAACAATGAAAACTGGAATGACAAAAACTGGAACAACTTCAATACCAACTATCAATTCATTTGATGATAATCAACAAACTATGGTAACAGTTGCCGCAATTTATAATATCTGGGGAATGTAAGGAGGAATTATAAATGGCACTACCAGCAGCATTACTTGGAGCAGGAAGAATAATAGCATCTCAAGGTCTAAAACAAGGTCTAAAAACTGCTTCTAAAAATTTTGCTAAAGAAAAGGTTAAAGATATTGCAAAGAAAAAGGCACAGTCTTTTATTAAAAAAAAGGATGATGGTAAAGGTGGTGGATTAGTAAAACGAGATTCTGGCGATGGTGGTGAAGGAGGTTCCGGAGGATTTTTTGGTGGTGGATTCGGAGGAGGTGGAGGATCTGGTGGTTTTTTAGTAAAAACTAAAAAGATTGATATTAAAAAATTATCTTTAATAGACAAAGAAGAAACTTCATCTAATCAAAAGAAATTTGATGGTTCAGAATTAATAGATGAACTTACAAAAATAAAAAACAATTTAATTACTATAAAGAAAATTTCTAGTAGTAATTTGTCAAGTTTTTTAAGTGAGCAAAGAAATAGAAGAAGAGAGCAGGAGTTTTCAAAAAGAAAAAATAAAGAAGATAATTTAGAAGCAACTAAAGAAAAAACTAAAAAACCAAAATCAAAAAAAGGAAAAAAGGCTCCAGGTTTTCTTGATCTTATTAGTGGTTTTATTAAAAACGTATTATTAGGGTCTTTAGTCAATTATTTGTGGAAGTATATTCCTCAAATACTTGAAATGTTTGAGGAAATTGCTAATGGTTTAACTAATGTCTGGCAAAGAGTTAGACTTTCAATTATCAGTGCAAGTGTTCTTTTTAGGAGACAAATTAGATTTGTTTTTAATCTTGGAAAAAAAATATTAAAGTTTGCAGCACCTCTTATAAAGAAATCTGGTTCTATTGTAAAAAAAGTTCTTGGTTTTGCCGGAAAAAGAATTTTTAATCTTATAAAAGGGGCAACAGGTCTTGCTCTAAAATTAGCAAAAAAACTTGTTCCAGGTGCAGTAAAAGCAGCTACTCCTATTGTTAAAGGTACTGCTAAAGTTGTCGGAAAGGTTGTTGGTGGTGCTGTCAAAGCAGGAGGATCTGCAATCAAAGCAGCTGGAAATGCAGTAAATATTGTAAAAAGATTTAAATTTGTTTCAAATTTATTTAAAAAAATTCCCTTTATTGGCGCACTCATTGGGATTGGTATTGATCTTGCAATGGGTGAAAGAGTTGATAAGGCAATTGCGGGAGCAGCTGGAGCATCTTTAGGAACAGCAGTTGGTGCAGCAATAGGAACTGGTATAATTCCTATTCCTGTTGTTGGAACTTGGGTAGGAGGTGCGGTTGGCGGTGCTATTGGTGATTGGGCAGGAAAGAAAATATATTCTAATTTAATTGGTCTCCAAGATGTGGCAGATAAGGAAGCACCTGTTGATCCTGTTGAGCAAAAGTATTCTGCAGGTAGAATTGGCCAAAGAAGCACATCTGTAGTTAGTAGAAGTAGTTCAACTTCATCTCCAGGAACAATTTCCACAATAAACTCCAAAGTTTCTTCAGCAACTGAAAGTAATGCTAAGAAAAATATTTTTACAGATGAAAAATCTTTAGAAACTTATAAAGAAATTAGAAGCAAACTGGGCACTAGTTCTTTTGTTGGAGAACTGATGCAAATTAGTCTCGATGTTGGATTGGGTGAAAAAATAAACAAAACAAGAACTGATAATGCAGCAAAACAAATTGGTTATTCGGTAGGTGATGCCTTATCGGAAAGTAAAGTTTTTGGATTTAATAAGAGACTTGTAGAACCAATTTCGGAAGATCTTACCGAGTGGGCAAAAAAAGCAATATTTAATGATTTGACCAGAGTTTCATTAAACAATGATTACAAAAGAATTAAATCTGAATCTTATAAGGAAAATCCAAATAAAGGAACCTCTACCAATACTCCACAACAACAATCAAAAATTAATATTTCTGGAGGAACTTCCGATTTTTGGACTCTTGCTGCTGTTGCATCAAGAGAAGATGGTGATCCTCAAGGAAGAGCAGATGTTGCTCAATCAATTTACAATAGAGCAGCATCTGGTGCTTATGGGACAAAATCAATATCTGGATTGATTACGAGAACTTGGCAATATGAACCAACTTGGAGATATCCAAATGGAGCATCAAAGGGGAATGGTGTACCAAATCCAGAGTGGTTACAAATTAAAGATTTATCTTCAGCATCTGCTGCCACAGGAACTTCTGAAGATTTTGTTAAAGGTGCGGCAGATGCAATATTAAATCCAAAGTATCAAAAAGATGCGATAGATTTTATTGGAGGAAGAACTGACTTTACAAATTACCCAAAATCAGAAAGAAAAGGACAAATATTGAGAAAGAAAGGTGATAATTATTTTGGATGGGATTGGAATTATAGTGGAAATACTATCGGAGCAATTCCCAATTTTGGAGCAACTTCTACATCTATAACAAAAGCGTCATCCTCTTCGAGTGGAGGTGGAGGCAAATCTCCAGATAGTAATCGACCTATTGTTGCTGGATCTCCTATAGATGCAAAAAATAGAAAAATATTTTTACATTGGTCTGCTGGAGGATATAATACTCCATTTTCAGCATACCATAGTATTGTCTTGGGTAGTGGTGAAAAAGTTCAAAATACTCCTTATGATAAGGACAAGAGTGGTCATACAGCAGGAGGAAATACAAATTCGGTTGGTCTTGCTGTCGCTGCTGCAGCAGGAGCAACTGAAAATAATTTAAAGACTCCACCAACGACCAAGCAATTGGATGTTATGACATCTGAAGCAGCAAACTTGGCAAAGAGTTGGGGATGGACTCCAGCAAAAGTTGATAGCAATGTTAAAACTCACGGTGAATGGGAAAGATATGCGGTTCCAGCGGGAATACTGTCCCCACCAGTTCAAAGATGGGATTTGGATAAGTTATCACAATCTGATAGATTTGGTAGTGGTGGACCAAAACTTCGTGATATGATTAAATCAAAGATGTCTGCTATGGGAGGAGGAAAAGGAAATGGTGGTCCTGTGAAAAAACATAAAGCTTCTGAATTTATTATGGGAGGTGGAAAGAGAGTATTAACTTCTGGTATGGGAATGAGAGATTTTGCATTATCTCCAGGAATGCATATGGGAGTTGATATTAATGGAACAACCGGAGAACCATTACAAGCATTTAGTGATGGAGTTGTTCAGGATACTGGTTATGAAGCAGGTGGATATGGTAATTGGGTAAGTTGGATTGATGATAATGGGATTGGTCATTTTTATGCTCATATGAATAAACCAGCATTTGTTAGAAAAGGTCAAAGAATTAAAAAAGGAACAATTCTTGGAGAACTTGGTAGTACTGGTAGATCTGATGGTCCTCACTTACATTGGGAAACAGCAACAAATCCAAGTGATACTGGAAGATCAAAATCAGCAGTTCTTTCTAGATTTAATCCATTATCAAAATATGGTATTGATGCTCCTTTTGGGGGAACTATTCAACCAGATCCAAGTATAGCATCATCTTCTTCAAGTTCTTCAAGTTCCCCAACTCCTTCGAGTTCTTCAAGTTCCCCAACTCCTTTGAGCTCTTCATCTAAAGAACAAGCAAAATATGATCCAAACTTTAAAATAGAAGGTGGAAAAGTAAAACAGTTTTATCTTGATGCATTAGCAGATGGATCTTACACTGGTCCAAGTGTTAATTCAATAAAAGAAGAAGCATCATATGAAAAGGAAGGTGATAGTAATATTATAATGATACCAATGCAAGGTTCATCATCACCCAATACAGTTAATGGTAGGATTAATAAATCGGGAGGAAGTTTGATTGGTAGTGTAAATAGTAATATAGATATTTACAATAAATCCTTAAAGCAAGTTATTGTTTCAGCATTTTATAAAATATAATTTAAATGTCTAACCAGAAAGTTTTACCATCGGATATAAAATTATTTACGATCTTCCCCACTACTGGAAAATATAGTGAGAAGGGTCTTGACATTGCTGCTTCAATAGTTGAATTAAATTACTATGAGAATTTGTTATCAAATTCAATTACCATGAGAGTTGTTGTTGCAGATTCTGGAGGATTGGAATTTCAAAAAAATGAAATGATAGGTCTTCTGGATGGATTGCCCATTAGAGGTGGTGAAAGAGTATCTATAAAATTTTCAGATAATCAAGAAAAAAAGAATGTATTAGAATTTGGAACTCAAGGTTTTTATGTGAATAGAATTAAAAATGCAAATCCAGGAACTCAAAAAGAAGTTTTTATTCTTGATCTATGTACTAGAGAGTTTTTGGCAAATGAACAGACAAGAGTTGTAAAAAGATATGATAACAAGATTTCCGAAAATGTAATACAAATACTAAGAGACAAAAATGGATTGAATACTACAAAGGATATTGAAGTTGATTCAACAATTATTCCATACAATTTTATTGGAAATGACCGAAAACCATTTTATGTTTGTACTTGGTTAGCAACAAAGGGAGCTCCAGAAGGAACTGGGAAGATTAATAGTGCTGCTGGTTATTTTTTCTATGAAACTTATGATGGATTTAAATTTAAATCGATTGATATATTACTTTCTCAGAAACCAAAAGATGAAAAAAAATATGTATATACAAATGCGCCAAACATAAATAAATCAACGCAGTATACAGATAAAATATTGTCTGTGAGTATTGATAGAGACATTGATCTTCAACAAAATGTTTCTATGGGAACATATGCAAACAGAAGCTTATTTTTTGATTTGTATGCGATGGATTATGAAGTTAGAAATTATAATCTAAAATTCAATCAAATAGATGGAATAAAACCAGCAGAAGAAAATGTATTATTTGTCCCAGATGAATTTACAGAAGCACCTTCAAGATTAATGAATTTGATTTTAGACTATGGAACTATGCCATCTGGAAATAATCCAAACGCACAATTGAAAACCTGGAAAAATGATCCAAAATATGCTAATTATGATGCACCAAAATTAATGGTTCAATCCATCATGCGTTATAATCAGCTATATACAATTAAGACTAATATTATTATAGCAGGTGACTTTAGTCTTAGAGTAGGTGATATAATTGAATGCGATTTTCCAGATCTCACAAAGAATAAAAACAAAAAACCAAATAAGGAGACAAAAGGAAAATACTTAATTGCTAGTTTGTGTCATAGGATAACACCAGAAGATACTTATACTAGTTTAACCTTAATTAGAGATTCGTTTAATTCCACACAAATTATAGATTAAAACTATGGAATCAATTAATCAGCACATACAAAGTATTAATGATGAATTAGATGACTCAAACACAAATAGACAAAGAGTTAGACATTTAAAGTCCGAATTAAACTCTTTGGAAAAATATAAAGATAATCATCCAGATGATGATCATGATCCAACACCATTAGAACTTTATTGCGATGAAAATCCCGACGCTTTAGAGTGCAGAATTTACGATGATTGAACACGAACTGTTTAAAAAACAATTTGTTGGAAGAGATGGATTTGTCTGGTGGATAGGGCAAATTGTTGATTCAAAAATTTGGAAAACTAATATACCCGCATTTAGAACAAATAAGACTGATGATCATAGGGGATTTGGTGAAAGATATAGAGTTCGCATTATGGGATACCATACTGCAGATAACAAGGCTCTTCCCGATAATGATTTGCCTTGGGCAACAGTAATGTATCCAGTGACTGCTGGAGCTGGTAGTGCTTCTGCATCAGAAAATACCCAATTGAGACAAGGAAATTTTGTCTTTGGATTTTTCTTAGACGGTGAAGATGGTCAACAACCAGTTATTATGGGAGTTATTGGATATAACTCATACACTGCTGTCCAAAGAAATGTTCCCCCAGTTCCATTTCTTCCTTTTGATGGTTATGAAAAACTTGACAAAAGAGCTCAATATGCTGTAAAAGAAAATAGAGAAGGTGTAAAAGGTATTCAAACTAAATCACCTGGGAGAATAAGAAAAGATCCTCAACCAAAAATAAGTACTGCAGCAGAAAATCCGACTAATTTAGAAAATGCTCAGGAAGAGTCTCAAAGAAAAGAAGCAATAATTCCTACACATCAATCAAAATTAAGATCTCAGGGACCAAATCAAGTTAAGGGAATAAAAACTGATATACAAAATTTGATTAGTAAAATTGAGTTAATTCTTAGAGATCTTTCAAAATTTGGTTCAGAGCAAAAAGATTTAATAAACAGTTTTCAGGATAAGATACAAAAAGCATTAGATGAAGCAGTTAAGTTTGTTTCTGGTAAGATAAAATGGATTATTAAAGAACTGAGAAAAAATGTTATAGAAAAGGCAAACGATATTTCCAAGAAATTGACTTTCCTTTTTATGCCAAATGAAAGGCCAAGAGTTAAAACTGCAAGAGACAAGGTACTCTTTGGAATTTCTTGTCTTTTTAATAAAGCATTAAATGGACTTGGTAAATTAGTTGGAAAGTTTTTAAAAAATATTGCAAAAAAAGCAGTCAATGTAACAGAATGTCTGCTTGAAAATTTTGTCGGAGGTTTCTTAGGAAAAATTACTGGAATAATTTCTGGGGCATTAAATGCATTATTCAAACCCCTAAATTCTATAACAAATTTAATTAAGGGTATTGGTGGAGTTTCACTTAGTTTTAATGCAATAGGAGAAATTTTTGATACTGTGAAAGGTATTCTTGGGTTTAGTTTTTGCGAAACCAAAATAAAAGGTCCATCTGTTGATGTGTGGAGTATTTGGGATGGACCTGGGAATAATGGAGGGGGTTCTGTAAGTTTAAAGAAAATTATTAAAAATGCAAAAAAGGCAGGTAAAGGATTAACTGGTCAATTTTTAAATGCAGCTGCATCTGGAATTGGAGTTGTTGATGAAGTTACTGGTGCAGTTGGAGATGTCGCAGGATTAGTTTCTGGTATTGGATTTGATGATTTATTTGATGGTGCTGGATGCGGAGTCGGTCCAGTTCCTTGTGGACCACCAACAGTGTCATTTTTTGGCGGTGGCGGTGTAGGTGCGGCAGCAAATGCAATTGTAAGTCAAACTGGACAAATACTCGGAGTAGATATTTTAAGTTCTGGTTCTGGATACACAGAAGCACCATTTATTAGTATTGGAGATCCTTGCGGAAAAGGAAAAGGTGCCGTAGCAAAAGTTGTCCTTAACAATAACAATAGAGGTGGACAAGGATCTGGTATCGATTTAGATTCTACTTTAATAGATGCTTCAACATTATTAACTGGTTCTGCATCTGGTTTAAGTAATGGTCAACCAATAACATTACCAGAAACTCAAACAACTCCAACAGATCAGTCAAGTGGTCAAACTGGAGTTGGTGGTCAAGTTCCTTTCGCAGGAAATGATGGTTTTACTGGAACTCCAATAGAAGTTGTATTACTTTCTTCAGGAACAGGATATGCAGATGGTTCTAACGTTTCAACTACAGGTGGAACTGGTGAAGGTTTGACTGTTAATATAGAAACTACAATCGATGCAGTAATTGGTGAAATTGTTGATGAAATCGGACAACCACCTGTACCAGATATTAATAAAGATAGAACAGTACGGATTATTGAAGGTATTAAATTAACTGCAGGAGGAGTTCCAATACAAATTGGAACGCCAGAATTTACAAAACCATCAAATTTATCAAAAACTGATTATGATAGAATTGTGAATAATTTTGATGCTATTGATATTGATGGAGATGGATTTATTACGAATACTGATTCCGCACTACTTGCTGCATATAGCAGTGGTATTACAGATTTTAGTGGAATTCCTCTTTCTCCTGACGCAACAAGGACAACTAATGCCGAAATATTAGCACATATTGGTATTCATACAATAGGTGGAACAGGTATACTTGATGTAAGTGACGATGGAGTTTTAGGTGCAATTGATTCTCAATTAATTTCTACATTTGCATCTGCAAATCCACGTAGTAATGTTGCAAATGTTTCAACAAAAACTTTAACTGTTGGGGGTATTGGAGGAACTAATGTATTTGCCGGAGAACTTCCTATCACTGCAGGAGGAATAGGAGGAATTCCTGTTGTTAGTGAAGTAAGTAATGTCAAATTAACTTCGGGTATAAAAGAAATTAGAGCAGGTGCTACTGGCGGAGAACCAGTTAAAGCAGGAGCATTTGGTGGAAGAATAGTTACTATGGATGGAACTAGAATAACTGTTGGTGATAATGGTGGAGAATTTATTATCGCATATCAAGAAAAAGAAGTTACTGCTGTCTATCAAGGAAATGAAACTAATCCAGAAGAAATTATTGATGGTTCTATAATTAGCATTGAAATATTTGATCCTGGAGATGGCTATCAAGTTGGAGATATTGTAACAGTTGATAATGGAAGTGGGGCAACATTTAGAATTGAAAAAGTTCAAGGTCCATCTTTAGAATTATTAGATAAAAATACAGAATCTCCAGGTGGAGTCGCAAAAGTTATAATTCTTGATCCAGGAACTGGATATTTGTCAGGTTTTGATGGTGATGAAGGTGGTGATGGAAGAATTTGGAAAACTAAAGAGCAAACTTCTGTAAGAAGAGAAAATTTTGATTATGATAGACCGTATAATCCTGGACAAGTTATCAAACTTAATCCAGGTGATGAAGTGTGTATGCCAGCAGGAACTTCGGAAAAGATATTTGGACCAGATGGAAATGTTTTAGAAAATATTCCTGGAGGAGTATGCTATAAAGTTTCAAATCCCGCCGAAATTACCGCGCCACAAATTCCCGATGATTTAGAATCTCCTTTACAATTCCCAACTTCTGGTAATGGTCAATATCCAGTTGTTTTATGTTTAGATGAGATTTATATCAAAGATTCAGGTTTTGATTATAGTCCTGGAGATACTATTGTAATGGAACCAAATTATGGTGCTGTTTTAGAACCAGTGTTTGATGAAAATGGTTCTTTGGCAAAAGTTAATATTATCAAGAACTCAGAAGGTTTCCTAGATCTTCCAGAAATCTTTATAGATAGTGAGACTGGGTACAATGCTAAACTTATTCCTGTATTTTCAGTATGTAGAATTGGCGATCTTCCTGAAGATGAGATTTCACCAGGTCAAAATATTATTTCTGTTGTAGATTGTGTAGGTAAATTTTAATGGCAGATAAATTACAGAGGAATTATCACGCTCATAGAAAAGGAACTAAAGATAGTGAAACTATAAGAGGTCACGTTCATAATGATAATGTTCTTTCGGCATATATGGTTCGTAGTGGATATGATTATAGGCATTATATAACTCTTGATGCTGATAAAGGTAGACAAGGTTGGACTATTATTCGTTGTCCAGGAGCATTTGAAGTAAAAGCGGGTGATGATATTCCTTATAATAAGTATGGAATTTATTTTGAGGCAATTAATGGTGACATTGTTTTTAGAGCAAAAAATGGAAGAATTAAACTTGATGCTGAAAATATTGATTTAATTGCGGAAGGAACTAAAAATAATGCGGGAGTCATTAATTTAGAATCAAATGAAGAGATTAATTTAAAATCAAAAAATATAAAAATTGATGCCGACTCTGTTGCAAAATTCTTTTCTTCTGGTTCAATGCAATTAGTTGCTGATGCTTCTATGGATATTTACGGTGGTCTTGTTGATGTTGCAACTTCAGCACAAAAAATTAAGAAGTCCAAATTTCCATCTAACGTTGCTAAGATACATAATAAAAAGAACTTCGTTTAAGATATAAAAAATGTCAGCTAGTTTTGATGATGTCACAGTAGGAAAGAGACTTTTTATAGGTAAAGGAAACCCCGAACTTCTTGGTAGAGGACCTTTTGAAATCAGGGGGTCAATGTACTGCGAATCTCCTGCAGTATTTGGAAGAGCAAATCAGTTTCCAAATATTTGGGCAACTGTAATGATTGGTAAGATGCGTAATAGCGACTCACCTCCACCATTTGTTCCGGGATATTTGCCAAGTTGTTTTGGTCCAGTAAATCACTCCCCATATTCCCTTGCTGTAAAGGGAGATGCTGTTGTTTTTAATCATCTAGATGTTGCAAAAGACGTTACTGCTGGAAGAAAAGTAAGAGCTTTGGGTTTAGAAGCAATTGGAGACGTTACTGCTGCATGTGGAAGGCATAGACTATCAATTAAAAAGGATTTTGATATTAAACATCCAACAAAAGAAGGTTGGAGACTTACTCATTCTTGCGTCGAAGGACCTGAAGCAGCAGTATATGTTAGAGGAAGAGTTAAAAATAAAAAAGAAATTAAACTTCCTGAATATTGGAAAAATTTGGTTGATGTCAAAACAATTACAGTGAATTTAACGCCAATTGGGTCTCATCAAGACGTTATTGTGAAAAGATGGGATAATGAAAAAATATACTTACAATCTAATGGAGGACTTCCTATAGATTGTTTCTATTATATTATGGCAGAAAGAATTGATACTGAAAAATTAATTCCAGAGTATAAGGGAAATATTGAAGATTATCCTGGAGATAATAATCAAAGGTCAATTGTTGGATACAATTACGACATTAAAAAATAATATACATAAAACAATAGGCGATAAAATATGACGGAAGAAGAATTAGAAGAACTTCTAGAGGAAGAGGGGTTTGTAGATTCAGAACCAATACCAAATCTCCCAAGAAACTATCCAGAATATTGGATAGTAGATCGTGCTACGGGAATTGTTGGTATAGGAACGGCAGATCCCGTAAATTCAAGATTTCATATTGTTGATGATAGAGAAACTCCAACCGTTAGAATAATTCAAAAAGGTCGTGGAGATTCACTCTTAATTGATAATAAGAATCTTTCCGATCAAAATGGTCCACCAACAACTCCATATCTTAACATAAAGAATGATGGCAGAATTGGTATTGGAACATCTCAACCTTTATCAGAAATTCATCTAATTACTGATGCAGAGAATAGTAATATTTTAATTGGAGAACTTCCCGATAATACTGGTTCTGCAACAGATTCTGGAATTTCATTTACTGGACTTGCAAACTCCGTAACTTCTGCACTCTTCACAGAAGTTGATGGCGCTTTAATTTCACTGGGAGCAAATATTCCTCAAGCAGGAATTGTAGACACAAGTCGAGTTGGTGGAATTATTCGTATTGATACTCGCAAATCTGGACCTCTTGGAGACTCTAATTCAATTACAGTTAAGGGAATTGGTATTGGTGAAAGTATTGGTGATGAGTATAATGTATATACTGCCAATTTAGACACTGGTGATACATTCATTGCACCCGATAGAGGTGATGTTTTTGTAGTTGCATTCTCAACAGAAACTTCACTTGGAGTTGCAACAGATAGAGTAATACCTTATTATAGATTCTAT
>Ga0070754_10002252_pt1 | contig 14367 bp, 15 predicted proteins | sample VirMetDEL_Sep_01_FD_75181 | JGI IMG/M metagenome (GOLD analysis project Ga0070754, IMG submission 75181) | Aqueous microbial communities from the Delaware River and Bay under freshwater to marine salinity gradient to study organic matter... | ecosystem: Environmental > Aquatic > Marine >... | reverse complement strand
GTTATCCTGCAGCGCGCCGAGGCTGAGGCGTATTTCGGTCTCGTCCGCAGTGGACGGTGTGAAGCCACAGCCGCTGAAAATATCGGCCAGGTCGCTGGAGCCGCCAATGACATTGAAGCTGCCGCTGGTCAGCGTACCGCTGCAGAAGGGCACATCGTTGAAGGTTTTGATTTCGACCAGGCTGTTGGCTAGACGAAATGTTCCCGCACCCGAATGGCTGAAAAGTTGCGACGGATTGCTGAAGGTCGAATTTCGGATGGCTACCCGACCCTCCGCATTTCCAATTTCCGCAGCGCGTACGCCGCTGGTGGTGCTCTGGTTATCGGCGAATGTTGAATTCTGTATGTCGACCAGACCCTGATAGTTCACCAAGCCGCCCCAGAAGCGGGCATCATTGGCGGTAACCAGACTGCTTCGCAAAAAGAGCTGCGCGTTGCTGCCCATGTTGGAAATGCCTCCGCCGTGGCCTGATACATCGCCGGTAGAGTTCCTTTCGATCGTCGAGCGTGCAATCAGCGCCTGGCCCTCGTTGAATAGACCACCGCCGCGATTGCAGAGTCGTCTGCTGGGAAACGCAGCGCAGGAATATTCGAGCTCATAGTCAATGTGGTTAGCGCGGAGCAGCATCCGGTCCATCCGCAAGTTGCCACGGTTCCAGATGGCGCCTCCACCGCTATTCATTGGTCGGCCGTTTTCCAGCCGCAGGTAAGCGAGTGTTACGGCCTGCGGAGCCCCGGCGTATATATCGAAAATCCGGTCGATCTCGCCGCCGTCGATAATCACCGAAAGGTCATCATTTTTTGCCGCGCGGCCAAGGCCCATCACTGTCAGGCCGTCAGTGATATCCAGGTCACCGATCGCATCGTTTGCCACATCAGCGGTTTCGCTGCCCGTCAACGAAAGTAGATAGCGCCCTGGCGGCACCTCGATGAGGTCGTGGCCCTGACTGGCGTTGCTTTCCATGACTGCCGCCCTGAGCGTGCAGTGATTGGAAACGGTCACGCAGCGACTATCGCCGGGCTCGATGTCTACCTCATCTGCCGTGTGGTCGACTCGCAACGTCAATCCGATCGGGGCCGCACAGCCTTCTGGAGCAGGATCGCCAGTGATATTCAGGACGTAACCGGAGGCTTCTGGAAAGCGCTTTTCCTGAACCGTGCTGGAGTAGCCGGAACCGAGCAAATTGCGACGCTGATAACCGACGCTGAAGTGGTAGGGAATGTTGGTTTCACAAGTATCGGCGAAGTAGCCGACTGCGTGCTGACCGCTGGGTAACGCCATCATCGACCAGGGCATGCCATGAATAACCGCGTTGACATGAGCGATACGATTGCCGCGCCCGTCAACCTGCGCCCGCAAGGGATACAGCGGCACTAGCGAGCGCGCCGTAGAGGTCGGTGTCAGGTTGGTCAGGTCGGGTGTTGCGCAGCCGCCTAGACCGGCTGCAAGGAACAGGGCGATAGCGTTGGCGCGTGTCATGCAGGCCTCCTCGTGGCGTTTAACCAAGGGGTTTAAGGGGAAGCCTTGCTGATTATGGACGGTGTATGTAAGCCCGAATGATTGTTTCGGCATTAAGCCTGACAACCATTAGCGCGGTTCACGCGTCAAGGCCGGCGCTCCCGGCTCGGACGCATAGGTCGGGCTAATCCGCCGGCAGTTCATCCTCGTGGCGTTCCAGGGCTACCTGGCGGATCGACAGGCGAATCTCCGCCGGTAGCACACGCTTGGCGACGCCTTCAGCCAGCTCACCGAGCTTGTCGTGATAGCCGAGCTTGCCGGCTGCGTCCTGGCGAAGCACATCCTGGTCCTGGAGCGTTTTGATGAAGTGGCGGAACAGGCTTTTGTCGAAGAACTCCGGTGCGTTGAGTCCGTGCAGAATCGACAGGCGCTGGGCCATGACCGTGCAAAGGGTTTCCAGCTCTTCGGCGTCAAGACTGTGCTGACCACTATTGAGCAAAAGCGAAATCGCCATGTAGAAGCGTTGCAGTGTCTGCACGATTACCCGCGCCAGCAGCGTCAACAGCACGAACTGACGTGAGCTAGGCGCCGGCCGCACATAGGTTTCGCCATCGAGCTTGAGCAGACCCTGTTCGACGAAGGCGGCTAGCCATTGATCGATCACCGCCTCGAGCTCTTCCGGCTCCCAGCGAATGAACAGCTCGGCGCGCAGGTACGGATACAGCGCCTCGGTGAAGCGCAAGATCTGCTCGCGGCTGATTCTCCCGCTGCTCTGGAAGAAGCTTGCCAGTAACGCCGGCAATGCAAAGATATGCATCACGTTGTTGCGGTAGTAGGTCATCAGAACGGCGTTCTGCTCATCCAGATAAAGGATGTTGCCCAGCGCGTCCTTTTGCTCGGCCAGCAGGCCCAGGTCCTTCACATAATGAATCAACGCTTCGCCGTCGCCGTCCGGCAGCGTGGTGTGAGGCGAGTAGGGCACAGTGCGCAGCAAGTTCTGGTAGACATCGAGGATGCGCGCCAACGAGCGTCGGTCCAGTGCCTGACGGCTGGTGGAGAGCATTGCCAGCGCCACCAAGTTGACTGGATTGACCGCTGCTGCTTCGTTGAGCCGTTGAGCGATGCGTTCGGACAAGCGATTGGTGGTCTCGTTAAGCCACTCCGGACGGAAGTTCGGCGCCAGGTTCTGCTGGCGCCAGCCCGGTTGCTCCTTCTCAAGAAACTCGTTGAGTTTCAGTGGCTCGCCGAAATTCACCCACACCTGGCCGAAGCGCTGCTTGAGCGCGCCGATCACTTTGAAGATGTCGAAAATCGATTCCTTTTTCTTCGCCGCGCCGCGCAGCTCGCCGAGATAGGTGCGGCCTTCAAGCACTCGCTCGTAACCGATATAAACCGGGACGAAGAGAATCGGCAGACGCGAGGAGCGCAGATAGCTGCGCAGCGTGATCGCAAGCATGCCGGTCTTGGGCTGCAGCATCCGCCCGGTACGCGAGCGCCCGCCCTCGACGAAGTACTCCACCGGGAAACCACGGCTGAACAGGGTGTGCAGGTATTCGTTGAAAACGGAGGTATAGAGCGGATTGCCCTTGAATGTGCGACGCATGAAAAAGGCACCGCCGCGGCGCAGCAGACTGCCGATCACCGGCATGTTGAGGTTGATCCCGGCGGCGATGTGCGGCGGCGTCAGGCCGTTGCGGAAGAGCAAATAGGAAAGCAGCAGGTAGTCGATATGGCTGCGATGGCAAGGTACATAAATGACCTCGTAACCCTGCACCGCCTCCTGGAGCGGCTCCAGATGATTGACGCGAATGCCGTCGTAGATTTTGTTCCAGAACCAGGACAGCACCACCTCGATGAAACGCACGGCGGTGTAGGCGTAATCCGACGCGATTTCGTTGCCATAGCGCAGCGCGCGGGCCTCTGCCTTCTCCAGTGGAATGTTCTCGCGCTCGGCTTCGTCTTTTATCGCCTGGCGGACCTGTGGTGCATGCACCAGACCTTTGACCAGATTGCGGCGGTGCGACAGATCAGGGCCGATCACCGCCGTCTTCTGATTGCGGAAATGCACCCGCAGCATTCGATGGGCCATACGCAGGGTTCGCTCGTGGCCCTTGTTCTGCGCCACCAGCTCGTTGAGCTGAATCGGCGTGGAGAACTGCACGCGCGTTTTGCGGCCCAGAATGACGATGCTCAGCAGCTTGCGCAGCCGACCAGTGACGGCCCAGCTGTCGGCGAACAGCAACTTCCAGGCACTGGTTTCCCGAGCCGGATTCTGCCCCCAGAACACGGTCACTGGAATGATCTGCGCATTGTCCACCGCGTTCTGTTCAAGCGCGCCAATCAACCGCACCAACGGAGGGGACGGTTCAATGCGGGTGCGCCGACCGAACCAGCTGGCTGCCGGATTGAGAAAGATGAAAGCCGCCGGCTCGACGTGATCCCCCACCGCTACCTCAGCCACCGGACGCGGCAACCCGGCCTTGCTGCATTCATGATCGAGCACCGCCAGATCGCTCAGCGACGCGCGCTGCAGCACGTAGAACACCGGCTTGCTGCGGTCCAGCTTGAGGGTGAAAGCGGACTGGTTGATGGTTTCCGAGCGAACCCAGAAATACAGCACGCGGCGCACGATGGAGAAGATCAGACGGCGGAATGGAGAACGGGTCATACGGCAGATTCGGCTAGAAAAAGGGCGGTGCCCTCGAAGGGCGCAAGTGTGCCGCAAGCGAGGGTGGCGGGCAAAATGTCTGACGCTCGGATGAGTGACTTTGCGTTGGGGAAAAAACCGCAAAGCGTTTTTCACCGAAGCGATGATGCGCCTACGTCGTACAGAAAAATGCTCGTGCCTGTTGGTGGTAAGCCTCGCGTTATCCAACTCTGCAAGAATTGTCAGCTCGCGCTTGGATGTCGGCCAAAGCGGCCTCGAACGCGAGAACCCATATAGGCACCGCCCAGAAATAACAACGACCATAACAACAGGAATACGAGGCCAACGATTATCAGTGGGCCTGACGGCAAGAACAGAAATAGGTACATGACCTGCCCGAAGATGCTGCCAATGTAGAGCAACCAGAGCGGCGTTGCGGCGAGAAGGCCTGACAGGAATCCAGATAAAACCAGAGCCGCAGTGTAGTAAATGCCGCTTGCATCCCACGGCTCAGCATGTCCGGTGATCAAGGGAGACAATGCCCAGATACCACCGCCTGCTAGAGCAGCGACTAGAAAGGGGAGGATCAACGATCGGTTCATGGGGGCCTGACGTTTGAGTTCAGCCACGCCAATATGGCGTTGGCTGGAATGATTGTCAGGCGGATGGCCTGATTCACGCCTTGAAAACCAGGCATGGAGTAGTCCTGTCTAATAAAACAGAACGGCTCGTCGAAGCCGCCGGACTTGATGACGGGCGCTACTTGTACGGTAGGGAGTATCGCAACGTCTCTGGCGTAAGTTGCACGTTCCGCCATGAGCGGCAGCCTAAGGCAGTCCGTTCGACAGGGGCTAGGTGTCTGTGTTTGGTGCTGTGTAAGCGTGCTCAGGCAAGCTAGTCATCCGAGACAATTTGTTGGGTAATGTTGTCGACCACGACAGGGCTGTCGAAGTAGGCGACCGACGGCTCCGTGCCGTATTTCTCCTGCACAAAAGCTTTCCAACTTTCGGTGTACATCGCCTCCGCTTCGGCTTGGGAATTCCACAGGTAGATTCCGCCGGCTGTACTCCCGTCTTCAGAAAGAACGTAATGCTTTCGGACGAGACCGGCCACGCCTTGGTATGTCGGTGCGGTGCTCAGGAATATCTCGCGCGCCTCGCTCCGCGTGATGGGCTTGGGCAACCGGAACGTGGTGATGGCTATGATCATTCAGGCTTTCTCCAGCAGGATTCGGGTTCGCTATATTGATTTTGTCAGTGCGTCAGCCGTTGGAGTTGCTGACCTTGCTCATGTGAGGGCCGGGTTGAGGCTAGTACAACCCGAACGCCAGCGCACGAATCGATGGTCCCCACTGGTGCTGACGGGGGGGGGTGTTCTGCCGTGGTGATTATGGCACCGTAGGACGGGCTGATTGAGCTGCTTCGGTGAGTTTGATGGGTTGCATCCTCCTACGGAGTTGTGTGGTTGTGGCGGTAGTGCACGGCAGGTCTGTTCAGGTCGGTGGGTTGATGGCGCAGATGCGCTTGGAACGCCCCTCTAACTCATCTACACCGCCAGGCAGCTTCGCGGTCGGCATTGGCTTCAACGCCCGGAAAAAACTCGCAGACGAGAATTGTTCCTGTTCTATACTCGGCCGGCGAACGGTCTGAAACGCGCTTGTCATGCCTGCTTCGGTATATTGCCGAGGCAGGCGGACTCAGTGGGTCGGGCCTGATCGTTCCGTCCCCAAACGGGGAATAATAAGAATCGAGTTGGAGAAGTAGGATGGCTGAGCGCGAGACCGGAACCGTTAAATGGTTCAACGATGCCAAGGGTTATGGATTCATCCAGCGTGGTAGTGGTGCGGATGTGTTTGTTCACTATCAGGCTATTCGTGGCGAAGGCCACCGCTCTCTGGCCGAAGGTCAGCAGGTGGAATTCTCGGTAACCCAGGGCCAGAAAGGCTTGCAGGCCGAGGATGTAGCGGGGCTCTGACAGCCAACCGCGACAATGGAAAAAGCCCGTCGATCGACGGGCTTTTTCATGCGCTGGCGTTATGGTCCGTTATGCGCCGGGGCTCAATCGGTTCGCCAGACGATTTCCTCTTCGCCGCGCTCGCTCACGCTCATCCAACGGTCGGCATCTTCCACTGACTCTTCTTCCTGCCAGCCACCGGGGGCGCAGCGGATTTCCACTTTCAGCGACTGAAACGCGGCGCGGGCGCATGCGATGTCGTCTTCCCACGGCGTGGCGTCGCTTTCCAGCAGCAGACTGTGCCATTTGCCGACAGCCTTGGGCAGCCAGGTCACCGGAATCTCACCGGCTTTGCATTTGTACGTCTGGCCCTTTGATTGCCAGGGTGAGCAGGGGCCAACCGCCTGGGTCAGCCAATCGGTAACGGCGCCCTGGCTGGCGTCCCTGAGGTAGATCTCGATGTCCGGTTGACGCATGGGCGGCTGCCTTGTGTGTGGTTTAGTGCTGGTCACGCTGAATCCAGTCGTAGCGTATCGCAACCCGCACGTGCAATGGCGCGCCGATCACCGCCGTACGGCGCTCCGCGCTGGCGCGCCAGCCGTGTGGAGTCATGGCTAGCAGATCGGCGCGGGCTTGGGCGCTATCCAGTTGCAGCTCGAACGACAGGGTCTCGCTGTGGGCGAGGTGCATGCCTTCGGGGATCAGCGACAGGTGTTTTTCGTCATCGTAGTCACGTACTTCGTCATACAGCAGGCCGCGCAGTTCCCAAAGATGATCGCGGGTCGGGCCCATGCGCAGCAGACCGCCGCCGGGTGCGAGCAGGCGCCGGGCTTCGTTCCAGTCCAGCGGGCTGAACACGCTGGCGAGCAGATCGCAGCTGGCATCGGCCAGCGGCACGCGAGCCATGCTCGCCACCAGCCAGTCCAACTGCGGCGCACGCTTGCAGGCGCGCTTGACTGCCTCACGGGATATGTCCAGCGCATAGCCATCGGCATCCGGCAGCGCCTGGGCAATTTGCGCCGTGTAGTAACCCTCGCCGCATCCGATATCCAGCCAGCGCTGCGGTGAGCGATCGGCCGCCAATTGCGCCAGGCGCGCGGCCAGCGGTGCGTAATGGCCGCCATCGAGAAAGCGCCGTCGCGCCTCGACCATGGCCTGGTTGTCACCGGGGTCGCGGCTGTTCTTGTGCTGCACCGGCAGAAGGTTCAGGTAACCCTGGCGGGCGCGATCGAAACGGTGATTAGCCGGGCAGGCGACACCATTGTCGACCTGGCTCAGCGCGGCCTGGCAGATGGGACAGATCAGCATGCGAGCAGGTTGACCAGGGTCTGGTAGTAGATCTCGGTCAGCAGATCGAGATCGCTGGCGAGGATGTGCTCATCGACCTGATGGATGGTCGCGTTTACCGGGCCGAGCTCCACTACCTGAGTCCCGAGGGTGGCGATGAAGCGTCCGTCGGATGTGCCGCCACTGGTGGAAGCTGTGGTCTCGCGTCCGGTAACGCTGCGGATTCCTGCGGCGACGGCATCGAGCAAATCACCCGGCTCGGTGAGGAAAGGCAGGCCGGACAACGCCCAATCGACGCTCCAGTCCAGGCCATGCTTGTCGAGGATCGCCGCGGTGCGCTGTTTCAGACCTTCAACCGTGGACTCGGTAGAGAAGCGGAAATTGAATACCGCTTCCAGCGTGCCGGGGATGACGTTGGTGGCGCCGGTGCCCGAATTCAGGTTGGAAATCTGGAAGCTGGTTGGCGGGAAGAATGGGTTGCCATCGTCCCAATGCTCGGCGGCCAGTTCGGCCAGCGCTGGAGCAGCAAGATGAATTGGATTCTTCGCCAGATGCGGGTAGGCCACGTGACCCTGCTGGCCTCGGACTGTCAGGGTGCCACCGAGCGAGCCGCGGCGACCATTTTTCACCACATCGCCGACCAGTTTGGTACTCGAAGGCTCGCCGACGATGCACCAATCCAGTCGCTGGCTGCGCTCGCGTAGACGCTTGACCACCGCCTTGGTGCCGTAGTGGGCCGGGCCTTCTTCATCACTGGTGATCAGAAAGGCTATCTGCCCTTTGTGATCCGGATGGTCAGCGGTAAAGCGTTCCACCGCGACGATCATCGACGCCAGGCTGCCTTTCATGTCCGCCGCGCCGCGCCCGTGGAGCATGCCTTGCTCATCGATGCGTGCCGCGAAAGGCGGGTTCTGCCAAGCCTGTAGCGGGCCGGTGGGCACCACGTCGGTATGGCCAGCGAAGCACAGAACCGGGCCTTCTTTACCGCGTATTGCCCAGAAGTTCTCGACGTCCTCGATGTGCATCGACTCGATGGCGAAACCGCAAGCCGCGAGACGCTCGATCATCAGCTGCTGGCAGCCCTCGTCCAGCGGGGTTACCGATGGGCGATTGATCAGCTCGCAGGCGAGTTCGAGGGTAGGGGTGAGGGCGGCGTTCATCACGGCTCCGGGCTGGCGGGGAAAGGGCGCCATATTAAATTAAAACCAGCCGAAAAGAGCGCTGAAAGCTAGACGAAAGGACGGCCACGGCTAGACCGTCGCCTCGGTGCGTAATCTGTTTATGGTGCTGCGTCGCCGCTTGGCCTTCTGAGGGGGAACCGTGCGGGTTGTGATCGCGGGGCGCGGCGGTTCTATAATCGGCGGACGTTTTTCTGGGGTATCGGAATGTCTATCGATGATCAGCGTTTCGGTGGGATTGCCCGCCTGTATGGCTCTGCCGGGCTCGAGCGGTTAGCGGCTGCGCACGTTGCCGTGGTCGGCATCGGCGGGGTCGGTTCATGGGCCGCGGAGGCGCTGGCGCGTAGCGGCGTCGGCGAGATCAGTCTGTTCGATCTGGACGATGTATGCGTGACCAACACCAACCGGCAGATTCATGCGCTGGAAGGGGCTGTGGGCAAACCCAAGGTGGACGAGATGGCGGCGCGAATCCGTGCCATCAACCCGGCCTGCGTAGTCCACGCGGTCGCCGACTTCGTTACGCGCGACACCATGGCCGAATACGTCACAGAGCAAATGGATTGCGTCATCGACTGTATCGACAGTGTGCCAGCCAAGGCCGCGCTGATCGCTTGGTGCAAGCGGCGCAAGATCCAGATCATTGCCACCGGTGGAGCCGGTGGGCAGGTCGACCCGACACAGATCCAGGTCGCGGACCTGAACAAGACTTTCAACGATCCGCTGGCGGCGAAAGTGCGTTCGTTGTTGCGGCGCGAGTACAACTTCTCTCGTACCCCCGGTCGGACCTACAGCGTGCCCTGCGTATTTTCCACCGAGCAGTTGCGTTATCCCAAGCCCGATGGCGGCGTGTGCCAGAGCAAGAGCTTCGTTGGCGAAGGCGTAAAGCTCGACTGCGCCGGTGGCTTCGGCGCGGCGATGATGGTCACCGCCAGTTTCGGCATGGTGGCTGCGGCGCGTGCGGTCGACAAGCTTGTTGCCGGTGCCAGGCGGCCGGCGGAGCGCACGCGGAGCTGATGGTTTTCGGCTGGTCGGGACCGAGGGCGTAACCCATCGAAAATGGTGAATTCGATCACTCGGCCAGTGCCAGCTCGCACATTCGCTGCAGCACCGCATTAACGCCGTTTGCGCGGGACGGTGAAAGTTGCCGAGCCAGCCCGAGCTGACCGAACCAGCCCGCCACATCGAGCTGCTGCAGCTCGCTTGCTTGCAGGCCGTTGATTCGCGCGAGCAGGACCGCGAGCAAGCCGCGCAGCAGGCGCGCCTCGCTGGTGCCGCGGAAGTACCATTTATCTGCGCGGCGCTCGCCAACCAGCCAGAGCTTGCTGTCGCAACCGCTTACCAGATTGGCATCTTTACGCTCGTCGTCGCTGATTGGCTCGAGTCGGTCACCCCACTGCATCAGCAGGCGCGCACGCTGTTCCCAGCTGGACGCCTGCTGGAAATTTTGCAGCGTTTCGCTGGCGGCGCTGGGTAGCCCGCTCATCGCAGCATCTCCAACGCCTGATCCAGAGCGCCAAAGAAGCGCTCCAGATCCACGCCATCGTTGTAGAGCCCGAGCGAGACGCGAATCGCACCGTCAACGCCAAGCGTCTTCATCAGTGGCTGCGCACAGTGAGTCCCGCTGCGTACGGCGATGCCTTGCTCAGTGAGCAGATGAGCAAGGTCGCCGTGATGAACACCATCGACGGTAAAGCTGGCCAACGCCACCTGCGGTTCACCCAGTTCGCGCACGCCGTTGCGTGCTGCCAGGCCCGCCAGCAGCTTCATATGCAGCGCCTGTTCATGGCCTGTTACTGCGGCGGCATCCAGTTTCGATAGGTAATCGAGCGTGGCGCCAAGCCCGATCACACCGCCGATAGGCGGCGTGCCAGCCTCGAAGCCCAGCGGGGCGGCATGGAACTCGGCGCTGTGGAACTCGGCCACGCGTACCATCTCGCCGCCGAATTGCCAGTGCCTGAGCTTGAGAAGCGACTCGCCGCGACCATAGAGCGCACCGACGCCTTCGGGGCCGTACAGCTTGTGACTGGACAGCACGTAGAAGTCACAGGCCAGCGCCTGCATGTCGTGCCGGCCGTGCACAACGCCTTGAGCACCGTCTACCACCGTCAGCGCGCCTTGGGCCTTAGCCAGCGGCAATAATTCGGCCAGCGGCTGCCAGACGCCGAGGACGTTGGACAGCTGGCTGACAGCGAGCAGGCGGGTTCGCGGGCCGATGAGACGAGCGGCGGCTTCCGTGTCGATCACGCCGCGATTGTCCAACGGCAATACCAGCAATTTCGCGTTCCGGCGCTTCGCCAGTTGCTGCCATGGCAGCAGATTGGCGTGGTGCTCCAGCGCGCTGACGACGATTTCGTCATCGGCCTCGATCAGATACTCAAGGCCATAGGCGAGGAGGTTCAGCGCCTCAGTGGCGCCGCGGGTAAATACGATCTCGGTCGGACACGTCGCATTCAGCCATCGAGCGACCTTGATTCGCGCATCTTCGAAAGCTCGGGTCGCGCGCTCAGCTGGTTGATGCTGGGCGCGGTGCACGTTGGCGGTACCGCAGGTGTAGTAGCCGGTCAGCGCATCGATCAACGCCTGAGGCTTCTGTGCGGTAGCGGCGCTGTCGAGGTAGATCTGACCCTGGGCTTCGAGAATAGCCAGGGCGGGGAAGTCGGCACGCCAGGGGGAAATTAGAGCCATAAAGCGGCCTCAGGCGACAGGCGACAGGCAAAGGAACAAGCGCTTCTGCCTGCCGCTTGCAGCCTAAAGCCTGCCGCTGCCTTTCTATTAGTTATGCGCGTGCAGCGCCTCGTTCAGCTCGATGGCGGACTTATGGGTCTTGCATTCGACCGCACCGGTCAGCGAATTGCGGCGGAACAGTAAGTCGGTCTGGCCGGCCAGTTCGCGCGCCTTGACCACCTGGACCAGCTCGCCTTGCTCGTCGAGCAGGTTCACCTTGGTGCCAGCAGTGATGTAGAGGCCGGATTCCACGGTGTTGCGGTCGCCCAGCGGGATGCCGATGCCGGCGTTGGCGCCGATCAGGCAGCCTTCACCAACGGAGATGACGATGTTGCCGCCGCCGGACAGGGTACCCATAGTCGAGCAGCCACCGCCGAGGTCCGAACCTTTGCCGACAAAGACGCCCGCCGAGACGCGGCCTTCGATCATGCCCGGGCCTTCGGTGCCGGCGTTGAAATTGACGAAGCCTTCATGCATCACTGTGGTGCCTTCACCCACGTAAGCGCCGAGACGGATACGCGCGCTGTCGGCGATGCGGACGCCTGCCGGCACCACGTAATCGGTCATCTTCGGGAATTTATCGACCGAGACGACTTCCAGCAGGTAGCCCTTCAGGCGGGCTTCCAGCTGGCGCTCGGCCAACTCGGCCAGATCCACCGCACCTTGGTTAGTCCAGGCGACGTTGGGCAATAACGGGAAGATGCCGGTCAGGTTCAAGCCGTGCGGCTTGACCAGGCGATGGGAGAGCAGATGCAGCTTGAGGTACGCCTCGGGGGTGGAAGTCAGCGCGGCATCGTCTGCGAGCAGGGTGACAACTAGCGGACGCTGGCTTTCGGCGAGACGGGTCAGCAGCGCGTGCTGCGTGGCATCGATCGATTTCACGGCATCGGCCAGCTGAGCGGCCTGGGTGGTGCTGATGGTGATCGCCTGGTTGCCGCCCTGATAGTCGAGCAGCGGAGCGATGGCATCGACCAGTTCGCCGGCCGGCTGCAACAGTGGCTGCGCGTAGAAGACTTCGAGCCAGTTGCCCTGGCGGTTCTGGGTACCGACGCCGAACGCCAGGCTGAATAGGGTAGTGCTCATAGGGAATCCTTTTATCAATCGCGCTCGTCTCGGCGAGCGGGTCTCAGTTCTTGGCTGCCAGTTCGGCAGCGTATATATCCGGCTTGAAGCCGATCAGCGTCTTGTTGCCCAGGTCGAGTACCGGGCGTTTGATCATCGACGGCTGAGCCAGCATCAACTCGATGGCTTTCGCCTGATCGAGGTCGGCCTTATGCGCGTCGTCCAACTTGCGGAAGGTGGTGCCTGCACGGTTGAGTACGGTCTGCCAACCATGTTCTTCGCACCAGGTTTCCAGGTGGGCGCGGTCGATGCCGGCGCTCTTGTAATCATGAAAGCTATAGCTTAGCCCCTGCTCATCGAGCCAGGTGCGGGCTTTTTTCATCGTGTCACAGGCCTTGATGCCGTACAGACACAGTCCTTTGTTTCGATCGGGCATGACGGGCTCCGCGCTCCTCGGCCAAACTGGGGTCGCGAATTATGCCATGACGAGACAAAGCCTGCCGCCTGGAGTGGAGGGCCAGGACCAGCACAAATCTGGCTTGGTGTTAGGGCCTGACGGGCAGGGGCTAGCTAGCTCGCGGCATTATCCGTATGGCTGAGTAGCTCCTCGATGGCCGAGGTACTGGTAGGGCGCACAACACGCCCCAGCTCCTCCCCTTGGCGCATGAGAATCAAGGTTGGCCAAAGCTTGACGCGAAAAGAGCGGCCCAGCGCTCGCCCCGGACCATCCTCGACCTTCAGGTGGCGAATGTCGCGCTCGGCCATGGCAACGGCTAGCAATGGCTGCGTCGCACGACAATGGCCGCACCAGGCGGTGCCGAATTCGAGCAGGGTGAAGCCTTCCAGAGCGTCCACCTCCACACGCGAGGGTGCGCTAGCGCTGTAGATCTCATTCATGGGCATGGCTGGGCTCCCGGTGATGACGTTAAAGATGGGAGTCGCGTCGGCGGCTCTCGGTTCAGCTGCAGGGTCTCGAAGCCGTTCGACCTTTTTCCCTTCGAGCGTTGTCCATTGATGACAGTCGCAACGATGAGGTCATGTATGGCACGCAAGCATTTCGAGAACTATGAAGCCATTTCGTCCGCGGTGCCCGCCGAGGACGCATTCGAGGCAGTGATCGCTGTGAAGCGCCGTGGCACGGATGAAAATGCCCATGTGGTCAAGGTCGCCAACGGTCGGCGTTTCGATCTTGCCTCGGAAGCGGATGTTGCTGCCGAGGCGGCGCTGACTAAGGTGAGAGAGATCAACGACGAGGGCGAGCTGATCTGGGAAGAGAACGCGATCTGACGGAGGGCAGCATGAACGAGCCAGAAAAGCCGGACGTGGATGATCATGACAAGCGTGATGATTCAACCACAGCGGACATTCCTGAACACATGAAGCCAGAGAACCTGGAAAAACTGCGGGATTACGGCAAGGACAAGATTCCGCCGGGCGTCGCCTGAGTTGCCCGCCGGACGCCGTAGCGTCCGGCTCCGGCATTACAGCGTGGCGACGAAATCGCGGATTCGCTTGGCGGCCTCGATGCATTCTGCGAGCGGCGCGACCAGTGCCATGCGAACCCGGCCAGCCCCTGGGCTGAATCCGTCGATTTCACGTGACAGATAAGAGCCGGGTACCACGGTCACGTGTTCGCGCGCGAAGAGCTCGCGGGTAAAACGTTGGTCGTCGATAGGCGTCTTCGGCCAAAGGTAGAAGCCGCCATCGGGACGCTGTACATCCATTACCGGTGCGAGGATATCCAGCACCGCATCGAATTTTTCCCGGTACATCTGGCGGTTAGCCTGTACGTGCGCTTCGTCGTTCCAGGCGGCGATGCTGGCCAGTTGCGTCTGCACTGGCATGGCGCAGCCGTGATAGGTGCGATAAAGCAAGAAGGCCTTGAGAATCTCCCCGTCACCCGCGACAAAGCCGGAGCGCAGGCCGGGCAGGTTGGAACGTTTGGACAGGCTGTGGAACACCACGCAGCGCTTGAAATCATCGCGACCGAGCGCTGCGCATGCCGTCAGCAGACCTGCCGGCGGCTGGTTTTCATCGAAATACAATTCGCTGTAGCAC
>Ga0070754_10002249_pt1 | contig 14383 bp, 11 predicted proteins | sample VirMetDEL_Sep_01_FD_75181 | JGI IMG/M metagenome (GOLD analysis project Ga0070754, IMG submission 75181) | Aqueous microbial communities from the Delaware River and Bay under freshwater to marine salinity gradient to study organic matter... | ecosystem: Environmental > Aquatic > Marine >... | reverse complement strand
CATGCGGTGGTGGCCGCCCCCGACCTGACGCAGGCGCGCGAGTGGCTGGCACAGCGGCGCTTCGACGTGCTGATCACCGACATGCGATTGCCCGATGGGCTGGGCCTGGAACTGCTGCGCGAACTCGGCGAGCAGCAGCGCAGCGAGAAATGCATCGTCATCACCGCCTACGGTTCGGCCGAAAACGCGGTGGAAGCCCTCAAGTCGGGCGCCTTCGACTACCTCACCAAGCCAGTGGATCTCAAGCAGTTGCGCGGCGCGGTGACGGCCGCGGTGCAAAGTCAGCGGCCTGCTGCATCCGCAGCCGGACCGAACGGATCGCAGGCTGCCAACTCAGCCACCACCGGGGAAACGGTGCGCCGGGCGGCGCCCCCGCCCAGCGGCGTGCAATCGCTCAACCGCATCGTGGGCCATTCGCCCAGCATCGTGCAGATCAAGGGACGCATCGAAAAGGTGGCCACCAGCATGGCACCGGTGCTCATCCTCGGCGAATCGGGCACTGGCAAGGAACTGGTGGCCCGGGCCGTGCACGACTGCAGCCACCGCAGCAGCGGCCCTTTCGTGGCCGTGAACTGCGGTGCCATCCCGGAAAATCTCATCGAAGCCGAGTTCTTCGGCGCGCGCAAGGGCGCCTACACCGGCGCCACACAGGACCGCGATGGTTACTTCCAGGCCGCGAAGGGAGGCACGCTGTTCCTCGACGAGATCGGCGACCTGCCGCTGGCCATGCAAGCCAAGCTGCTGCGTGTGATCCAGGAACGGCGCGTGCGGTCTCTCGGCGGCGTGCAGGAAGAGTCGGTTGACGTGCGCCTGGTGAGCGCCACCCACCGCGACCTCACGTCACTGGTCCAGATGGGCCAGTTCCGCCAGGATCTGTTCTACCGCCTCAATGTGATCGAGCTGCGCACCCCCGCACTGCGCGAGCGCCGCGAAGACATGGCCAGCCTCGTGGGCGCATTGCTCGCCCGCCTGTGTGCCGAGTCTGAGCAGAACGTGCCGGCACTATCGCCGCGCGCACTGGCCTGGCTGCAGGCCCGGGAGCTGCCCGGCAACGTGCGCGAACTCGAAAACCTGTTGCAGCGCGCACTCGCCCTGAGCAGCGGCGAAACGCTGGAGCCGGAGGATTTCGGCGATGCCGACGACCGCTCCGAAGTGCCGACGCAACCCGACCAGCTGCCCGAGCCCGCCACCACGGCGTTCGTGGCGACCCGCCCCCCCGAGCAGATCCCCGTCGATCTTCAGGCCTATCTGGATGAGCAGGAACGTCAGGTGCTGCTCAAGGCCTTGCGCGAGTGCGACTTCAACCGCACTGCGGCCGCTGCGCGCCTGGGCCTGAACCTGCGGCAGATCCGGTACCGCATACAGCGACTGGGGATCGCCATGCCGACCGCCGATGACGATGCCGCTTGAAGTGAGCACCCCCGCGTCGCGGTGGACCACTGACATGGCCCTGGCGTCCTGGCGCGAAGGATGGCTGCTGTCAGCGCGCCACTGCCCTTCGCCCAACCACGGGGCACGTCCCCCCGGTGCCGTGATCGACCTCATCGTCGTTCACTCCATCAGCTTGCCGCCAGGCGAGTACGGTGGCCCGGAAGTGGAGCAGTTCTTCACCAACGCGCTGGACTGGAAGGCCCATCCCTACTTCGAGCAGATCCGGGGAACGGAAGTGTCGGCCCATTTCTTCATCCGGCGCGATGGCGAACTCATCCAGTTCGTCGACGTCAATGCGCGCGCCTGGCATGCCGGGACTTCGCACTGGCACGGGCGCAACAACCGCAACGACGATTCCGTCGGCATCGAGCTCGAAGGCCTGGAGGGCGATACCTTCGAGTCGGCCCAGTACGAGACGCTGGCGCAGCTTTGCACCGAACTCGCGCGGCGCTACCCCGTGATGCACGTTGCAGGGCATGAACACATTGCCCCACAGCGCAAGCACGATCCCGGACCAGGCTTTGACTGGCTGCGCCTGCGGCGAGAAGTGGGCTGGGTGCATGCGTGTTTTCCCGAACCCGTTCCGATCGACGAACGGACCACACCGCCCGCCTGAGCGAGGGCGAGAAACAGCCGCCTGCAGCAGGCACGCAACGACGCGGCATGCAGCGACAAACCGGCCCGGATCGCGCGGCCTGACTGCCTATGAAAAATCATCGCCAGCATCGACCGGCGCTCGCCAGCAGCGTTCGGCGCACACTGCGCAAACCACTGGATTTCATCGGGACACCGCAGGCAGGTGGTTTTTTTCAAACACTACCTGTAGTGGCTTGAATGGGGGCAGTACACCAGATATAGTGTGCGCTGTGAGTTTCGGAACATCCCCCGTCCAGCATCGCCCCCCCCTGAACACGACCCTTCAGGAGGCGTTCGTCGAGCCTCAGCGCGCCCTGCCCTGACGACGGCACCGCACCCACGCACCCTTCCCCTGACGCCGCAGATCCGGTGCAGTCACCACACAACAAATGAAAGAGGAACCATGCTGATCGCTTCTCCCACTATCACGCCATCACAAGCCCCGATGAAGCCCGCAGCCGGCATGTCCGGCTCGGCTTCGCCGGCAGCGAGCAGCTCGGTTTTCGCGCACTACCAGATCATTCGCCGAAACGGTGCCGTGGTGCCGTTCGAACCCAGCAAGATCGCCGTGGCCATGATGAAGGCCTTCCTGGCGGTGCACGGCACCCAGGGCGCGGCATCGGCCAGCGTGCGCGAGACGGTGGACGAGCTCACGCAGAACGTGGCCCGCGCGCTGATGCGTTCTCGCCCCGGCGGCGGCACCTTCCATATCGAAGACGTGCAGGACCAGGTGGAACTCGGGCTCATGCGCAGCGGTCACCATGAAGTGGCCCGCGCCTACGTGCTCTACCGCGAGCGCCGAACCCAGGAGCGTGCGCACCAGGCCGTGGCCGCCCAACCGGCCGAACCCACTCTGCACGTGATCGACGGCGGCGAGCGGGTGCCGTTGAATCTGCAACGCCTCCAGGGCCTGATCGAAGATGCCTGCAAGGGCCTGGGCAAGGACGTCAAGGCCGACCCGATCGTGGCCGAGACCAAGCGCAACCTGTACGACGGCGTGCCGATCGAAGAGGTTTACAAGGCTTCCATCCTGGCAGCGCGCACACTGATCGAGAAAGATCCCGATTACACCTACGCGACCGCCCGCCTGCTGCTGCACACCATCGTCAAGGAAGTGATGGGCGAAGAAGTGCCCTCCACCGAGATGGGCGCTCGCTACGCCGAGCATTTCCCGCTCTTCATCAAGAAGGGTGTCGACAACGAACTGCTGGACGAGAAGTTGCTGCAGTTCGATCTGGCCCGCCTGGGTGCCGCGCTCAAGCCCGAGCGCGACCTGCAGTTCGACTACCTCGGCCTGCAGACGCTGTACGACCGCTACTTCCTGCACGTGCGCAAGTCGCGCATCGAGCTGCCGCAGTCTTTCTTCATGCGCGTGGCCATGGGTCTCTCGCTGGGCGAGATCGACCGTGAAGCTCGTGCCATCGAGTTCTACGAGGTGCTCTCCTCGTTCGACTTCATGTCGTCCACCCCAACCCTGTTCAACGCCGGCACCCTGCGCTCGCAACTCTCCAGCTGCTACCTGACCACTGTGCCCGACGATCTGGACGGCATCTACGAGTCCATCAAGGAAAACGCGCTGCTCTCCAAGTTCGCTGGCGGCCTGGGCAACGACTGGACACGCGTGCGCGCCCTGGGCTCCCACATCAAGGGCACCAACGGCGAATCGCAAGGCGTCGTGCCTTTCCTGAAGGTGGTCAACGACACGGCGGTCGCCGTGAACCAGGGTGGAAAACGCAAGGGAGCGGTCTGCACCTACCTGGAAACCTGGCACCTGGACATCGAGGAGTTCCTGGAACTGCGCAAGAACACCGGCGACGACCGCCGCCGCACGCACGACATGAACACGGCGAACTGGATTCCCGACCTGTTCATGAAGCGCGTCATGGAAAAGGGCGAGTGGAGCCTGTTCTCGCCCAACGATGTGCCCGACCTGCACGACCTGTTCGGCGCCGACTTCGAAAAAGCCTACGTGGCTTACGAAGAGAAAGCCGCGCGCGGCGAGATCAAGCCCTACCGCAAGGTGCCCGCCAGCGACCTGTGGCGCAAGATGCTTTCGATGCTGTTCGAAACCGGCCACCCCTGGATCACGTTCAAGGACGCCTGCAACGTCCGCAGCCCGCAACAACACGCCGGCGTGGTTCACAGCTCCAACCTCTGCACCGAGATCACGCTCAACACGAGCGACACCGAAACCGCCGTTTGCAACCTCGGTTCGATCAACCTGTTGCAGCACGTCAAGGGTGGCCAGATCGACCACGCGAAGCTGCAGAAGACCATCACCACGGCCATGCGCATGCTGGACAACGTGATCGACATCAACTACTACGCCGTCAAGAAGGCGCGCGACTCCAACATGCGCCACCGGCCTGTCGGCCTGGGCGTCATGGGTTTCCAGGACGCGCTGTACGAATTGCGCATCCCTTACGCCTCCAATGAAGCGGTGGAGTTCGCCGACCGCTCGATGGAGGCCGTGTGCTACTACGCCTACTGGGCTTCCACCGAGCTCGCCCGCGAGCGCGGCCGCTACGCCAGCTACCGGGGTTCACTGTGGGAAAAAGGCATCCTGCCGCCCGACACGCTGGACCTGCTGGCGCGCGAGCGCGGCGGCTACGTGGATGTGGACCGCTCCAGCTCGCTGGACTGGGACGCACTGCGCAAGAAGATCGCCGCCGACGGCATGCGCAATTCCAATTGCGTGGCCATCGCTCCCACCGCCACCATTTCCAACATCATTGGCGTGGACGCATCCATCGAGCCCTGCTTCGGCAACCTCTCGGTCAAGTCCAACCTCTCGGGCGAGTTCACCGTCATCAACGGCTACCTGGTGAAAGACCTCAAGAGACTGGGCCTGTGGGACGACGTGATGGTGATGGACCTGAAGCACTTCGACGGCTCGCTGCGTCCGATCGACCGCGTGCCACAGGAAGTGAAGGCGCTGTACGCCACAGCTTTTGAAGTGGAGCCACTGTGGCTGGTGGAAGCCGCAGCGCGCCGCCAGAAGTGGATCGACCAGGCGCAGAGCCTGAACATCTACATGGCCGGCGCATCGGGCAAGAAGCTCGACGACACCTACAAGCTCGCGTGGCTGCGTGGTCTGAAGACCACCTACTACCTGCGCACCACTTCTGCCACTCAGGTCGAAAAATCGACCGGTCGCACCGGCCAACTCAATGCGGTCTCGCTCAGTCCTGCTGTTGCGCAAGTGGCCGCAGTGAGTGCGCCCACCATCGATGCCGAGCCCGCGACCGACATCAAGTTCTGCGCCATCGACGATCCGGGATGCGAGGCTTGCCAGTGATGCGTGTGTGCGTTGACGCACACGAATGCGATCCGATGCGGGTCTCATTCGATGCAACACCGCAACACAAATTGCGCTCAACGCACATGATCACTTTGCATTTCAAGCAGACACTTTGATAATCCGAGCATTGGACAAATCTATGTTGACCTGGGACGACCAAATCACGCCCTCATCGAAGCCAGCGACCAGCCCACTGCCTCACAGCATGTCGGGCCTGCAAGCCTCACTGTCCAGTGAGCGCGCTCCCACCTTCTCCGCTTCGGTCCCCACCGCATCCTCACCCAAGGCCGCAACGGCCGCGCCCGCTCGCCGCATCAACGTGGCCGACAAGCGCATCATCAATGGCCAGACCGACGTCAACCAGCTGGTTCCGTTCAAGTACAAGTGGGCGTGGGAAAAATACCTCGCCACCTGCGCCAACCACTGGATGCCGCAGGAAGTGAACATGAGCCGCGACATCGCGCTCTGGAAAGATCCCAACGGCCTCACGGAAGACGAGCGTCGCATCGTCAAACGCAACCTCGGCTTCTTCGTCACCGCCGATTCGCTGGCCGCCAACAACATCGTGCTGGGCACCTACCGCCACATCACCGCGCCTGAGTGCCGCCAGTTCCTGCTGCGCCAGGCCTTCGAGGAAGCGATCCACACGCACGCTTACCAGTACATCGTGGAATCCCTCGGGCTGGATGAGTCCGAGATCTTCAACGCCTACAACGAAGTCCAGTCCATCCGCGACAAGGACGAGTTCCTGATCCCCTTCATCGAGGCGATCATGGACCCGAACTTCCACACCGGCACGCCACAGACCGATCAGACGCTGCTCAAGAGCCTGATCGTTTTTGCATGCCTCATGGAAGGTTTGTTCTTCTACGTCGGCTTCACGCAGATCCTGGCACTGGGCCGTCAGAACAAGATGACCGGTGCCGCCGAGCAGTACCAGTACATCCTTCGCGACGAATCCATGCACTGCAACTTCGGTATCGATCTGATCAACGCGATCAAGATGGAGAACCCGATGCTGTGGACCAGCGAATTCAAGGCCGAGATCAAGGAACTGTTCCTCAAGGCCGTCGAACTCGAGTACCGCTACGCCGAGGACACCATGCCGCGCGGCGTGCTCGGTCTCAATGCCTCGATGTTCAAGGGGTATCTGCGCTACATCGCCAACCGGCGTGCCACGCAGATCGGCCTGGAGCCGATGTTCCCGAACGAAGAGAACCCGTTCCCCTGGATGAGCGAAATGATCGACCTCAAGAAGGAACGCAATTTCTTCGAAACCCGCGTCATCGAATACCAGTCCGGCGGGGCTCTTTCCTGGGATTGATGCCACACCACAGCCGGGGCTGCATTGCCCATTACCACCTGATATTGAAATGTGTTCCGTTCATTCAAGACCCTGTACCCGACGCGATGGCGCCGGTGGCAGGGTCTTGTCACAGGATTCAACACCTTGGGGCCAGCCGCGGATGCATCCACGCGGCTCCAGGGCGCTGAATCACTTCACCGGCATCAAGACCGGATGAAGTGCTCTTTGCAACTTGATCAAGGAGAAAACAATGGCAACTGCAAAAAAAGCCCCGGCCAAAAAGGCCGCACCGGCTAAGAAGGCTCCGGCCAAGAAACCCGCTGCGAAGAAGGCAGCTCCGGCGAAGAAGAAGGCTCCGGCCAAGAAGGTCGCAGCGAAGAAGGCCCCGGCGAAGAAAGCCGCACCGGCCAAGAAGAAGGCAGCTCCGGCGAAGAAGGCTCCGGCGAAGAAGGTCGCAGCGAAGAAGGCTCCGGCGAAGAAGGCCGCTGCCAAGAAGGCGCCTGCGAAGAAGGCCGCCGCGAAGAAGGCTCCGGCGAAGAAGGCCGCTGCCAAGAAAGCGCCGGCGAAGAAAGCCGCTGCGAAGAAGGCCCCTGCGAAGAAGGCTCCTGCGAAAAAGGCCGCTGCGAAGAAGGCCCCTGCGAAAAAGGCAGCCCCAGCAAAAAAAGCTGAGCCGGCCAAGAAGCCGGCGGCCCCTGCTGCACCTGCGGCGCAGACGAAGCTCAACCCTCAGGCTGCCTGGCCGTTCCCCACGTCCAGCAAGCCCTGATTCTCTCGTTGAGATGACCCTGCAGCCCGGCGCGAAAGCGCCGGGCTTTTTTCATTTCAGCGTGTAGTTCTGACCGCCGCGACTGGCGATCTTGGTGGCACCCATGCGATTGCCGAGTTCCACGCAGCGTTGCAGATCCCAGCCTTGCTCGATGCCATGCAGCAGGGCGGCGCGGAAAGCGTCGCCACATCCCGTCGGGTCGACCACCTCTGCAACGGCCACGCCCGGCACATGCACCTTGTTCGCGCCATCCCACACGTCGCACCCTTGCGCGCCCAGCGTGACAATGAGCCCTTTGACCTGCGCAGCGATGGCGTCGAGGGTAAGACCAGTGCGGTCGCACAGCATCTGCGCTTCGTAGTCGTTGAGCGTGACCCAGGTGGCCAGTTCGATGAACCCACGCAGTTCATCGCCATTGAACATGGGCAGGCCCTGGCCCGGATCGAACACGAAGGGCACGCCGGCCGCATGCAACTGTCGCGCATGGGTGAGCATGGCGTCTCGGCCATCGGGCGAGATGATGGCCACCGCGAGGTCGGTGCGCTGCGGCACCGCGTTCTCGTGCGCCATCGACATGGCGCCGGGATGGAAAGCGGTGATCTGGTTGTTGTCCCGGTCGGTCATGATCATGGCCTGCGCGGTGTAGCTGTCGGGCGCTTTCGATACGTGGCGCGTGTCCACGCCCATCGCCTGCAGCCGCTCCAGGTATTCCTGCCCATCGTTGCCCAGCATGGCCAGCGGCACAGCGTCTGCGCCCAGTTGGCGCAACCCGTACGCTATGTTGCCAGCGCAACCGCCGTACTCCCGACGTAAACCAGGCACCAGAAACGACACATTGAGAATGTGCAGTTGACTGGGCAGGATCTGTTCGGCGAAGCGCCCCTCGAAGGTCATGATGGTGTCGAAGGCCAGCGAGCCGCAAACAAGAATGGGCATGAAAAGGTTTCCGTTCAGGGATAAAAAACCAGGGCGCGATAACCCGCCATGGGGGTGGCATCTCCCAGCGCCAGAGAGAGCCTGAGGCTCACGCTGACCGACCCCTGGGCGGGCAACAGGGAGGGCGCATCTGGCCACTCTTCCGGAAGGAACACCCGGCGGGCGATGACCTGATCGCGCGTGTCGGTGAGACTGAGTTCAAGTGCGGGCAGCGCCAGTGGCATCGAGGCGGTGTTCTTGAGCACCAGATCGAAAGAATAGAAATCACCCAGCCGGCGGACCAGCGCGGTGCTGTCAATGACGATGGCGTCGATGCGGCGCACTGGAGCCAGGCGGCAACCCAAGGCATCGCAGGCCCGTTGCAACAGGGGTTGAAGATCGGGCCGCGCCGCCGCCAGTCTGTCTCGCTCATGCAGGGCCAGTTGCCCGACGAGCAAAGCGCCGAGCGCCAGCAGCAGCAACACCAGCACAGCGCGCATGCCCCTGGACGACCAGAACGCGCGGCGGCGCGCCTGGCGAACAAAGCCGGGAACGGCGTTTGCATCTTCGAGATCGCTGCGCCCGAAATCCGACGAGCCCGAGTTCGTACTGGGCACACCCCTTGCGGCTTCGGCAGCGGCACTGACTTCTGCAGCGATCCCGCTCGATGAGTCGTCGAACGCCTCTTCGCCGGCTCGTCCTGCGCCGGCGGCGAAACGTTGCAGATCGGTGTGAAAGTCCGACACTTCGGCATCGTCGTCGTCGTCAGCGGCAGGCGTCTCCACCGCACGCGCGGGAGCGGGCGGGGGGGGCGAAGCCTCGGGCAGATCCTGGAACCGGCGCGAGCCTTCGAGTTCGCCCCACTCGCCCGACATTTCCGAGTCCTCCATGATGGCGGTTTCGGGTTCGGCGTCGGGGTCGTATTCCAGTTCGGGTTCGACCTCCGCCCGGGCATCGGGCTCGGAGGAAGTGCCAGGGGCCGTCCAGGGTTGAAGGTAGAGCGTGGCGTCGAAGACATCGGCGCAATGGCCACAACGCACCCAACCCTCGGAGATCTTCAGCTGGTCCGCAACGACCCTGAACATCGTTCCGCACGCGGGGCAACGGGTGGTGAAACTCATGCGCCGATTATTGCAGGCGGGCGCCGCCGAAACCTCAGGCCTTGCGCGCCGTCATGAGGATCCAGCCGTCCTCTTCGTCGATCACTTCCAGCGCCAACCAGGGCGCATAGGCGTTGCGCAGTTCGTCGAGCTGGCGCGTGAGGATGCCGGCGAGCACCAGTTGCCCGCCTCGCCGAACATGGGCGCACAGCAGTGGCGCCAGCACACGCAATGGCGTGGCCAGGATGTTGGCCAGCACCAGGTCGTGCTCGCCCACAGCCACATTCGGCAGACCGGCGCTGAGTTGCGCCTGGTTCGCCTCCGCGTTGAGCCGGGTCGATTCGACCGCGGAAGGATCGATGTCCACCGCCACAATCTCACCTGCGCCGAACTTGGCCGCGCCAATGGCGAGGATGCCCGAACCACAGCCGTAGTCGAGCACGCGCTGACCGGTGGGCGGGTGCTTCGCGATCCACCGAAGGCACATGCGCGTGGTCGGATGGGTGCCGGTGCCGAACGCCAGGCCGGGGTCGAGCCGGATGACCTGCCTGGCGGCGGCGGGCGGCTCGTGCCAGGTGGGCACGATCCAGAACTCGGGCGTGATGGCCACCGGCTCGAACTGCGACTGCGTCAGGCGCACCCAGTCCTGCTCAAGCACGGCACGCACGCCCTGCACCACACATCCTTCAAAAAAATCCTGCAGCTTGAGCAGGGCGGCCGCTTCCTTTGCTGCGGCTTCTGTGGGAAAGAGGGCCACGACCCGAGAACGCTGCCAGCCTCCTTTGGGTGGTGGCATGCCCGGCTCGCCGAACAGCGCGGATTCCGCATCGGTCATCGCGTCGGCATCTTCCACCGACACGCTCAACGCATCCAGCGCCACGAAGGCATCGCCCACGTCGTCCACAGCCGCCTCTGGCACGAGCAGCACCAGCTCGAACAGGGTCCCCGCCGGCGGCAGGGTCAGCATGGAGGCTTCAGCGCTCACGTTGGGACAACCACTCTTCCAGGTAATGAATGTTGGTGCCGCCGGCCACGAAGCTGGCGTCCACCATCAGCTCACGGTGCAGGGGGATGTTGGTCTTGATGCCTTCGATCACCGTTTCGGCCAGCGCCGTGCGCATGCGCGCCAGCGCCTGTTCGCGTGTGTCACCGTGCACGATGATCTTGCCGATCATGGAGTCGTAGTTGGGCGGCACAAAGTAGTTGGCGTAGGCGTGCGAGTCCACCCGAACGCCCGGGCCTCCGGGCGCGTGCCATGTCGTGATACGACCAGGAGAAGGCGTGAACTTGTAGGCGTCTTCGGCGTTGATGCGGCATTCGATCGCGTGCCCGCGCAACTGAATCTGTCGCTGCGTGAAGGGCAACTTCTCGCCAGCGGCCACGGCGATCTGCGTGCGCACGATGTCCACGCCCGTGATCCACTCGGTCACCGGGTGTTCGACCTGCACGCGCGTGTTCATCTCGATGAAATAAAACTCGCCGTTCTCGAACAGGAACTCGAAAGTGCCGGCGCCACGGTAGCCGATCTTCTTGCAGGCGGCTGCGCAACGCTCGCCGATCTTCTCGATCAGGCGGCGCGGAATGCCCGGCGCCGGCGCTTCCTCGATCACCTTCTGGTGGCGCCGCTGCATGGAGCAGTCGCGCTCGCCGAGGTACACCGCGTTGCGGTGCTGGTCGGCCAGGATCTGGATCTCGATGTGGCGCGGGTTCTGGAGAAACTTCTCCATGTAGACCTCGGGGTTCCCGAAGGCCGCGCCTGCTTCCGCCTTGGTGGTCTGCACCGCGTGCAGCAAAGCCGCTTCGGTATGCACCACGCGCATGCCGCGCCCGCCGCCACCACCCGCGGCCTTGATGATCACGGGATACCCCACCGACTTGGCGGTGCGCTTGATCACCACCGGGTCATCGGGCAGTGCGCCTTCCGAGCCCGGCACGCAGGGCACGCCCGCGCGGATCATGGCCTGCTTGGCCGAGACCTTGTCGCCCATGGTGCGGATCGAATCGGGCGTGGGGCCGATGAACGTGAAGCCGCTTTTTTCAACGCGTTCGGCGAAGTCGGCGTTCTCAGACAGGAAGCCGTAGCCCGGGTGAATCGCTTCCGCGTCGGTCACTTCGGCGGCCGAGATGATGGCCGGCATGCTGAGGTAACTCTGCGCGCTGGGCGCCGGCCCGATGCAGACCGCCTCGTCGGCCAGCCGCACGTACTTGGCGTCGCGGTCGGCCTCGGAATACACCATCACCGCCTTGATGCCCATCTCCCGGCAGGCGCGCTGGACTCGCAGCGCGATCTCCCCCCGGTTGGCGATCAGGATTTTCTTGAACATGAATCGGGGTCTTCTTTATTCGATCACGTAGAGGGGCTGACCGTATTCGACCGCCTGGCCGTTCTCCACCAGGATCTGGGTGACGGTGCCGGACTTGTCGGCCTCGATCTCATTGAGGATCTTCATGGCCTCGACAATGCAGATGGTCTCGCCTTCCTTGATGGCGTCACCCACCTCGACAAAGGGCTTGGCACCCGGACTCGATGCCCGGTAGAAGGTGCCGACCATGGGCGATTTGACCGTGTGACCAGCGGGCACCACCGGGGCGGCTGCGGCCACCGGTGCGGGCGCCATCTCCACCGGCACCACCGCGGGTGCCACAGGCGCCGGCGCCATGCTGTACGTGACAGGGGCTGCCGCTGCCACTGGCGCACTCTTGACGATGCGCACCTTGCCTTCGGCTTCGGTGATCTCGAGCTCAGACACGTTCGACTCCGAGACGAGGTCGATCAGCGTCTTCAGTTTTCTTAAATCCATGGTTTCTCCAACGAAGTTCGGTCAAATTGATCTAAAAGCATTCAACTTCGTCGAAGTGAATCCCATCAATCCGCCGGGGTGCCGCAGTGTACACGAGAGCCGGGCATTTGTTGTTCCGGTCCGGGCGCCTGTGCATCTGAACAGGTCGCCGGGTGTCACACGACTTTTATGCGAGAAGTCGGAATTTACCCTGATTTTGGGATCACTTCCTGCGGAATGACCAATGGCGGCTGGGTGCCTAACCCAGTTCGCCCCACTGGCTCAGGTCGGCATCGGTGAGTTTGCCCAGCTTGCGGTGCACCGCTTCGCCAGAGGCAGCAAACACCACACTGAAGGGCAGTGCGCCCGAAGCGTTGCCCAGCGACCGGCTCAGTTCGGTGCCTCCAAAACCGGCCATGGCCACGGGAAAATTCAGCGGCAGCCTTTGAAGGAAACCACGCACCGCCGTGGGCTGGTCCACGGCCAGTCCAATCACCTGCCAACCGCGAGCCGCTTGCGCCTGGTGGAAGGCGTTGAGCATGGGCAGTTCTTCCACGCAGGGAGGGCACCAGGTGGCCCAGAAATTCACGAGCAAAGGGCGGCCGCGGAAATCGGCCATGCGCACTTTCTCGCCATGGGGACCATCGAACTCCGTGAGCCAGAAGGCCGCTTCGGCGTCGTCGGGCACGGGCTGGAGCTGCAGCCGGCGCTGCGACCACCACGCGCCAGCACCAGCCGCGGCCAAGCCCACGCCGGCCATCCAGAACAGGCGCCGCTGCAGCCTCATGCGGACGCCTCGTCGTGCGATTCATCCTGGCTCGCCATGCGACGGCGCAAGGCACTGGCGTCGCCGCGTGGCTTGCGGCCTTGCGCATCGGGCTTGAGGGCGCCGCGCAGGTCGTCGTGCTCATGCACCATCAGGTGCACCAGGACCCATTGTCCAAGCGCCGCGCTGCGATCGCGCAGGCTCAGGGCCTGCACCGGTTCGCCGCGCCAGCCCGGGACTTCACCGGGGTGGTAGTCCACCCGGTGATCCATCAGCGCCCACTCGGGCGCCTTGGGGTCGTCGCAGAAGAGCTGGATGTAGACGTCGCTGTGGCGCGTGGCGGTCCCGTGCCACACGGCGCCCCCCAGATGCGGGCGAAAGGCCTGCAATCGCTCCATCCAGATCAGTGCCACTTCGCGCAGGGCACGCAGTTCACCGGGCTGGGTATCGGCACAGAACACCGCGATGTCTTCGCGCACCGCAGCGTCGAGCATGGCGTTGTCCGGCAGGGCAGTACGCGCCGGCAGGCCCATCTGCCGGACCGCACGGCGCTTGGCCGCCGCGTACTCCAGGCCCTCGTCCACCACGAAACGGGCGGCCACGGCGGCAATTTCAGCGGTGATGTCGTCTCGGCGCAGATCCATGGGAAGTGATTGTGCCCGCTTGAACAGGGCCACACCCGGCGCGCGGTCATGACTCCAACGTGACCCCGTCAGCCCCCCTAGAATCGACGGATGCACATTCATATTCTGGGGATCTGCGGCACCTTCATGGGTGGCCTGGCGGCTCTCGCCCGCGAAGCCGGGCACCGCGTCACCGGTTGCGACGCTGGCGTCTACCCCCCCATGAGCGACCAGTTGCGCGCACTGGGGATCGAGCTCATCGAAGGTTTCGGCGCCGACCAGCTGGCCCTGAAACCCGACCTGTTCGTGGTGGGCAACGTGGTGAGCCGCGCCCGGCAGTCCGATGGGACGCCGAAGTTTCCCTTGATGGAAGCCATCATGGACGCGGGCGCGGCGTACACCAGCGGGCCCCAGTGGCTGGCCGAGCATGTGCTGCAGGGGCGCCATGTGCTCGCCGTGGCCGGCACGCACGGAAAGACCACCACCACCGCCATGCTGACGTGGATTCTGGAGACGGCCGGATTGCAACCAGGGTTCCTGATCGGCGGCGTGCCCATGAATTTCGGCGTCTCGGCTCGCCTGGGCACCGGAAACACATTCGTTATCGAAGCCGACGAGTACGACACGGCCTTCTTCGACAAGCGCAGCAAGTTTGTGCACTACCGGCCGCGCACGGCCATCCTGAACAACCTCGAGTTCGACCACGCCGACATCTTCGACGACCTGGCCGCGATCGAGCGCCAGTTCCACCACCTGGTG
>Ga0070754_10002246_pt1 | contig 14395 bp, 27 predicted proteins | sample VirMetDEL_Sep_01_FD_75181 | JGI IMG/M metagenome (GOLD analysis project Ga0070754, IMG submission 75181) | Aqueous microbial communities from the Delaware River and Bay under freshwater to marine salinity gradient to study organic matter... | ecosystem: Environmental > Aquatic > Marine >... | reverse complement strand
TCCATCTTCATAAAACCATCTTTCCCAACTAACTTCTTCTGACATTTTAGTTTCCTCTAATTTTACCATTTACCCAAGTAATTTCAAGCTTCAAAGTTCCATCTTCATAAAACCATTTTTCAGTTCCATGTTTTTTGTAATTTACCCGAGGAGTTTCGCACTCCAAAGTTCCATCTTCATAAAACGATTTTTCAGTTCCATGTTTTTTGTCATTTACCCAAGGAATTTCGCACAGCAGAGTTCCATCTTCATAAAACCATTTTTCAGTTCCATGTTTTTTGTCATTTCCCCAAGGAATTTCGCACTGCAAAGTTTCATCTTCATAAAAGTATTTTTGAACTCCATGTTTTTCACCATTTACCCAAGGCATTTCGTACTGCAAAGTTCCATCTTCATAAAAGCATTTTTCCCAATTAGCTTCTTCTGACATTTTAGACTCCTCTAATTTTACCATTTAATTTCACCATTTACCCAAAGAGTTTCGCACTCCAAAGTTCCATCTTTATAAAAGAATTTTTGAACCCCATGAATTTTGTTATTTACCCAAGGAGTTTCCTTAAGCAAAGTTTCATCTTTATGGAAGTGTTTTTCAATCCCATGTTTTTTGCCATTTACCCAAGGAATTTCCCGAAGCAAAGTTCCATCTTTATGAAAGCATTTTTGAACTTCATGAATTTCACCATTTACCCAAGGAGTTTGCCATAGCACAGATCCATCTTCATAAAACCATTTTTCAGTTCCATGTTTTTTGTCATTTCCCCAAGGAATTTCGCACCGCAAAGTTCCATCTTCATAAAAACATCTTTCCCAATTAACTTCTTCTGACATTTTAGACTCCTCTTTACTCCTGTGCATAATAAACAAACGAATACTCTTCGCAATTATAGCAATCTTCGTTTACAACTGGCTCAATATGTTCAATTGTTTTTTTAATTACATTAACATACGATTGATAATTATACTGAATATTTTTACAAGGCATATTTCTAGATGCATATTCTTTACAGGTTAAAGAGTTTAAGCAATCAGCATAAAGATTTCTCAAAGTTTGAAATGAAACATGAAACATGCCGCTGGGAAGAATAGATGTGTTTTTTGTAAACCAAGTGTGAATTGGTGAACAATTTCTCCATCTAACTAATTCAATTTCAACTTTGTGGATAGCTCCTGTAAGTTTTTTAATTGAACTTAGATTTGGACCAACAAAGCAAGAATGTTCATTTGTCAGGGGGTAATAAAAAACAAGTAAACCGTGTTCTAGTGCCATCTTCTTGCCTTAAAATAAAGAGAGCCGGGACCAAAGATCCCGACTCTCTTTTTAAAGAGAATTATGCAGTGACAAGATCAAGCGCGATTTTGTGAGCACGCTCCCGAATCTTTTTACCCGGACCAAACCAAGTAGAATTAAGTCGATTTTCGGCACTTCTACCTTGAATATGATCAACAAAACCAGTCACGGCATTATAAGCACCCCAAACTGTTCCCCTAACTCCGGGCATAGTTTGAGTCTCGTGATTGTTGTAGAAATCAATCGTATTCTTAACAACACGAGGCAGTTTGTTCATGTCAAAGCTGTCAATTTCAGTTGGCTTAATAGAAGCCATTGCAAAACGAGCAACTCCTTCCATGTCAATTTTGCGCTCTTGCATTTGCCTGTACTGTTCAAGAGTTACAATAAACTGCTTTCTAGCAAGGTCAATTGTCTTTTGAACAAGAGACATGCTACTTTTCATGCTCTTAGTATGAGCAATTTTAACAATATCAGAACTTTTAAATCCTTGTGTAGCCATACTAAGAGTATTTTGACAAACAACTCTAACAGGAGTCATCATTACTCCAACATTAGTTGTACCGTCATGAGAATTGTAAAGAAGAAGGTAGGTGTTAACTGCGTCGTTATCAATCACTGAGCCATTTGCACCCTCATTAATTTTCGCAAGAACCCAAATCCTACTTCCACCATTCAAAACTCCACCTGCTTCAAATGTGGCTTGTTTGTCCTGAATGAAGGGATCAAAGAATTCAAAAGCCTCAATATTTTGAAGCGGAGTGTACTTTGAACCAACGATTCCAAGAGGCTTATTGTCAGTAGTTCTAACTACGGCAAACCTATCTGGAATAATAAGATTTTGAGAATCTTCTGCAATCTGCTCAGGAGACATTTTAGTAACAAAATCTTCGTCCTGAGAACTAAAAATAGAATTGTCAAACTCTACATGAGGGAAAAACAGCGGCCTAAGTTGAACTGTATAATCTGCTTTTGCGGCAACAATTGCCTCTCTAGAATCTTTCGGAGGAGAATCAGCATCATACATTTTGCCAATACCATGCCAAGCTTTTTGGCCCACGAAGAAAGCGCGATCTTGTTCAATTCCGTGCATTTTAAAATCTTTCAGTTAAAACTAAACTTCACAATCAAAATCAATTCCAAGTTCTCTTGTAACATATTCTTCTAGATCAATTTGATTATTTGCAAATAGGCTAATACCTTCCTTATCAAATGGATGCTTTGGTTTATCTGAAATTAAATTCCACAACTGAATAATTGTGGGAACTGTTACTTCTATGTCATATGAATCAAGAATCCTTTGAACTCTAACCCATAAACCTATACTATCCCTTTCTTCCATTAGGTGTTCTTCTTTTTCTCTAGCAGACCGAGATTTTAATCTAATCCAATCGCCCTCTTTGATTGTAAGCCTCCTTTCTTTAGGAATAGTTTTATTGGTAGGGATACCGGGACTCGAACCCGGACGCTAAAAAGCGACAGATTTTAAGTCTGTTGTGTCTGCCAATTCCACCATATCCCCATTTAATTTAATTTTTATTATTCATAAAATTCAATAGAAGAAATTTCAGACTTGCGAATGTAAACTACTGAACATTTTTGGTGAAAATAGCCATTTAGCCTATGGGCACAAATAATTATTTGGCTTCCAGATTCGATCAAACTTTCGAAAACTTTTTTCATTTCAGCTTTTCGTACTTCATAAACATCGCCATTGTTCATTCTTATTTCAATTTTTTCAGTATTTTGATCATCAATCAATAAAAACCTCTCTTAGATCAGAGGTGAGAAAATTCTCCAAGAAACCAATCGTTGAAAAGTGAATACCATTCTTCCCAAGATCCGTCCTTGTAAAAAATTCTATAAATTCCCTCCTGCATACGCTTTACATTTTTAACCTCTTCAAGAAGGTCGCTACCAATTTTCATAGAAAGATCACTAGGGAGTTTTACTGTTCGCAAGATTACTCATTCCTTTTTTTGATCTGATACGATTCTCTGCCCTATATGTTGCAAACACCGTGCCAACATAGGGCGAAATTCGCAAGTCTAAGCAGCGCAACGACTTGCGAAAGTCTAGAGTTTTTGTTGGGAGCGGCGTGTGACACTGTGCGTCACAATTTGTGACAATTCCTGTCAATAGGTGACAGTCTGCGTCAGCTCTAATTCTGAGTAAGTTTATTTAACTTTGTGATGCTTATGCTCTACAATTCTAAATCTTTCTAGAAGAGAGCTTTTAAAGTCTCTGCAGCTTTGCATACTTTCTGCTGAAACAGAAACCCTATTGTAAAAAGACCAAGGAGAATTGTTTCTACAAAAAACCGAAGCTTTTTCACCAACACTGTTTTCAAAAACCCAGTAAATAAAACTGTTGGTTTTAAAATTAGGTTCTCCAAAAAGATCGTACATGTCTTTAACTTTAAGATCCTCAACAATAAGATAATTTTTGCTAATTTTATGACTACCAGAAATAAGTTTCATTTTAATTCTTTCTTTTTATATTATTTGCCATCTACTAGAGTAGAAAAAACATTTGGATTAGAAGTAATTTCGTTTCTAACTGTCCTAATTAGAGACATAATTGACTCAAGAGAATAAGACCCCACCATTCCTTGGTGCATTCTTGCTACATCTAATTTCCAATCATGTCCAGAATTTTTCCTGTCGATTAGAACTTCTGCGATTTTAAGAATTTCTTCACTAGAAAGAACATCTTCTAATTGTTTGGGCATTTTGTTAAACCTTACCAACAGGAGCCGTAAAAATATTTAATGTTTACATCTTCACCTAGAGTAGCCTTAAAAGTTGGGTGAATTGTACAAATAAGAGATTCGAGTTCTTCTTTAGTCCATTTTACATCTTGATAATAGTAATCTCCGTAATCAGTATTGCCAAAGAAAAACCCTGATTTTGTAGGCAAAGCAATTCTAGGATCTAGTCGTTTATACAAAACTTTACTTAGGATATCATAAATCTTTTTAATTTGTTCAAACGAAACTTCATATTTCCCACAATCGTCAATACCATTTTGAACATTTTCTACAAACCAAGAGTGAATTGCGTTAAACTTTCTCCACCTAACAATCTCATATGACTCATTACTATCGGAGTTTTCATAGCAAGTATCTAGCATGTGGTTTGGAAGAGGGATTTCTGTTTTAATTTTTTCGTTTTCGTTTTTAGAACTAAACTCTACAGTTAGCCAATGATCTAGACCCATCTTAGATTCTCCTTTACTTTCTTTTGTTTTGAAAAATGCTACAATTGGATAGTCTAATGTTTTGACGAATTGTCAACTCTATTTTTAATGCGCCAATCTTTTACTCAGAGCATCTTTTTAGAAAACGAAGAATAGTTAAAACTTCTGAAGGGGAAACTGATGAATCTCCAGACATTTCAGCAAAGTCTACATATTGTGTGAAATCACAATCGCCAAAAACTGGAGATTTGAATAGCTTGTCAAGCTTTTTTACTTTAAAATCAAATGCTTGATATGCGTCTTCTTTAAAGAAGTCAACAGCAGGATCAGTAAAAGAAGCCGTTGATTTTATGCTAATTAGAAAACCATTATCTAATTCACATTCACCAACAAGCCTATCATCTTTTTCTGTTAGAGTAAACGCATAATCTAAAATATGGAGTGTATGTTCTGGGTTTTTGTAGTATTTGCTCATAATTAAATTCCTAACAAATAAGCTCTTTGCGAATTTCGCCGAGCTTCTTTTGAGAGAAGTTGATATCTCTTTCTACCCTAGTATTGAATGGACCTCTTACTACTTCAAGTTCTTCAAGAGTAAAATAGCCAAGCTCTCCTTCTGGACAAAGGTTGGAGCAAACTAAACCGAAAAATGTTCCAGTTTTTTCGTCAAACTCTGTGGCGTACCAAGTAAAATGAAAAAGGAAAAACTTTGCATGTACAATAGCTTCGTCACCTTTTCCATCTTGGGAGTAAAGTTCGGGAATATCTTTTTTAATTTTCTTAGTTAGAAGCTGCATTAAAAACTCAATCTAAATTTCTAGAACTAAAACATAAGGCAAATAGTTTTGCCCTGTACTCTGACCAGTTTTCTCCAAACTCTTCTAAAGCCTAACTCTCTGTATAAGTTACAGTTTTAGATTTATTCAAATCGTAAATGATTGTGATCTCATATATTTTTTCCATCATTTTCTAACGACCCCTTCTATATGCCCTTTTTGCTTGCCTTACAAACTCGGAATTATTTGTGCCGTTTGGATTATTAGGAACAATTAGAACTTCTCCTGCTGTTTTATGACCATAATTCATCATACTAACAACTGGCTGCTCTTTTGAGCAGTTTACACAAGTAGGAAACTTGCCAGTAATTTCGATAAATCTGGTGCGATCTTTGTCAAGCTGATTGTCACAATGAATACACTTCAAAAAATGCTCCGATCTTACAGAGATACAGAAAAAGTACCGATTGCCGACACTTTTCATATTGCAAACACCGTGCCAACATAGGGCGAAATTCGCAAGTCTAAGCAGCACAACGACTTGCGAAAGTCTAGAGTTTTTGTTGGGAGCGGCGTGTGACACTATGCGTCACAATTTGTGACAATTTCTGTCAGTAGGTGACAATCCGTGTCGGTTGTTTTTTGTTTGCAATTAGGTGTAAGAGCTTCCGTCAGGAGAAATCAAGATATAAACATTTCCAGATTTCAGCGACAAGCCAAGATTTACGCCGTCTTTTTCCTCGACAATTTCAAAATCAACTTTTTCTTGGTCAAGTTGTTCCTCAACATTATACTTAGCGCAAAGAATTTTGTACTTTTCAAGTTGCTTATTCGTAATTTTTAGCATTTTCAAGTTCTTTCTAATTACTAATCAATCTTTTTTTTGTAAACTTCTGAAATCCAGAAATCACAGATTTGTTTCGCGAAAAACTCAAGATTGTCTTGATTGTAGAAATCTTTTTCATTTGCTGGTTTTTGGAAAACATTGATAGTTAGATAGTATGCATCTTTAATTTCTTCTTGAAAAAGTATTGTGAACCAATTCCAAATATCTTCTTCAAGAGTGTCAAAGTAGTGCTGAGAATAATTGCGGACTTCATGAGCAACATCATTATAGACTGAACTATACCATTTTTCATCTAATTTTTTTGACATTTTACACCATAAATGTATTTTTAAACCCCATGTTCTTTGTCATTTACCCAAGGAATTTCCCACTGTAAAGTTCCATCTTCATAAAAGCATCTTTCAACTCCATGTTTTTCACCATTTACCCAAGGAATTTCCCACCGAACAGATCCATCTTTATAAAAGCCTCTTTCAACTCCATGAACTAGATTATTTACCCAAGGAATTTCCCGAAGCAAAGTTCCATCTTCATAAAAGGATTTTTGAACTCCATTAATTTCACCATTTAACCAAGGAGTTTCCCGAAGCAAAGTTCCATCTTCATAAAAGAATTTTTCAGTTCCATTAACTTTGCCATTGACAAAAGGAATTTCGTACTGCAAAGTTCCATCTTCATAAAAGCATCTTTGCCAATTAGCTTCTTCTGACATTTTAGATTCCTCCACATTTACAACCGAGATTCATCAAAGAAGTTAGATCGCAAGAACACTCTTGATTTTTACCGCTATGTTCAAATGCAAGGGGGTTTTTTGAACTAGAGACTTTTTTTCCACTTACCCAAGTAATTTCCCGAACCAAAGTTCCATCTTCACAAAAGATTTTTTCAACTCCATGTTTTTCACTATTTACCCAAGGAGTTTCCTCCTCCAAAGTTCCATCTTCATAAAAGTATCTTTCAACTCCAGTAATTTCACCATTTACCCAAGGAATTTCCCGAAGCAAAGTTCCATCTTTATAAAAGAATTTTTGAACTCCATGAATTTCATCATTTACACAAGGAGTTTCCCACTCCAAAGTTCCATCTTCATAAAATAATCTTTTAACTCCATTATCTTCACCATTTACCCGAGATCTTTCAAATAACAAAGTTCCATCTTTATAAAAGCATCTTTCAGCTCCATGAACTTTGCCATTGACAAAAGGAGTTTCTCTTTTCACAGTTCCATCTTTCCAAAAGGATTTTTGAACTCCATGTTTTTCACTATTTACCCAAGTAATTTCGCATCGCACAGTTCCATTTTTATAAAAGAATCTTTCAACTCCATGAATTTTGCCATTTACCCAAGGAATTTCCCACTCCAAAGTTTCATCTTCATAAAAGTATTTTTGAACTCCATGAATTTTGCCATTTACATAAGGAATTTCGCCCTGCAAAGTTCCATCTTCATAAAAGCATCTTTCCCAATTAGCTTCTTCTGACATTTTAGATTCCTCCACATTTACAACCGAGATTCATCAAAGAAATTAGATCGCAAGAACACTCTTGATTTTTGCCGCTATGTTCAAATGCAAGGGGTTTTTGTGAACTAGAGACTTCTTTTCCACTTACATAAGGTTTTTCCCAATTCAAAGTTCCATCTTTATAAAAGTGTTTTTGAACTCCATGAATTTTACTATTTACCCAAGGAGTTTCCCACCTCAAAGTTTTATCTTCATAAAAGATTTTTTCAACTCCATGAATTTCATTATTAACAAAAGGAACTTCGCACTTCAAAGCTCCATCTTTATGGAAGTATTTTTCAGTTCCATGAACTAGATTATTTACCCAAGGAATTTCGCACAGCAAAGTTCCATCTCTGTAAAATTCTTTTTCTAAGCCATGTTTTTCACCATTTACCCAAGGAATTTCCCAAAGCAAAGTTCCATTTTCATCAAAGGTTTTTTCAACTCCATGAACTAGATTATTGACATAAGGAATTTCTTTTCTCAAAGCTCCACTTTTATAAAAAGATCTTTCCCAATTAGCTTCTTCTGACATTTTAGATTCCTCTAATTTTACCATTTAATTTCACTATTTACCCAAGGCATTTCGCACTCCAAAGTTCCATCTTCATAAAACCATTTTTCAGTTCCATGAATTTCATCATTGACATAAGGTTTTTCCCACCGAACAGATCCATCTTTATGAAAGAATTTTTCAATACCGTTCTTTTGGTCATTTACCCAAGGAGTTTCCTCCTCCAAAGTTCCATCTTTATAAAAGCGTTTTTGAACTCCATGTTTTTCACCATTTACATAAGGAATTTCGCCCTGCAAAGTTCCATCTTTATGAAAGTGTTTTTCAACTCCATGTTTTTTGTCATTTACCCAAGGAATTTCGTACAGCAAAGCTCCATCTTCATAAAAGTATCTTTCCCAATTAGCTTCTTCTGACATTTTAGATTCCTCCACATTTACAACCGAGATTCATCAAAGAAGTTAGATCGCAAGAACACACTTGATTTTTACCGCTATGTTCAAATGCAAGGGATTTTTTTGAAAAAGAGACTTCTTCTCCACTTACATAAATGGTTTCGGTGTAAAATTTTGAAGTTTCATCTTCATAAAAGTGTTTTTGAACTCCATGAATTTCATTATTAACAAAAGGAGTTTCCCACTTCAAAGCTCCATCTTCATAAAAGATTTTTTCAACTCCATGAATTTTATTATTCACCCAAGGAACTTCGCACTTCAAAGTTCCATCTTCAAAAAAGAATTTTTGAACTCCATTAGTTTCACTATTTACCCAAGGAGTTTCCTCCTGCAAAGTTCCATCTTTATGAAAGTATTTTTGAACTCCATGTTTTTTGTGATTTACCCAAGGAATTTCCCAAAGCAAAGTTCCATTTTCACGAAAGATTTTTTCAATTCCATGTTTTTCACCATTTACCCAAGGCATTTCGCGCTCCAAAGTTCCATCTTCATAAAAGCGTTTTTGAACTCCATGAATTTCACCATTTACATAAGGAATTTCGCACCACAAAGTTCCATTTTTACGAAAAGATCTTTTCCAATTAACTTCTTCTGACATTTTAGACTCCTCTTATTGTTCTGGCCTATGAAGTGGCATTTTTCTAATTACATTTTCAAGTTCTTCCCAAAATGGCACATCTTCTTCTTCCAAGATATATCCATTAGTAGATTCTCTATATCGTTTCATAGCCAAAACTTCATCAATCTTATCGTCAATCACTTCGGTCAGCATTTTGAGTTGCAAATAAGTCAACTTTACATGCTCATCATTATTATTTTTAGCAATCATCACTTGAATCCTCCTCTGCAATTTTACAATTAAAATCGTAGCAGCCAACTAGCCTAGAAAAAACTTTTCCACATTTGCATAGCATTCTAGGCTCGTTAAAAATTTTGGAAATTTTCCTAATTTCGTCAATAGTTTCCATAACATCGTTTAGCCGCTTGATTTCACAAAACTCTTTGATACCATCAAAATCTTCGATTTCACGCACCGAAATAAGCTTTAGGTCAACATAGCTTGTGCTAGATAGTCCGTGAATTTTTCCGAAAGCTCTAGCCATAAGAACATTGTGCTGATGATTTTGCTCATCTGTAAAAACAACCACAAAAAACCTCCAATTTTATAGAGTAGTAAAAACTCTAAATCAAAAAGGTCTAGAACCACTTGAGATATATTGCAAACACCATGCCAACATAGGGCGAGATTCGCAAGTCTAATCAGTGCAACGACTTACGAAAGTGTAGAGTTTTTGAAGGGGTCGAGGTGTGACACTCTGCGTCACTTTACCGACAATTTGTGTCAATTTGTGACATTCTGCGTCACTTTCGGCTGGATTGGCATGAAGTTTGCTACAGCTTCAGATGTTTTATGCCCTACAATTTATTTGCTATGAGCTGTACAATACTTTGTTTTAAACTAAACATATTATAAAAACAACTAAACCACCATAACATTTACCCATACAAATAGGTATACACTTTCATGATATACCTTTATATAAAACTTTAGTTTAGTTTAACTTAAAAACAAATTAAATTATGGATACAACACGACTTTGCGGCTATACTTTTCTGACCAACCTACCTCGTCTTCTTTTTAGCCTGAAATTAGCTTTTTCCATAAAAGTGCTCTAAATGCTATTATATTCAATAATACAACACTTAAAAACAATAAGAATAAATAGTAAATACATAAAGCTTAATATATGTTTCTCATAAGACAAGTTTCGCAGAACTTTCGCAAGATTTGGCATAGCCAAAAGGTTTTAGATTTGTTAAGGTAGAGATAGTATCTGCGTTTCACACCCAATATTTTTTCAAGTCTTTATTTTATAAGGACTTACGACAACAAATCCTCCCTCCATTATACTCTAAATATATGCAGATAAGTATCTTATCTCTGGTAATACTAATCTTATTGTTCTATATTGTTATTATATTTATGTGTATTTTGAGATAATTAATTAGAATTTGAAGCAAAAAACTAAAAAAATCTATAATTATCTGCAATTTCACACCACAACATATAGTGGTCGTATACTCCGGGCGACAATATCGAATACAAAAATCCCATAGGGGGAGACAAACTCATAATTACATTAACATTTGTAAGTCATTGCGATTATTAGACTTAGATGGACCACAACATATAGTGGTGTATTTTTAACTATTTTGTTAGCGAAAGCCATTTATAAATTCCAATTGCGTTCAGAAATGCCAGTATCAAACTTATCGCAAATAAAGAATTTAGCTCAGTGATTATTGCCACCACAACATATAGACAATTAGCTATCAAATTAAAAGTGAGTCCAGTTGCAGGTCTAATATTAGCTATGTAATAACCACCAATAATAAAGAATACATTACCCATCCATCCAAATACTTCTTCTAATTGCATTCAAAATATCCCTTCATCAAAAGATTTAATTTATGATACGATTAGATTTAAATATAAAAATAAAAATAAAAATCGACGCCCGATATAGTTAGCCGTTTTTTGTTGAGCTACCTTTTCGAATTTTTCGCCCACCTCGGTAAAGTTCTCAGCCTTTTCCAGAATATATATATAGCGAAATAATGAAAAATCTCAAATTGTCACTTTGATGTGCAGTTTTTGAGTTCTGTTCAAAACAAAAATCGTGCCCAACTCACTATCAATCTGATTGAAAAAGCCTAATTCATAATATTCTATTATAAATGTTGTACAAAAATGCTACGCCCACAATTATAATTAGGTAAACATAAACATAAATAAAAATGTACCGCCCACAATTATATTTTTATAAATGAAAATGTTTGAGTCTGCACAAAAAAAGCCCCCAAATGTCCGGCCAAGACATTTGAGGGCCAAAAAAAACAAAACGATTTCCAAAAACGATTTCCAAAGAGTTTAGACAACCAATTTGGGTTCCTCACTTTCGCCACACTAAACTTATGCTGGCTTTTTTCTAAGTAATTTACCTTCTGGAAATAACACTGGAAATGTCTACAACATAGTTTTCAAGAATATATGTTGAACATTTTACATTGTTCTTTTCTTTTCCGAGAAAATCGTCTTCCAAATTATACTTCTTACAAAAGAAGTAACCAAAAGTGCAATCAGCTTTTCCCGAATCTTTTTGTCTGAAAAAATCTCTGAGGAGATTGTTGTAGTCAGAAATCGTCAAAACTTTTGACAAAGTAAATCTCGCTCTTTTTTTTAGTGGGGAGGAGACCACAAAATGCGTTTTGCAAATTGTGGCCTCCTCTTTTGAGGTCAAAACTTAGGCGAGGATTTCGTCGGTATCATTTTCCTCGACATTTTCAGGGTCAGCATTTTGCAGACCGTAAACTTCGGGGTTCAAAGTAGGACAAAGTTCCACAAGGGTAAAAACGATCCTATCTTCCTGAACACGATTTCCGTTGCGAACTTTCTTCGTCATTTCTTGCGAAGCAGTAGTAGGATGGAAAACATAGCGAGGGTTTTCCCGAAGAAGATTTGTGGCAGTATTTCCCTGAATAGTAACAGCATTTCCAGCAGTAGTAATCAGGAGAGCTTTAGTTGCCCACAAACTAGAGGGTGCAGAAATCACACTAGAATTGTTGGTGACATCAATGTTGATCCTTTTCATGAGATCAATCTCAGCCTGAGAAAGACAACGAGAAAAAGCCTCACAAGAAAGCTGCGCCGCAGTAAAGTTAGCCATTTTTGGCCTCCTAAAAAAGAAAGAAACAGAATGCCAACGGAAACAGATCCGAAGGACGGGAGATATATTGCAGATCCCGTACCCACTACCCGATAAATCCGCAAGTTACGATAGCGTAAGGACTTACGAAAGTTGCAACATTTTGTTGGGAGCGGCGTGTGACACTATGCGTCACTTTATCGACAATTTGCGTCACTTTGCGACAATCTGCGTCACTTTCCGCATGTTGGGCCTAAAATTTCTTTAGGCCCGATTCTTGCGTTGGCACGAAACTTGCTAAGCCCACAATATATTACACATTTGTAACATAGAGTAGTATAAACATAAATAGTAGTATAAACATAAATAAAAATAAAAAATGAAACGCCCGCAATAATGCTGTCGGTTTTTTCTGAGCTACTTTTTCTAATTTTTCGCCCGAGGCGATTGTTTCACTTGAAATTATTACATACTTTTTCAAAGCATTTTTCATACGGTTTTTTCTGAGCTACTTTTTCGGTTTTTAGCCCGCCATACTTTTAGTGTCGTTTTATATAAACATAAATAAAAATGTTCCGCCCACAATTATAATTAGGTAAACCTAAACATAAATAAAAATGTTCAGCCCGCAATTATATTTATATAAATAAAAATGTTCACCGCCCACAATTATATTTAGGTAAATATAAATGTTTGAGTCTGCACAAAAAAAGCCCCCAAATGTCCGGCCAAGACATTTGAGGGCCAAAAAAAACAAAACGATTTCCAAAGAGTTTAGACAACCAATTTGGGTTCCTCACTTTCGCCACACTAAAGTTATGCTGGTTTTTTTCTAAGTAATCTACCTTTTAGAAAGAACACTGGGAATTTCTACGCTAAAAAGTTTAAGTCTCCTTTTTCTCCGGTCTCCATATTTACGACATCAACTGTGATTACAGTTTTCTTAGAATAAACATTGCGATTAATAAAAATTTGAACTTGATGATTATCGACGCAAAAAACTGCACTTTTTACTGTGTCATCTTCTTTTGCGATAAGAAGAACTGACTCAATATCAGCAACACTAAAAAAGACCTCTTTGTACTCAGGTTTCTCTTCTCTAAAATCTTTTTCATCAATTTGATTGTTTGTTTTCCTGAGAAAACTGTACTCAGAATTATCATTCGAGAAACCAATCGACATTTTTATCTCTCATTTCCATGAGTAGCAAAGAAGGTGTCGTAAAGTCGCGGATCAATTTCGTGACCAAAAAAGTTGATCCTATTGTACAAACAAATTGATTTGATGCTTTCATTCTCATCAAAATAAATCGTACAAAAGGTCATGTCAGTAATGCAAGACTCAAAACGAACCATCTTTTCTTGGTCAGACATTTTCGCAGTGCCTTTCAGACCACGAAAAGTAGTCTCGATTTCGTCTTCACGAAAACTTTGCCAATCAACTTGCGGGTTATAATCGCTCACATTTTCCCCTTCGGGAAAGTTCGACCAAAGTCCAGCAACAAAATCAACCATTAATTTCTTCCACTTCTTTTAGGTGTGAGAACTTCCGTCAGGAGTAATAAAGACATAAATCTTTCTTAGAGTCATTCTAAGATCGTAGCCGTCTTTTTCCTCGACAATTTCAAAATCAACTTTTTCTTGGCCAACTTGTTCCTCAATATTATATTTAGCACAAAGAATTTTGTATTTTTCAAGCTGCTTATTTGTAATTTTTAGCATTTCAAGTTCTTTCTAGTAGAAATTCCAGTGAAAAGACTAGTCGCTATTTTATCCCTGAAGTTTGAGGTTGGCTTTTTTGTTGGCAGTTTTCCAGTGAGCATTTTTGATCGGTTTTAGCTGATTTTGTTTTGATGTGCGAAAAAGCTCACTCACCTTTTCAATGTCCCTTTTTTCGATATAATTAGATTTCACAATAGAATCGAAAGTTTTGAGGGACGAAGTTTCCATCCGAGCAATAGTCAAGTTTTTTATGCCGAACTCTTTTACAAAAGCTTCTCCTAGACAAAGTTCTCCGTACTGTTTGTAAAGGAGAAAGTCTTCCATGAAAACTTCGTACTGCTTTAGACTAATGACTTTTTTGCGAGGCATTTTTCTCCTAAGATT
>Ga0070754_10002244_pt1 | contig 14402 bp, 12 predicted proteins | sample VirMetDEL_Sep_01_FD_75181 | JGI IMG/M metagenome (GOLD analysis project Ga0070754, IMG submission 75181) | Aqueous microbial communities from the Delaware River and Bay under freshwater to marine salinity gradient to study organic matter... | ecosystem: Environmental > Aquatic > Marine >... | reverse complement strand
GAGGGCGAAGAGGTTGCCGAGGGCCAAGTTGTCGCCGTTATGGAGGCGATGAAAATGGAGACCCAAATCACCGCCCCGCAGGCGGGACGGATTTCGCTGTGCTGTGCCGCAGGGCAAACCGTCGCGGCAGACTCCGTTCTCGCCACGATCACTGCGGCGCGGGAGACTTAGGAGGGGGACCCTTCGGCGAGCTGACGTGATCAGCGCCGGATAGAATGTTGCGCCGCGCGATCTGCGGCGGCGCAACTGAAATTTATGCCGCCCCCGCGCTGCGAAGAGCTCGATCCCATCCGCCACGATTGTCGCGGAACCGATCTCCTGCCCCGCTGCGGTATTCTCGGGCCGCAGCGGGGGCCATGCGGGCGGCCTCAATAAATCGCAATACCGGGGAACATGATCATGATCACCACCGCGAGAACCTGCAGCCCGATGAACGGCAAGAGCGCGCGGAAGATTTCCCCCAGCGAGATATCCGCCGGAGCCACCGACTTGAGGTAGAAGGCGGCGGGGCCGAAGGGCGGCGAGAGGAAGCTGATCTGCATATTCATGCAAAACAGCACGCCGAACCACACCGGATCGAGGCCCAGTTGCTTCACGATGGGCACGAAGATCGGCATCGTCAGCAGGGCAATCCCGACCCAATCGAGGAAGGCCCCCAAGACAAACAGGATCGCCATCATCACCAGAATAATCACGATCGGATTATCGGAGATCCCCGTCAGCAAGCCGCCGACGAAATGGATCCCGCCCATCAGATTATACACCCCGACAAGCGCCGTCGCCCCGATGCCGATCCAGACGATCATCCCGACGGTGGCCAAGGTCTGCATCGCGCTATCGCGCAGGAAGACCCATGTGAATTCCCTGCGCAGGATCGCCGAGAGCGCAACCCCGGCCACCCCCACCGCAGAGGCCTCCGTCACCGAGGCAATCCCCGCGTAGATCGAGCCGAGCACGAACACCACGACCATGATCGGCAGGATCAACCCTTTGAGAAGGCGGATTTTCTCGGCCGTGGGAATATGTTCGACCTCTGGCTCTGGCGCGGTGCCATCGACGAAATAGGAGGTGATCAGAACATAGATCACATAGAATGTGGCGAGCATCAGCCCGGGCACGAAGGAGGCGGTGAACAGATCGCCAATCGAGACATTCGCCGTCAGCCCGTACATGATCAAAACGATGGATGGCGGGATCATCGCGCCCAGCGAGCCCCCCGCACAGATCACCCCGATGGCGAGCTTGCGGTTATAGCCTTGGCGCAGCATCTGCGGCAGCGCGATCAGCCCCAGAAGGACGATCTCCCCGCCGATAATCCCCGACATCGCGGCCAGAATGACCGAGACGAAAATCGTCTGCACTGCAACCCCGCCGCGAATCCGCCCGCCGATCAGTTTGAGCGCGTCGAACAGATCTCGGGCGACGCCGGATCTATCCAGCATCGCCGCCATCAGCACGAACATCGGCACCGAGACGAAGATAAAGCTGTTCACAAATGTATAGATGCGGCTGGTGATCAGCCCCACCGCCATCGACCCATAGCCCCCGAGCGCGAAGACGAGCGCGACCAGAAGTGTCACGAAAGCGAGCGGCATCCCCGTGAGCAGCAGAACGACCAACAGGCCGAACATCATCAGCGTTGCGGGCCCGATCCCGATAGCGGCCAGATCGAAAAGCGCGTTCATGCGGAACCCTTTCTGAATTTTTTCAGATAGTTGATAACGAAGATGCCGAACTGGATGCACATCACGACCAGCATCACGAACAAGGCGATTTTCAGCAGGGCAGGCAGCGGCGGGTTCCACGCACTGCCCGAACGCTCCACCCGCATATCGCCTGCGGGTGTCCAGATCGCTTTGGAGGCCATCAACCAAGCCGCATAGGCAAAGAATGCGCAGGCGATCGTCGAGGCGATGGAAATCACGACATCGAAGATCCGCCGGAAGCGCGGCGAGAGCGCATCATAGATCAACACGACGCGGATATGGCTATCGCGGGAGACGCAAAACAGCCCGCCGTAGAGGAAGGCAAGCGCGCAGAGGAATGTGCTGGTTTCATGCGCCCAGATCGTCGGGCGGTTCAGCACATAGCGCAGAAAAACTTCCATCAAGAGCATCACGGCGGCAATCACGATCCCCCCCGCAAAAACATAAGAGCCCGCGTGGATCAGGCGGCCCAAGCGGCCTGCCTCGGCGGGCACGGGCGCGTTCCCGCTTTCCAGCGGCGTCACCGTCTCCCGTGTCAGGTCTGAGTCAGGTTGTGTCATGCGCGTCATCTCCCCCCGCGTGCTGAAAAGGTCGGGGATCGCGAGACCCCCGACCGGTCGACCATCCCTGCCAGCCCAAGATTGGCCCTGATGGGCTGGCAGAGCGACGATGCTTACTTGATCAGGCCTTTTTCCGTGAGATAGGTGTTGAGCTGATCGAAGACCTTTTGTGCCATCGGCGATTGGGTCGCGACTTTTTCCCATTCCCCGCGCGCAATGCCACGGAATTTCGCGCGTTCCTCATCCGACCAGTTGTGGATGGTGATGCCTTCGGCCTCTGCCGTCTTGACCGCCTCCAGATCCCGCGCTTTCAGCGTGTCGATCTGGTTTTGCTGGAAGACCTTCAGCGCCTCTTTCATCTGGCCTTGGATCTCTTCGGGCAGCGCATCCCATTTCTCTTTGTTCATCGACACTTCGACGAGCGGCAGCGAGTGGAACCCCGGATAGACAGGATGTTTCGCGATGCCGTTCATGCCGGTCTCTTGGTTGACCGAGAACACCGAATAATCGGCGGCATCAATCACGCCCTTATCCAGCGAGGTATAGACTTCGGAGGCAGGCAGGTTCACCGGATTCGCGCCCGCTGCGGCGAAGACATTGGCGATCAGCCCTTCGGGCGAGCGCACTTTCACGCCTTTGAGATCATCGACACTGTCGAGCGGCACTTTGGAGACAAACGCCTCAAGGCCAGGCGTCGAGACGCCAAGGAATTCGAGGCCGTAAGGGTTCACCAACTCGTTCATCAGCTCTTTGCCGCCGCCGTTCTCGACAAAGTCGATCATCTGGCTGGGGTCAGCCCAAGCGCCAACAGGGTTCGCGATCAGCCCGAACGCCGGATCACGGCCCGAGAAATACGAGGTATCGGTGATATGCCCGTCCAGCAGCCCTGCGGCGATGGCATCGGGGGTTTCTTTATAATCCACGATGGAGCCAACAGGCAGAAGCTCGATGGCGACTTTGCCGTCCGTCATCTCTTTGACGGTCTCGGTCCATTCCTGCTGGAACAGGAAGTTCGGATTGCCCGCAGGGTCCGAGGACTGGAAGCGGAAGCTATAGTCCTGCGCCTGTGCGCTCGCGCAAAGGGCTGCAGTGCCGAGGATTGCGGCGATGGTCGTGTTCAGGATCTTCATGAGGTCTCCTCCCTAATTATATCCGGTCTTTTGAGTCGCAGCCCCCGCTAGGGCGCTGGAAATTCGATCTGCACTTTCATCGCCCGCGCCTTATCCGACGCGAGATCAAAGGCGGCGACAGCCTGCTCGACAGGTAGAACCTTGGTCAGAAGCGGTCGCAGATCCACGCGGCCCGCATCAATCAGGCGCGCCGCAGTGGCAAATTCGGAGCCGAAACGGAAACTTCCGTGCACGCGCAACTCCCGCGCGACGATACTGGTCATCGGCAAGGTTGCATCTGCGCCAAGCCCGACAGTGACCAACAGACCGCCCGCCCGCAAGAACCCGCAGGCCGCGGTCAGGGCGTTAGGCGCGCCCGAACATTCAAAGGCAACGTCGATCTGCCCCTTCCCCGCCGTATAGGGCGCAAGCCCCTCGGGGTTTTGCGCAAGGTTCACCACGCGGTCCGCGCCCATCTGCGCCGCAATCGCCAGCGCTGGCGCGGCAATATCCGTCGCGATGATCTCCTCCGCTCCGGCAAGGCGCGCCGCCGCAATCGTCAGGCAGCCGATCGGGCCGCAGCCCGACACCACCACGCGTTTGCCCATCAAACTGCCCGCGCCGCGCACCGCATGCAGGCAGACCGCCAGCGGCTCCGACATCGCCGTCAGCGCCAGATCGGCCTCGGACGAGAGCTTGATCGCCTGCGCGGCGGGCAATGTGACCTGCGCCCGAAACAGACCCTGCTCATGCGGAAAGCGCATCGCAGAGCCGTTGAACCGCATATCGAGACATTGGTTCTGCATCCCGCGCTGGCAATATTCACATGTGCCGCAAGGCCGCGACGGGTTCACCGCGACGCGGTCGCCCTCGGCCAGCCCCTGCACCCCTGCGCCGATCTCGGTGACGATCCCCGAGACCTCATGGCCGAGCGCCATCGGTTCGCGCAGCCGCACCGCGCCAAAGCCGCCGTGGTGATAATAATGCAGATCCGACCCGCAAATCCCGCCATGCGAGATCGCGATACGCACCTCGCCCGCGTTCGGCGCCGCTGCGGGGGCGATCTCGTCCAGCCGCAGATCCTGCGGCGCGTGGAGGATAACAGCCTTCATCAGAGCACCGAAATCATGCCGCCATCGGCATAGATGATCTGACCGGAGACATATTTCGAGGCGTCCGACGCGAGGTAGATCGCGGTGCCCGCCAGCTCTTCGGGCAGGCCCCAGCGGCGCATCGGCGTGCGGGCTTTGACCCAGCCGTCGAAATCGGGGTTGTTGATCAGCGCCTCGTTCATATCGGTGACCATATAGCCCGGTCCGATCGCGTTGGATTGGATGCCCTTCTCGCCCCATTCGGCGGCCATCGCCTTGGTCAGCATCTTGATCCCGCCCTTGGCCACCGTATAGGGCGCGACCGTGGCCCGCGCGAGTTCGGAGGTCAGCGAGCCGATGTTGATGACCTTGCCGTAGCCCCGCGCCGCCATCCGTTTGGCGGCTTCGCGGCCGATCACAAAGGCGGAGGTGAGATTGATATCGATCACCCGCTGCCAATCGGCGGTTTCCAACTCCAGCATCGGCTTGCGGAACTGGATGCCTGCGTTGTTCATCAAAATATCAACGTCAATGCCCTCGGCATCGAAGCGCTCGAATGTGGCTTTGATCGCGGCCTCATCGCTCACGTCAAAGGCGGCGGTGAGCACCTCGAAGCCCTGCGCGCGCATCTCCTCGGCGGCCTCATCCAGCCGTGCCGCGTTCACCCCGTTCAGGATCACCCGCGCCCCAGCCCCTGCGAGCCCATAGGCAAAGGCAAGGCCAAGCCCGCGCGAAGATCCGGTGATCAGTGCAGTTTTTCCTGTCAGATCAAAGAGTTTGAGGGACATGATCAAAGCTCCGATACGCGGACTGTGAGATCGGAACGCTCGAAGAACGCGGGCACAAGCTCGGTGCCAAGGCCGGGGCCTTCCATCGGATAGACATAGCCGCCCTCGATCCGCGGGACTTCTGTCACCAGCTCTTTGTACCAGCCCTTATAGAAGGCGCGCACGGATTCCTGAATCAGCGTGTTGGGATGGCTGAACGACATATGGATCGCTGCGGCAAAGCCGACAGGGCCGATGCAATCATGCGGCGCGAACGGGCGGTGATAGGTATCGGCCATCGCCGCGATCTTGCGGCCCTCGGTGAGGCCCCCCGTCCAGCACATATCCGCCATCACCACATGCGCGGCGTCACGATCCATGTATTCCTTATAGGCAAAGCGCGAGCCCAGCGTCTCGGAGGCGCAGGTCCAGACATGGGTCGAGCGCGCGAATTCGGCCAGGGCCTGCGGCGAGTTCATCCGGATCGGATCTTCATACCAGCGCGGGTTGAACGGCTCCAACGCCCGCGCGATATCCTTCGCCACCGGCAGGTTCCACAGCGAATGCATCTCGACCATGATTTCCATCTTGTCGCCGACCGCCTTGCGGATCTGCTCGAACGGCTTGATCGCGGCTTTCATCTGTTCGGTGGTGATGAACATGCCCTTGTTCTCGATCCCTGCCGGATCGAACGGCCAGATCTTCATCGCGGTAATCCCGCTGTCGAGCAGATCTTCCGCCAATTCGCCTGCGCGGGTCATGAACCCGTCCAGATCCTCATAGGGCGAGGGATCGGCATCGAGGTTCCATGTATCGACAGGCTTGATCTTGTTGGTGCGCACATAGCGGGTGCCCGCACAGGTGTTATAGACGCGGATCTTGTCCCAGCTCTGGCCGCCCAGCATCACATGAACGGGCTGGTTGCAGACTTTCCCGAACAGATCCCACAGCGCGATATCAATCGCGGAGGCGGCGCGATATTCCACCCCTGTCGAGGCCTGCGCATTGGGCAGCGAGACCATCTCTTTGTGCAGCGCCTCGATGTTCAGCGGGTTCTGACCGACAAGCCGCACCGCGAGCGTGTTATGGATATGCGCCTCGACCGCCTCGGCGCCGTAGAACGTCTCGCCCAACCCCGTGATGCCCGCGTCTGTCTCGACATGGACCCAAAGAACATTGGCGAATTCATCGACACGGTAGGTCTTCAAAGCGGTGATTTTCATCTCATTCCCTCATAGGCAGGCCGATCAATGCCGCCAGTGCAAGCTCTCCCCCACCCCCCTCGCGCCGACGCGCATCACAGGAGGGAGGACTGGCGAAAGCTGTTTCCTCTTGATCGGACTGTAGACAGGGCTGCGCTATTAATTCAACTATATTTTCATTTTGGTGATACAGAAAATTGAAATCTATCATATCATATAGAAAAATCGAGCTATTTGCTGCGGCTCGAAGCGCCGCAAACGGGGCAAACTGCGCCCACAATTGCAGAATCGTCGCAAACTGACAGAAATTGTCAGACAGAAATTGCAAAATCGACTCAAAAGTCGTCTAGAATGAAGCTTGGTCAGACAAGGAATACGAAATGGCAAAAGATCCGGAACAGTCTCAAGAGCGCTCAGAGCTGGGCTTGGTCGAACGCGCCATGAAGGATATGCGCGCCTATATCCGCGCGAACGAGCTGATGCCCGGGGATATCCTGCCCTCCGAGATCGCGCTGGCCGAGCAATTGGGCGTCTCGCGGCCCGTGGCGCGCGAAGCGCTGCGGGGCCTCTCGACCCTGCGTGTCGTGGATATCGGCAATGGTCGCAAGGCACGGGTCGCGATGCCCGATGCCTCGTCGCTGAGCATCATCCTCGATCACACGAGCTATTCGGGCAAGCTCTCGATTCAGCAGATCCTCGATGTGCGCCGCACGCTCGAGCTGCGCACCGTGTCCCTCGCCGCGATCCGCCGCAGCGATGCCGATGCGGCGGCCCTCCTTGCCATTGTGCAGCAGATGTATGACGCGCTGGCCAATGACCAGAGCGAGATCATGGAATTGGACATCACCTTCCACGAGATCATCGCGCGGGCGTCTGGCAATCTGCTCTATTCGATCCTGATCGACAGCTTCCGTGTGATCACCCGCCAGACATGGGCAATCGGCTGGCGGTCGCGGGGCACGGATGAGAACCGTCTCGGGAATATCCGCTGCCACGAGGCGATTGCCAACGCGATCATGGCGCAGGATTCCGTGCGCGCCGAAACCGCGATGAACGAGCATTTCGACAGCGCGGTGACCGTCTTGCTGCGCGCGGGGATTACCTGATCATCAGGGCGAACGCTAAAGGCCGAGCCGCCGACATCGCGGCAGCTCGGCCCAAGGGCGCCAGATCGACCCGAGATCAGGGTTTTTCGGTCAGGCGGCTTGCGAAGCTTTTGCCCAGCTCCGTCAGGATCAGGCAGCACGAGGTTGCGCCCGCATCCGGCACCCCGCGCGACCGCTCGCCCAGACGCGCGGCGCGCCCGAGCTTGGCCACGAGATCGACCGTGCTATCGCGCCCGCGCTCTGCGGCCTCCGCCATCGCGACCAGCGCGGGCGCAAACCCCTGCGCTTTGGCCGCGTCAAACGCCGCAACCGCCGGAACGAAGCAATCGATCAAGGTCTTGTCGCCAACCTTTGCCGCTCCGGTTGCGCTGACCCCTGCGAGCCCCGCGTTCAGCATCACGGAAAACCCTTCCGCATCGAGCGCGGCGCGCCCCTCGACCGCAAGCGCCATATTCTGGAACATGAACCCGTAGAGCGGGCCCATCGAGCCACCGATTTCGGACATCAAAACATCCGACAGAACGGTGAAGGCCGCATCGAGCGGCATCGCCTCGCCCGAGATCCGCTCTGCCGCGCGGCCAAACCCTTTGGCCATATTGATCCCGTGATCGCCGTCTCCGATCAGCCCGTCGATTTCCGACAGATGGGCCTTATTCGCGACGATGACTTCGGCGAGTTCCTCGACAATGGCCGAGGCTTGATCAAGCGCGACGACGGGGGAGGTGCTGGCCTCGGGCGCGCGCAAGTGCTCCGCCCCTGCGGCGGCGGCGGTCGCCGCGCGCTTGCGCGGGCTTTTGAGAGCGCCAACAGGCGGCGTGGCCGCCCCCGAAACGCTCATCGCGGGCGATGCGCACTCCACATCGAGCAGGGTTTTCAACTCGTCATCCAGCGCCATCACCGTCAGCGTCGCGCCGATCATTTCCAGCGAGGTGAAATAATTGCCCACAAAGGCGCGGTGAACCTTCAGGCCCTTCGCCTCCAGCCCGATCTCGATCCGATCATAGAGAACATAGAGCTCGTTGACGGGCGTGGCCCCCAGTCCCGAGACCAAAACCGCCACCTCCGTGCCCTCGCGCAAGCCATGATCGTCGAGCACGATCTGCAGCATATCATCCGCCACCTGATCCGCTGTCTTGAGCTGTTCGACCCGCGCGCCCGGCTCGCCGTGATGGCCGATGCCGACTTCCATCATTCCCGGTTCGATCTCGAAATTCGGGTGGCCCACGGCGGGCAAGGTGCAAGGGCCAAGCCCGACGCCGACCGAGCGGCAAGCATCCACCGCCTTTTGCGCAACCGCCTGCACCTGCGCAAGCGAGCCGCCCAAGGCGGCCTTCGCGCCGCCGATCTTCCACATGAAGATCTCGCCCGCGACACCGCGCCGCTTCGCGCGCTCGGCGAGGGGCGCCGAACAGACATCATCATTGGCCACGACAGTCGCGACCTCGATCCCCTCCGGCGTGACCATCTCCGAGGCCATCCGCACATTCATATTGTCGCCCGCGTAATTGCCGTAGAGCACCGCAACACCTGCCCCGCCATCCGCCGCGCGGATCGCATCGGCGAAACTCTTGGCCGTGGGCGAGGAGAACAATTCGCCCACCGCAATCGCATCCACCATATTGCGGCCCGTATAGCCGATAAACGCGGGCTCGTGACCAGAGCCGCCGCCGGTGACGATCCCGACTTTGCCCTCTTGCGGCGCGAAGCGCGAGACCACCACGCGCGGGTTCACCGGATCCTTGCGCACCAGATCGCGATGCGCTTTCAAAAAGCCCGCGACGGTTTCATCCACAAGGTCATCTGGGTCATTGATGAAGCGCTGCATCGGCATTTTTTTCCCGTTTCCATCCATTTTTCCGCCCCTCATTTCACCGTGTATCCGCCATCCACCAGCAGATCCGCGCCATTGATCATCGCAGCAGCGTCGGAGGCAAGGAACACAGCGGCGGCGGCGATTTCCTCGGGCTCGGCAAAGCGACCCGTGGGGATTTGCGCCTTCATCGCCTCGCCTTTCGGGCCATCCCAAGCCTTGCGGCCCAGATCCGTCAGCACAACCGTGGGCGAGATCGAATTGACGGTGATCCCATGGCCGCCCCATTCCAGCGCGAGGGTTTTCGTCACGCCGATAATCCCGAATTTCGCGGCGCAATAGGCGACATGGCCCTCAATCGCCACAGATCCGGCCTGCGAGGCGAGGTTGATGATCCGCCCGCCATTGCCCGCCGCAATCATCTCGCGCCCCACGGCCTGCGCCATCAGGAAGCTGCCTGTCAGATTGACATCAATCGTGCGCGTCCACGCCCCTTGCGAGAGGGTCTCAGCGGGGGCGAGATCGACGATCCCCGCCGAATTCACCAAAATATCCACCCCGCCGAGCGCGCGCACCGCACCCGCAACCGCTGCCGCGATGCTCACCGCATCGGTGACATCGCACGCAAAGGCGCAGGCCCCTGCCCCGAGGCTTTCGACTTTGGCCGTCGCGGCCTCAAGGTTCATATCCAGCAAGGCGACGCGCACGCCTTTTTCGGCATAGGCCTGCGCGATCGCAGCCCCGATGCCCGAGGCCGCGCCGGTGACAATGGCGGTCTTACCCGCGAGAGAGAAATCGTAAGCTCCAGCCATGATCGGTCCTTTCTGGGGAGGTCGTCGAGGTGTTTCGCCCCGCTTGGCGCAGCCATCGGGCGCGCGCGGGATAAATCCTCTCCGGCGATGCGGACCGCCGGAGAGATGTCAAACCTGCGGGGTGTTGGCCCTTAGGTTATTGGCGCTGCGCCAAAAGTGCGTCAACGTTTTCGGCGGTGACGGGCGTCCACGGCACGTTGTATTGCGCCTTCGCGCCATCATCCCATGCCATGTCCGGATATTGCTTCCAGATTTCCGACATCGGCTCGTAATCGGGTTTCACCGCTTTGATCGCCACGTCGATTGCGCCTTGCGCCTGCGCCGCGCCGTCTTGCAGGATCGAGGCCATGCTGCCCGCTTTCACCGCTTGCAGCGCATCCGTCACCCCATCGACGCCCGCAATCGCGAAATCATCCACGTTCAGACCTGCCGCCTTGATTGCCTCGATCGCGCCAAGCGCCATCTCGTCATTCTGCGCGATCACGCCTTTGATCTCGCCGCCATGCGAGGTCAGCCAGTTTTCCATCAGGCTTTGCGCCTCGGCCCGCGACCAGTTGGCGGTCTGCTGCTCGAGCACTTTGACATCTGGGCACTCCGCCAGCGCTTTCTCATTGCCCTCGCCGCGCTGGATCTGGGCCGATTGGCCAATCGGGCCCTCGATGATCACCACCGCGCCTTCGCAGGACATCGCATCAAGAACGGATTTGCCTTCCATATAGCCGGCCTGCACATCATCCGACCCGACATAGGCTTTCAGCAAGTCGCTGTTGACCATCGTGTTGGAGCCGACAACCGGAATCCCCGCCTCATGGGCAAGCTCGACCGCCGATGCCCCGGCCTCGATGTCAATCGGCACGAAGACAATCGCATCGAACCCCTGCGTGATCATCGTTTCAAACTGATCCTGTTGAACCAGCGCATCATAACGGCCGTCAAACACCGTCAGATCGACGAGGCCCGATTTCACGGCGGGGTGGTTTTCGGCGGCATTGGCCCAGAGCTGCATGAACTCGGCATTGAGGCCATAAACAGCCGCCCCGATCTTGAGCTTATCCTGCGCGGCGGCAGCCGAGGCGAGCGATAGGCCGATGGCCAAGGCGCTAGCGGTGGTGGTGATCTTCTTCAGTGTCATGTGGTTTCCTCCCTAAATGACAAATGCTTGTTACGAGACGGTCAGCCCTCGGATTTGCGCGAGCGATCCAGCATCACAGCCGCAACGATCAGCGCGCCTTTGATGACCTGCTGGTAGTAGGATTCGACCCCGAGCAGATCCAAACCGTTGTTCATCACACCGATCAGCAAGGCGCCGATCACCGTGCCACTGACACGGCCAATCCCGCCTGCGAGGCTGGTGCCACCGATCACGACGGCGGCGATGGCATCGAGTTCATAGGCCACCCCTGCTTGCGGCAGGGCCGAGCCGGTGCGGGCGGCCAGCACCATCCCCGCGATCCCCGCCAGCGCGCCGGAGATCGCATAGACGGCAAAGCGGATCTTGTTCACCGACAGGCCAGAGACTTTCGCGGCATGGGGATTGCCGCCCACCGCATAGACATGGCGGCCAAATCGGGTGCGGGTCAGCACGAAATGCGAGGCGGCGAAGATCAGCGCGAACAGCACGATCGGCACCGGAATGCCCGCGATATCGCCTGTCCCGATCCAGCGGAACCCGTCCGACAATGCGGGGATCGGGCGCCCGCCCGAATAGATCAGCGTCAGGCCTCGCGCCACCGACAACATGCCCAAGGTCGCGACAAAGGCCGGAACGGCATAGCGCGCCACCGCCAGACCGGAAATCGCGCCCATGGCAATGCCCGTCACCACGCCCACACCCAAGGGAACGATGGCGATATAGGGCGCACCGGGGATGAACCCCGCCGCCGAGGTTGTCGCGAAACTGGCCGAGACGACCCCCGCCAGCGCCACCACCGAGCCGACCGAGAGATCAATCCCCCGCGTCAGGATCACGAAGGTCATCCCGATGGCGAGAATGCCATTGATCGAGGTCTGGCGCAGAACGTTGATGACATTGCGCGAACTCAGGAAATTCTCGGAGACGATGCTCAGCACGAGGCAAAGGCCAACAAGCGCAATCAAAATGCCGTAGCGCTGCGCCATCGGGCCGATCTTGAGGGTCTGGCGTTGCTCCGTCCCCGCTCCGGCGGGCACCGCTTGCGGCTCTGCGCCCTTGGTCTGCTGTTCCACGTTCATCCTCCATTTCGTGCCGCTTCGCGCCGCGTTAAACGCCTGCGCAGGGCCGCCGTTTCAGGCCGCCAGATGCAGCAATCTCTCGGCCGACAATTCGGCCCGTTCCAACTCTCCCGCCACGCGCCCGTCGCGCATCACCAGCGCGCGATCCGCCATGCCCAACACCTCGTCGGTTTCGGAAGAAATCATGATTATCGTGCCGCCACTGCGGGTGAATTCGGACATCACGCGGTAGATCTCGCGCTTTGCGCCCACATCGACCCCGCGCGTCGGCTCATCCAGCAGAAGGATGCGCGGCTCCGTCAGGAACCACTTCCCCAGCACGACCTTTTGCTGGTTGCCGCCCGACAGGCTCGCCACGCTCAGACGATCCGTTGCGGTTTTAATCCCCAATGTCGCGATCATCCGCTGCGCTGCCGCCTCTTCGGCGCGCGGGTTCATCACAGGGCCATGGGACATATTCGCCAGCGTCGCGAGGCAGAGGTTCTCGCGCACATCGCCCGTCAACACGAGGCCGGAGCCTTTGCGATCCTCAGTCACATAGGCAAGCCCTGCGGCAATCGCCTGTTTCGGGCTCGCGATGCGCATCGGCACGCCCTCGATGGAAATCTGCCCCGCCGTCTCGCCCGAGAGGCCAAACAGCCGATCAAAAATCTCGGATCTGCCGGACCCCATGAGCCCGTAGAGCGCCAGAATTTCACCACGCCGCACAGCGAAATCCACATCGCGAACGCCGTGATCGGCGCTCAGGCCCTGAACTTCCAACACGGTCTCGCCGCTCGGCACATTGTCCTTCACGAATTCCTCGGAGAGGGGCCGCCCAACGATCAGGTTGATCAGACGCTCCTTGTCGATCTCCGCCAGCGCGCCCGCCTCCACGAAGGCGCCATCGCGAAACACGGTGTAGCTATCGCAAATGGTGAAAATCTCGGAGAGGCGGTGGCTGACATAGATCACGCCCTTGCCGCGCGCCTTGAGCATCGCGACCGCCTCGAACAGCTGATCCGCCTCGGCCTCGCCCAAGGCGGATGTCGGCTCATCCATGATGATCACTTCCGCATCATAGCTCAGCGCCTTGGCGATCTCGACGAGCTGCGTCTGCGCGACGGTCAGATCCATCATCAACGTCTCGGCGCGGATGCCGAAGCGGAACCCGTCGAGCAAGGCTTGCGCGCGGGCATTCATCGTCTTGAAATCAATGCGCCCGAGAAACCCCGTCGGCTCGCGCCCCAGATAGATATTCTCGGCCACAGACATCGCGGGGACGGGGCTCAGCTCCTGCTCGATGATCGAAATTCCATTGGCGAGCGCCTCGGAAGGATTGTCGAAGACCACCTCGCGCCCGTTGCGCGCCAACACCCCCGCATCGCGGCGATGGATCCCCATCAGGATCTTGAGAAAGGTGGACTTCCCCGCGCCATTGCCGCCGCACAGCGCATGCACGGATCCCGCTTCGAGGCGGAATTGTCCGTCTTTCAGCGCCGGCACGCCGCTAAACGCTTTGCGAATGCCCGTCGCTTCGAGCAGCAGCTCTGCCATCTCTCCCCCCTTTCGGCCCTCTCCATCAGGCCGCCAGCAAATTACATTAGTCAATTGGTTGCTGACATGTGAAATCTTCTGCATTTCCCGACTAATGTCAACGATGATGTTGAAAAGTTCAGTTATCGGAATTTCTGATTTATAACAACGCATTAACAAGAGCCCCTCCACCGGATACGCGCCGCAACGGGCCACTCACGCCCGCGCGGGCTGAGTCGCGGCGCGCATGAGAAACGCGCAGCAGGGAAAACCCTGTTGCGCGTTCATGGTCATTTCGGGGATCAGATGCGCCGGATCACGGCAAGCGGCATCAGGTCAGGCGGGCTCATGTGAGGCGGGTTTAGGTCAGGCGGCGGATCGTTTCCGCCAGCAGGGCGAAGCGCTCGGAAAGGCTTGCGACCTCCAGATATTCCTCGCTGCTATGTGCGCGCCCGCTAATCGGCCCCATCCCGTTTATCGTGGGCGCTCCGCGCGCCGCCGAGAAATTCCCGT
>Ga0070754_10002240_pt1 | contig 14428 bp, 8 predicted proteins | sample VirMetDEL_Sep_01_FD_75181 | JGI IMG/M metagenome (GOLD analysis project Ga0070754, IMG submission 75181) | Aqueous microbial communities from the Delaware River and Bay under freshwater to marine salinity gradient to study organic matter... | ecosystem: Environmental > Aquatic > Marine > Coastal... | reverse complement strand
TATTGAACGAACCATTTGTTAATGAGTTACCAGCACAACGTCCAATAGATGTATTATCAGAACCAGTGGTGATATTAGAACCACCTTTGCCTGCTAAGAAGTTACCTTCACCGGTTGTTCTAGAAGGTAAAGATGTTAATGAACAAGCAAAGATATTAGTGGTGTTATCATATTTGAATGCACCAAACTTTCCATCAGCATCATTAACAAGGTTAAATGCTTTATATGCAATCAGTTCTACAACATCACCATTTTGTGGTGGAAGAGTGAAGGTTACAGTAGTCCCATCACTAGCAACGAAATCAACACTGCTAATGAGTTTTACACCATTTACATACGCATCCAAATACCCTGGTGTATAACCACTAGAGAAGGTGAATGATGTCTGAATCCCTGTTGGGTTTGATACTTGTGATGCAATAATAACAGATGAATCGCTTGGTGAACGACCAATATAACCGTTGTTCATCAGTTAACTCCTTCTAAGATTCCTAATGTTACGTCTAATGCAGATTCAGCATCACAATAAACTTTTAATTCATCATTTAAAAGCATCACAGTTTTTCCTGCATCACTAATTACAAATGAACTTCCTGATGGAACTGGAACATCATTTGCCAAATTGGTAGCAGTGGAACCAGAGCTTACTTCAACATAAATGTTGACAGAATTATTAGTAAGGTTGGAAAATGTTCCACCAATTAAAATTGCTTTTTGTGAAGCAGTATATGATGTAGTGGGTCCAAGAAAAGATACTGTTTGAGATGAAGCTTGAGCAGTATTTGTTGAAGTCTTATCAACTACAACTGTTGTGCCACCAATTGATGTAACCTTTGCTCCTCCCCTAAAATGCTGATTAATTACTAAGTCACCAACATCTACCCCAACAGTGGAAACGCCAACAATGGTATCTGTCTTCACTCCAACAATAGCAACATTATTGGTAGTTGTGACAAATCCTACTGATCTTGATAATGCGTTTGTAAATGATTCTGCCATTTTTCTTTATGTGTTAAGTTTATTTATTAACTGCCTAAGGCAATTGCAAGACCAACAGAAATACCAGGTGCCACCACAACAGTACCAACACCTGATGTCACATCCACTGATGTTACTTCAACTCTTGGTTGACCATCACCTTGAACAAAATCAATTAAAGTAACACCAGTTCCTACTAATGTACTATCAGAACTCAACCCAATTGTTGCTGTTAATTGAGTTGCAATACCAGTCAGATTTGAACCATCACCATAATAAGTAACAACACCAGATGTTGATGTAATCTGGCCATTTGAAATCTGAACTGTTCCAAATGTTGAGACACCAGAGATATAGATGTTTCTACCAGAAACCTCATCATAAACTAGATCACCAGTGACATTTAAATTTCCATCAACATAAACATCATTTTGAAATGTGGATACTCCAACAAATGTTGATGCTCCAGAGACATTTACATCATCTAATTCAGCAAGACCATCAACATCAAGATCAGCACTAACATTGATGTTTGATGCAGTAATAATGCCACTGGTATTTACACTAACATCAGTTCCAATTCCAGCATCTAGGACATAGATATGTCCATTCATTGCACTATGATTAGAGCACTGATAATAAAGTGTATTTGGTGCATCAAATGGAACCTTAAAGGTTACAACACCAACAGTAGCACCATTACCAACTACACCTGAATTGTAACTTGAAGCAGCACCGACTACAGGGGAAGATTTAATATAAAATGGATGATCTGCTGCATTAATATTAAATCTATAATTCTTTCCTCTATTGATATAAATGTCTGGATTATCAGTATCAGTTACAAAACCAATGCCTGAAGATTGATATCTAAAAGCACTGGTTCCCTGATTTACAATATTAAATTGAGTGAATATTTCTTCATCATTAGCAGTTGTTAGACCTACAACTACTAAACTGTTTGCAATAATATTAGAAGTATCTCCAATACCTGTTAAGTCACCACCATCACCATAATATTTGAGTGCGGTAACAATACCTGTAAATATTGAATTACCATCTACGTTAAAATCTGCTGTTGGTATAGTTGAACCAATACCCACACGATTGTTACTAGAACTGGCAAAAATAAGAGTTTCTGCTACCTCAATGCCATTCTTAATGACAAAGTTCTTGTTAATAGCCATCTAGTTCCTCCGTGGAGTTCACTATCCCTCCTTTTTTATTTATATATTATCTAGCTCTATCCCAAGCACAATGTGCTCTTTGACCATCCTGCAGAACATAATGAAAAAATATTTGATGGTAGTATAAACCTTTTTTATTTTTTTCCACTTTTAAAGATTCTCTCCAATGTGGTCTTTCTGCTCCTTTATAAACTACACCATCTCCAGGTGATAGAATGACACATTTATTTTTTCCATGTAAAATTATACCTTCCTTTTTCTTGTCAAAATAGGTATCTGGTGTTTTAATCCAAAATGGCCAGTTGGAACATTCTCCTGTTATATTTGTCCCAATATGCACTGACACTGATATTTCACAAGCATCACGATCAACATGGGGACTCAATTCTTGACCTGGAAAATAAAACCTATCATAATAATATGTTGGATATAATTTCCTACTTATTTTTTTCTCTAAAATATTTTTAATCCCATAGTGAATCACCCTATATTGGGGATACCAATATCTAGATAAAGATCCTTGAACTTGCATCTCCACATCTTTCTTAGTATATTCATTTTCTTCTTTCCCCCAATACGTGAGTTGTCCACTTTGATTCGGAAGTTCACATTTTAATTCATTAGGATCCCACAAATCTTTAATTACAAAATACCCATTCTTTTCAAACTCATCATTTAAAGTCCATGCAGTTCCAGTATTTTGTCTTTCAAGTTCTTGAATGTTTTGCTTCATTTCCATCTGGGTCCCACAACCCAACAAACTAGTGATTTACGTGTTCCTTTTCTTACCTTTAAAACTCTATGTTGAACTCTAGAATCAAATACTATGATAGTTCCTCTTTTTCTTGGAGCAATATATGATTTTTGTGCCTCTCCAAGTAATTGAAGATTGCCACCTTCATAATCATCAGGATGAGATAGTTGAACAACAACACTCAATTTTCTGATTAGTTCACTTTTTTCCTTCACATAATCATTATCTAATCCAGTATGAGAATTGGATAATGAAACTGGTCTATATTGTGTTGAAAATCCACAATCAGTATGCCAAGAATAAAATTCTCCAGTGTTGTATCTGGTAAATTGTATATTCTCCCCATCAATATTTCTAAGATCATAGAGAAAATTTTCTCTATTTGCTTTTTGGATATAGTGCCACAAAAAACCCCCTATCCAATGAGATGTTGGAATCCATGTATTTTGTGATTTTCTTTTGGATTTATTGATTTCATCACCCTGCAATCTAGAATCTTTCATTTTTTGTTCAAAAGATTCCGTTGCATCTCTTTCAAGAATATTAACCAATTCCTCACTCAAATCACTATAATACCAAAAACATTCGTGTGCCAAGAATGAACTCCTATTCTAATAGGAATTATATATGGTATTAATTAAATGTCAATTTTAAAAATCACTCACACCAGGTGGAAGAATCCACCAGTTTGCAGTTTGATGATTGTATGTTGTCCTTGTAAAGAAAGGATTATTAGAATACCCATAGTATCCAAATTTATAAGTATTTGACCAATTCAATAGAGAGTAATCAATTCCAGTTTTAGTGCTTCCACTAGTTTCATCCCATGCAAGAGAGTAAGATGCTCCTGATCCACCAATAGACCATCCCAGCAAACTATTTCTCAGTGGCAATACATTTGCCCTCAACATTCTTCTAATGTTATCACTGGTAGCATTAGTAATTGCTGATGTATTTCTGTCAGTTGTGGCAGTCAATCTATAACCGTTATTGGATTCAGCAATATTTAAGATTGCTTGCCATCTTGTATCATCTATAGCAGTGTCTGTTCCAGGTAAAACTTTGCCTGTGATAAGAGTAAGATTTCTTGGATCTATTCCAGGAGTTGCAGCAGACAATATTAAGTATCTTCCAGCAGAATCTTTGTAGAGATTTGCAAAAGGATCACTATTATCTATTTCAACATATCTCATAATAACTTTTGGAGGACCAGCATTTCCACCAGTAGAATTTGTCTCAACAATATCAACAAGACCATTGCTATATCCAGATCCACCGCCACCACCACTATTACTTACACCACCAGATCCACCAGTAGCACCATTACCACCATTACCACCACCATCAGACCCACGTCCTGCAGTTTCAATTACAGAATATCCTGCTTTATATCCTCTATCAATTTCTGTAGTATTTTCTACAACAGTGCCATTGGGTAGAATGAACTTTTTGGTGTTAAGTGGAACACTTAAAGTATCATAATCATCACAAGGTGCCCACCCATATGATCTTGCCCATTGTCCCTTTGGACAAGAAATGGTTCTTCCTCCATTTGGTGCTGCAGCAATGGTGTCTCCAGAAAGAGGAACTGCAGTTGGATAATTAGAACCAAAAGTACCTGTAAGATTCAATGATCCCTCTTGCACTAAAACAGCTCCAAGTCCTCCACCTTGACCTCTTCCAGTGTCTCCACCATTATTGACTCCTCCACCAGAACCACCATTAGCATTCCTACCAGCATCTCCTCCTGCACCTACAGCAGCAATAAGGACACCCTTTTCATAGATGAAAGGAGTATTAATATCTGGTGAAAGACCTGTAATGATATATTCAGTATCTTTTTTCATGGTGAATTGAACTTTAGAATATCCACCCTCTCCTGGAGTTGTGGATGATCCAGGATATGAATTTCCTGCTCCACCATAAAGTTCCATTTCAACAACAATATCTTCATCAGGTGCATGAACACTATAATAATCAATTCCACTTGTACTCAAAATACTATAATCACCATTATAAAGATTTACATTAGCAATATCTGCTTTTGATTGTTCGCTGTATATACTTTCAATAACCAAATTGAATTGATTCTCTGTGGAACCAACAGTAAAATTAGAAATATCACTAGTTTGTGGAGAATTAGAGGCAATAGTACTAGATATCACACAAAATACAGTTGTTAATCCTACAGAATCACCTTGAATTCTTAAATTAGGTGTTCTAGTGCCAGAAAGTGTCAATGAAGTGACTGCAGTAGGTGGTGTATTGACAAACTTCATTAAGATTGATCCATTTGTGGATGGATCACCACCAATATCACTTCCTACTGCTACAGATCCGTCGCTTGAAAGAACATATTTTCCGTCAATAACAATGTTTGGTTCAATGTAACCAGATCCACCGCCACCAGCACCATCAGCAGGATTAGCAGTAGCAGTGGATACGGCACCACCACCACCACCAAAATATCCTGCACCACCTCCACCACTACCATCACCACCTGCAAGCTCTCTACCATCAGATGAAGAACCTGGTCTTCCTAGACTATCATTACTTGATGGAACACCTTTTGCTCCACCAGCAGTTAAAGTTCCACCTCTACATGCTCTTTGAGCATTTTGTTCAAAAGTTCCCCTACAGGGGTTGCCATTTTGGAGACCAGGACCACCATCTGCTAAACTATTGCTACCTATACAAGTAACATCTTGAATTGGATCACCTGGTTGTCTGAATGATTGGGAAGGAACAATAGCAGCACCACCTCCCATTCCACCAACACCAGGATCATTAGCGCCACCACCACCGCCACCAGCAATCAATAATGCTGTTGATTGGCTTATAGTAGTTCCATCAAATATTGCAGTATATCCACCACCACCGCCACCAAGAGCTGCATAACCAGTACCACCACCAGGAAACCCACCTCCTGCTGTTCCACCAAAATTATCTCTACCTCTTGATCCTACAATGAGTGAATATGTTTTATCTTTGGCAAGCCTAAGAGTACCTTCAGTTGCACCACCATAACCTCCAGGTCCTGTAACTAATGCTCCAGTTCTCTCATCTTTTGCTCTATAGGATTTACCTCCTCCACCACCTCTAAGATAGAATCTTACATCAACACTTGTATTTGGAGTGAATCTATATACTCTTCCAGCAGTAAAGTTACTATAATTTGTAATATTTGAAATATCTATTTCTGTTGTAGTATTTGTTGTAGTATCAGTAAGTGAAATAACAGGATTTGGAGTATAATCATAATTCACATTCACAAATCCAGATCCAGGATTCTTTCCAGATTCCAGCAATGTAGCAAAACTGGAATTAATCCAACTTCCTCCTCCGCCACCACCTTGTCCACCAGATCCAGTATCACTACCATTCACTCCACCATTTCTAGCTGGGTTAACAGTGGAGTATCCTCCACCGCCGCCTCCACCGCCTCCACCATCAAAACTTCCTCTATATGGAAATCGTCCAGCGCCACCATCAGCAGTTGGAGGACTTCCTGGACCTACTGTGTAATCTAATCCATCTCCACCATTTCCACCATTTTTATCAAAAGATGATCCACCGCCTCCACCGCCTCCGCCTCCGGATACGACTACTAAATTTCTATTACTTGGTATATAAACTCCAGTAGGAGCACCTCCTCCCCCTCCATCACCTGAGGTTCCAAACGCACCTTGTAATCCTCCTTGTCCACCAGATGCAACTTTACTACGTCCTTGAGTAATTCTAGATCCAGATGAACCAATCCACAATTCAACTGTTCTCTGTGCAGTATTTTTAGGTGTATAACTTACCAGCCCTACTCTACCTGCACCTCCAGATCCACCAATTGCTGCCGCATCAGATCCTCCTCCACCACCACTACCTCCTGCAACAGTGAACTGAATGTTCTGTGCAGTTTCAGGGATCTGTACAGTTGCATCAGAAGAATAAAGTGAAGTGAATTTATCCTGTACCAAAATTCCATAAAAACCATCAACAGCAGGTTCACCATTGACATACCATTGATAATTCAAATTGGTTGTTGAACCATCTGATAGTTTTGCATCAACACTAATTATTCTATCAGAATCTACAATTGTTGTTACATTTTCTGGTTGAGTTTCAATACTAATCAATGGAGTAACATCTACTGTTGCAATTCCACTATTTACAGGTTCATTGGTGGCATTACTGGTCTTTCCTCCAGGACTATAATTTACCTGAACATAAAACTTTCTGCCATCATCATCAGGTGTTTTTAGATTAGAGAGTGTGAGTATTGATGTGGCACTTCCAACTATATTAGTTCCATCTGTCAACTTATCTTTACCAACCTCATACCATTGATAATCAATTTGCCCACTACTAAGAGCAGAATCATTATTTGTAAATGATACTGTAGCAATTCCTACCAATTGTACAGAACCTGTACTTGTAGTTGTGACTCCTGTTGGTTGTTGAATAAAAGATAGAATAGGACCATTCAGATACTTATCAGTAGGAATGGTCTTAAAGTAGTTAAGTGCCCCTATACTCATGAGAAGTTCTGTCCTCCTACAACACCATAAAGTGATGAACCACCATCAAATGTAATGAATGAATAGATATCAGTTACACCACCAGTGTTTGTGACAGTTGGAACAATACCACCTGCCCAATATACTGGAATTGTCGCTGCTCCAGATGTTCTAAAATCATCAATATCTACAGTTCTTGGTGTAGAACCTTGAGTGATTTTCAAAGTAAATGATGCTGTAGAATCTGAAGCTACATTTTGTAATACAAAGTGACCAATATCTTGAGTTGTTGTCAGTTCAAATGTATTTGCTTCATCTATATTTAACGTCACGATTTGGGAGACAGATGAAACAGTTTGAGCAAATTCATATGATGATTGAATTCTAGCAGGATGTAAAACATCAAGTGAAGCTTTAGGTGTCAATGAACCAATACCTACACCCTTAGTTGTTGTAGTGATAATTGTTGATCCACTTCCAACTTTAATGTTGGTAGCAGTCATAACACCAACAACTAATGCACCACTACTAGAGTTTAGATCATAACTACTTGAAGTTAATTTTCCATTGATATTAACATCACCAACAAAATCAGCAGTGCTAATAAATCTTGATGCATTAGCAACATAAAGATTGGTTTTTGCTACTCCAGGACTTCCAAGTTGAAGGGTAAAATCGCTGGATGCAATTGTTGTTCCAATACCAACATTCAAGTTGCTAAGAGGATAAATTCCTGTTCCACCAGCACCAACAGCGTCCCAAAGACTATCATTCTTAAGATTAATTAGTGCAGATCCATCACCAACAAATGCTGTTGCAGTGACTGTCCCAACAATATTAGTATCACCAACAATATGTAAATCATATCCATTAGATGTTGTTCCAATTCCAACACCATCACCATCAACACAGAATATTGAAGTTCCAGAACCTACTTTAAGTGTACAATCTCCTGGAGTTGTTGTTCCAATGCCGACTTTATCAAAAACAGGCACTATAGAATCCTTATCAGAACTTACAAATCCAAATGAATTCCACTCATTATTATTTGTAAATACCCATCCAGCAATTAATCCATTGTTAGAATCACTAGCACCTGGATCACTATAAAGGACTAAATCTCCAGGTGTTCCTGCCAATACTGGTTTTGATGTAGAAACAGTTATTTTTCTGGAAACTGTTTCATTTCCTTGCAGGAATAATGAATTTGCTTCAATACCCTGATCTGATGTTGATGTGATTTTTTTAGAGAAAAGTACAGGTCCATCAAACTGAGATAGAATAGTGCCAGTTTGGCCACCTTCAATTTTAAGTGATCTTGAAACATTAATATCAGATGGGTTGATAATATCAGTTCCAATGTCAGGTCCAAGAGCGAATACGTCTTCACCTGTAACTGTAGGAATTGGAGTATTGTATACTTCCTCTTTTCCTGTATTTGATGTGATCTTCTTATTACCAATAAAGAAGTCACCTCTATCATTCATTCCAGTAAATACTGTAATGCCACCAGAACTATTGGATGATTGTGCAAAAATCTGTTCCTGAATGTTAAGTTGTCTGTTTTGCTTATCAGGAAGAGCAGTTGAATAGTTGCCAGGACCATAACCCAAGTATTCAAATGTATGTCCTGATGCACGAATGATAGAAGGTCTTCTTAATTCAATTGGACTAATTTTAACTCTTGTAATGACAGACCCACTAGCATGTGTTGCTGGTTTAGTGCCAAGAATCCCTCTAAAAACTTTTACAGGGTTAGATATTACAGTGGTCTTGATTCTCATTATTTCATCATTTATCCTCACATAATCACCAATTTTGAAGTCATATGAAGCGAGATTGCTAATATTGATTTCATCAATAGAAGTATTGGGAACAGATGAAGAAAGTTCAGCAGTGATTCCGCCATAGACATTCAGCACTCTACCACCAAAGTTCTCATCATACAGAGAAATAGATCCAGGTTGTGATACTAGACCTGGATTATGTGCTTTAATTGTTCCAGTAGTTGCAGGAACATTAGTACTAATGCCAATATTTGCAATAAATGATGTCAGGTTTGTAATTCTATTAATAACAAAATCACCATTATAAAGTGAGCTATCAGCACCAGAAATGGTAACCTTATTATTTGCTCTGAAACTATGATTGGTTGATGTTGTAACTGTTGCTAATCCAGTCACATTATCATAGGTCAATGATGAGACATTTAAAGTATTTCCTGTTACTGATGCAAATGCATTGGATGCATTTGCATCACCTATGCCATCAGTGGATGCATATTCAACTCTATTAATAGAATTGACTTGTATTTCTCTAGTGGAGGAAATTCCAGTAATCTCATATAATTGGTTATATGCATCATATGCAAAAGATGTAATACCAGAAATTCTTACTGTATCTCCAATATTATTATAGATGGATGTGACAGCAACAGATGCTTGTGTATAACCTGTTGTTGTTGCAATACCAACAACAGATAATGTATCTCCAACCTTATAGTTGGAACCAGAATCCATCAATTCAAGATCTGTAATAGATCCTGAAGCATCAACTGTGACTCTTGCACTTGCATTTATGCCAGTTGAAACACCAGTGAAAGTAGCATTATAGAGATTTTCTACACCACCTGTACCATTTCCATATCCTGAACCAGAGCTAACAATTTGGAATGAAACAATCCTGTTGAGACCATGCTCAACATCAGTAAAAATTGTATGTGCAGTTCCAGCAGCATTTGATACTATATCAGTAATGGCAATACCAACGCCAAGATCAATCTCAGTATTTTCAATTGACTTTTTAGTAACGCTATTCTTAACATCATCAACATCAACTAATCCCATAATATTCGCTGATGCATATGATATTGCTGCCTTAGGATCTGATGATGGATTATCTCTATCATATTGAGGATAAAGATTTTTAATAGGTTCAGAGAATGAAAATTGTGTTTTGTCATTAAATGGGGCAATTTCTGGAGTGTTGGATGCACCAATTGTTGTAATGTAATAAACACCATCTTGAATTCCATTTTCATATTCTCTTACAGTATCAATATTATAAACATAATAATTATTAGGAATTTTTACTTTTTGGAAAGTTGGAAGTGAAGTTGTCCTTTGTGATGTATTATTTGTAAATGTTCCTGGATTGGTTGGACTAGAAGTTACTGAGAATTTATTGGAACTAGGAACAGATATTACAGAGTATGTTCCGTTGTATCCAGAATTTGCAATTCCTGTTGTATTGACTGTGCTGGTTACATTATTGATCTTGACAGTGGATCCAACTTTCAGTCCATGTGGTATTTCTGTTGTGAAATCAAGTTGTCCAGAATTGTACTCAGCATCTCTAACAATTCTAAAATTTCTCAGTTGAGAAGAATTGCTCATGGTAACTACATTAGGATTGTAAGGAAGAGCAACTTCAGCATTAGTAGCACCAATTACATCATTAGATTCTTGTAGAATAAATGATGTTCTGGGAGGTCTTGCTGATGTAATACCAACACCAGAAGGGATGACATATCTAAACTTATAAAGTTTGTCACTTAATGACCTATCATCTGACCTTCTATTAATATAAGTTCTAGATGTTGCTGAACCCAAAGCAGTTGAACCTACTCCAACTAATGTTGAATAAATGCTATTATCTGTTGATGCAGATCCTACAGTTAAATACCATTGATTATTTGTAGTGTCATATTGAATTGGATGTCCTACATCCCCAACAACTTTATCACTTACTCTACTTTCTACTTTGAGAGTTCCTCCCTTGTTATTAATGGCAATCTCTTGACCAGTTGTTGCCTCACTGAATGAAGATGCGATTTTAATTTGATCACTGTTCAATCCATCAGTGATTGCAAAATACACTTTATTGATAATCAATCCATCAGGCAATCTTGCATTGTCAGAAAATACTCTGATTGTTTCACCATTCAAGAACTGGTGATTATCAGTAAATGTGATTGTATTTGCTGTAATGCTATTAACACCAACTGATGTTCTACCAACTGTTTTAACTTTACTAGAACTGACCTGATTCTCACTATTTTCAGTGTTGGGCATCACAATACGAGCAGATTTGGTTTTCAGAGAACCATCACTTGCAATGCCTACAAAAATATTATCATTTATCTTTGCACCAATTCTATATCCCTGAAGAATACCTCTGGGAGAATCAGATTCATTGGTTTGGTTGTATAGATATAATCTATTTGTTGAAGCTATTCCTACAGTATTGTCTATATCAATAGAATCATATTCTAAGTTAAAATCATCTGATTGAATCTCTTGAGGAGGAATGATATGCGTAATATAACCCACATCATCTTGTGAGAATGATTCATTTCTAAATCCTATGCAATTAAGTGCAGATTCGCCAAAGTTTGAATTAGAGTTTGTAACTGAAAAATCACCACCACTCTCAGTTACAAACTGTTTTGCATAACCAATGGCAAAAATGGATACTAGCTGAACAATAGAGTTATTAGATGCCTTAATGTGATAGTTATAATAATCTGGCTTATATTTTGCATCACCATCACTATGAATATTTGCTACAGTATCACTGTAAAGGAAAGTGCCTGTCTGCTTGTCATACTTCAAGAATGCATTATCATCTTTTTGAAGTGAAACACCAGTGAACTGTGCAACAACCATTGACTTGAATCCTGTTGCCTTGGATCCATCTGCGTGCATTCCATTCATTCCATATACAGATCTCAAGGAGATATTAAAAATATATGGAGAGGCAGATGATACAGTGTCAGTATCAAGTACAACTGTTGCAGATGCTGGTGTCTCTAATGCATCAGAGGGAGCAACAGGAACACTATATGTAAACTTAGTTGTATTTCCTGTAGCACTATCTGTATTGAGAACAGAATCTACAATATATGAACCATTATATGCATTATCTACACAATCATTAACCTGGAAAGATGTATCTACATTTAATCCAGAAATGCCTGGTGATTCTAAATCAACAGTAATATCAGTTGTTGCTGTTACACCATCACCAGATCTAATACTGGTGATTCCAATTGCACCGCCTTGTGGTCCAACAATACGATATTCATCAATTTTTGCTTGAATATCAAGTTTGGATGATGGATAATCAGGTTCAATAGCTCTTCCAGATGCAGAACCATAAGCAAGACCAACTTTTTCATAGTACATCTCAAGATCAGTTCTTGAGTATTGTTTATTGGAAATGAAAGTATCATTAATATAAACATCATTTACACCATCAGCATATTCAAATGCTGTTACCTTATGGTGAGAAAAATTAGGAACAAACGTTGCACTAGAGTAATCTTTATATACAGTCCCGTTAGGATTTCCATCAAAAATGGTAAATTGCCAAAAATAAGAACCCCCAGTTACTCTAAAAATAGCAGTTCTTTCAATATTATTGTTTTCAGGATTTGGAACATACTTGGGACGAATTTTAGTTTTACGTAAATCCGTACCAATCAATGATACACCACGTGGAATAATAATACCACCATAGACACTATTCAATTTGTAAAGATCATTGACAGGAGAATCAATGTCAAAATTTGTTGTTGAACTAAAAGGAGAAAAATCACTGGATGTTGTTCCATCCCTCAATTGATATACTGTACCATCAATAGGAATCCACCCAGGTCTGTTATCAATATAGTGATCCCCAGGAGACAACATAATGGTTGTCTTCCCAAACCTATCATTATCTAAACCTCTTTGATATGAAAATCTTGATGCCTCAATCAGTGCTCTTTGTATTGTTTTGAATGGACGACCCATAGAGTTGCCCTGATTTTCAATATCATCAGTTGCATCTAAATCATTTGGGTTTACGTATATAATGTTCCCACGTACGTTCTTAAGGAAATTGTCAAGTCTGCTAAGAGGCATCTTTCTTACGCACTATAATCCGTTATGAGTTATTTATTAATAAAAAAACCCACTCAAAGAGTGGGTTCATATGCACAGATTGGCACTATTCACACGGAAGGAACTTATATTTTACCTCTAATTATTTTGGTTGTCAAGTATATATTCTACTGTATTTGCAACATCATTCATAGCATCTCTTAGAAATGGTCTTTGACCAGATTCTTGTTTAGGAGGATGACATTCATCACACAATGTCCATCTCCACTGTTGCATAGATTTACTATACCAGAGGTTGATTTTCATTTTTTACTTTTTATTCCTTCCCCTATATGTATCAGTCTGTGCGTGACAATTGGGACATACTATTCGTAAATTGCTAAGACTATTATTGTGATGGTTGCCATCAATATGATCCAACTCAATAGGAGTAGGTTTTCCATTCCATTCTGTAATACCACAAATCTCACACTGGTGGGTCTTGTAACCCTCTTTAATCAGTCTATTTTTTAATTTATGGGACTGTATACCATACTCATTAGATAGGTATGCTTGAAGAGGACGTCTGGGTGCAAAGGTTTTGCCTTTATTCCATCCTTGACCGTGAAAATGGTCTTTTGTAAGACCTAATGCCTTTGCCCTATTATTAGCACAAAGATAGTTGCCCCCTGCCTCTTTTAGACCAAGTTTTGTTAGAACTTGTCTTACAGAACCACTAGTGGTCCAAGCTTCAATAAAGTCATCATCAGTGTAATTTCTATATTGTCTCATTACTTAAAAGGCAGACACATACCTATATATGTAATTCTACCATTTTAAGTAATATTTGTAAATACCCGTGGGCGGATTCGAACCGCCGACTGCTCGATTTTAAGTCGAGAACCTCATTCCGCTGGGTCACACGGGCTTGATTTTTGAAGTAAAATGTGCTAGAATACTATTCCATCACACTCCCCAATGGGCAGGGAGGGATTTGAACCCCCGTAGGCAGAGCCAAAAGTTTTACAGACTTCTTCCATTAACCACTCGGACACCTACCCAATAAACTTATACTTGATAAGTTGGTGGATGAAAAGCACAATATTCATTAAATGTGATTTTCATTTCTTTATT
>Ga0070754_10002238_pt1 | contig 14432 bp, 12 predicted proteins | sample VirMetDEL_Sep_01_FD_75181 | JGI IMG/M metagenome (GOLD analysis project Ga0070754, IMG submission 75181) | Aqueous microbial communities from the Delaware River and Bay under freshwater to marine salinity gradient to study organic matter... | ecosystem: Environmental > Aquatic > Marine >... | reverse complement strand
CTGGATCGATCAGGTGCACATTCTTCAGCGCGCGAGACGCCAGAATGTCCGCGACAGGCTGACGGACATTTGGATTGAGATGTACCGGATACAGCACCTCAATATCGCTGTGCTCGGTTGCGATATCGGCCAGCGCCAAGCAGATGTTCTGGAATCCCTCACCAAAATTTTCTCGTCGATGACCCGTGACCAGTATCAGCCGACGATCGGGCGCCAGGAAACTGAACTGCTCGTCGAGAGAGCGTTTGATCTCTTTGTTCCCGCGCAGTCTTCCCGCCACGGCCAGAAGAGCGTCGATCACAGTGTTGCCTGTTACATAAATGCTGTCGGAGGACACGCCCTCCCTGAGCAGGTTGTCCCTGGCCACCGTGGTGGGCGCGAAGTGTATGTCCGCTATCGCCCCGGTCAGTCGCCGGTTCATCTCTTCCGGGTAAGGCGCGAACTTGTTGCCGGTGCGAAGCCCGGCCTCGACATGTCCCACGGGCACCCTCGAGTAATAGGCCGCGAGACTGGCGGCCAGTGTCGTGGTGGTATCCCCATGAACGAGCACAAGGTCAGGTTTATCCCGCTCAAGAATCGGCTTCATGCCTTCAAGGATGCCTGCGGTGACGCCGAAAAGGTCCTGCCCCGGCTTCATGATGTCAAGATCGTGTTGCGGCACGATCTCGAACAGGCGGAGCACCTGATCGAGCATCTCGCGGTGTTGAGCCGTCACGCACACCACGGTTTCCAACTGCGCCGATAGCGCCTGCAGCCCTTTGACCAGAGGCGCCATTTTGATGGCTTCGGGACGGGTCCCGAATACGATCATGACCTTCATTTAGCGAATCCTCTCGTCAGCATTTCGTACACGGGGCCGCCGGCTGCCATACTTTTGTGCCCATTCCGGGCCGACGCAAGACACGGGCGGCTGTTTGCCCGCAAAACCGGCCATTGTCTTCTATCCCGCGTGCTGGGCTTCCACCCGCATTTTCAGGATGCCCGAAACTTTGGGCGCATAGTGGTGTCATTCGCAGATCGGGGCTCGGCGAAGATCTCGCACATGCCAGTGCTCACGCCCGCCCAACAGATCCCCTGGACCGTGTCGACGCCGTTTCGCATGCAGCCTGGCCTGCAGCGCCTGGCCGCAACGCCACCCCTGTTCCTGCGCGATGCGCTGGCCGGTGCCTACGCCGACAGCAAACGGGAGGTGCTGCGCGAGCGCCCGAGGCAGGCCCTGCTGGGAGAAACCGATTCTGCGGTGCTGCAGGCCATCGCCCGTGCGTACGCAGCGCAAACCGGTGTGCAGCTGCCGCCCGACGCCGAAGCCCTGGCGCTGGGTATGCAGGAGGATTTTGTCGTCCTGCACGACGAGCACGACGGCATGCGCACCCGCCTGCTCGCCGTGTGTTTTCCTTCCAGCTGGGACCCGGCCGAAAAACACGGTCTGGACTTTGCAGCGATCCACCAGCCGGTGGCCGACAACGCGCTGCTTCAGGCCGGGGCCGCAGGCATCGTGAACCTCGCCTTCCGGCAGGCCTCCATGCTGCGCCACGTGTGGCTGCTCACGCCCGATAGCGGGCTGTCCCAGCATCCTCAGCGGGTGCGCAGGCGCTGGGAAGATGTCTTTGCACAGGTCGATCGCAAGGACTGGCTGGACCAGGTCTACTTTCGTGTGGAACGCCAGACCACGCTGCCTTTGCCCGCGCTGGGTCGCGGCGTGTTCTTCATCCGTGTGATGGTCTGCCCGCTGGTGCAGGTGCTGCGCGCGGCGCCCGGGCGCTTTGAAGAACTCCACGACGCGCTGGCCTCGATGAGCGATGCCGTGGTGGCCTATCGCGGCATGGGCACCGTGCGCGCAAGGCTGCTCCGGGCCTTGCGCGAAGCGGCCTGATCAGGGTTTGGCTTCGCCGCCCGCTTCAGGGGATGGCGCTTCGGTGGGTTCGGCATGCGCAACGGCTGCTGCTGCTGCTGCCGCCCGGGACCGCGTGGTGGTCTGGATGCCCCAGACCGCCACGAACATCGCCGCGATCACCGGGCCCACCACGAACCCATTGATGCCCATCACCGCAATGCCACCGATGGTGCTGATGAGGACCAGGTAGTCCGGCATGCCGGTGTCCTTGCCCACCAGCAACGGACGCAGCAGGTTGTCGACCAGGCCGATCACCAGCACGCCGTAGGCCACCAGCCCGATGGCCCAGAAGGTCTCGCCGGAGGCAAACAGCCAGATCGCCACCGGACCCCACACCAGTCCCGCGCCCACCGCTGGCAACAACGAGAGGATCGCCATGAGCACCGCCCACAGCAGCGCGGCGTTGATGCCGATGACCCAGAACGCGAGGCCACCCAGCGCACCCTGCACCAGCGCCACCACCAGATTGCCCTTGACGGTGGCCCGCAGCACGGTACCGAACTGCTCCAGCAGCTCCTGCTTGTCTTCGGGCGGCAGGGGAATCGCGGTGCGGATGGCGCGCACGATGGAGGCGCCGTCGCGCACCAGGAAGAAAGCCAGGTACAACGCGACGAACAGGCTGACGACGATGCCGAGCACGTCCTGGCCGAAGTTCACGGTCTGCGAGGCGATGAGCTGACTGCCCTGCGTGAGTGCTTCGGTGAGCTTGCGCACCAGCAGGTCGAAATTGCCCAGACCGAAGCGGTCCAGCAGCCCGTTGAGCCAGTCGGGCAGGGCGTTGAAGATGTTGCGCAGCGTCTGCGCAGGCCTGAGTTCGCCCGACTCGATGCGAGCGTAGAGCCCTGCCGCTTCCCGCGCCAGCGACGCGCCCACCAGCACTGCGGGCAGCACCACCACCACCAGCGCAGCCAGCATGGTGGTCAGAGCCGCCAGGTTGCGGCGTTGCTTCATGCGCGGCAGCAGCCAGCGGTTCAGGGGCGCAAACAGCAGCGCGATGATCACGCCCCAGAGCACGGTGCCGTAGAACGGCAGCAGGATCCAGACGAAGGCCACCGACACGCCGACCAGCAGCACCCGAAGCATCAATGAGCCAGAGATCGCCGCCATCGGTGGTGGCGCGACGGGTGACACGCTCGGCGTGGGCTGGGGTGGGTCCGGAATGGGAGCGTTCATGGCGTCGGTCAGATATGAAAGTCGCGCCAAGTATGCGACAGGTGGCGGACGCCGCGTCAGGGGCCGCTGCGCACGATTGTTTCGAGTGACGCCCTTTCGCCAGGCCGACCGAACTCAATCATCACCGCCAACACCGGGCCTTCCTGGGCCGCCTTCACGCGCCGGTAGTCCGGCATCACGCAGCCGTGGTAGGTCTCCCCTTCCTGCACCGAGTTGCCCATGGCGATGTAGTTGGGCTCGCCCGCGGCATTGAGTTGGAGCGCAAAGTGCACGCGGGTGCGCGGCACCGGCACGGGCAGACTGAAACCGTCCGGGCGAAACGTGGTCGTGAAATCCGCGCTTCGCGCACCGCTCACATCGGGCCTGTGCTCGGCCACCCCACGGTGGCCATCGGCGTCGATCCAGTGCAGCCGCAGGCGGGGTGTGCCTTCGCGCACCGACCACAGCAGGTGCAGGTCGGCGCCATTCAGGCAATAGCGCGGGTGGCTGCGGCCGCTCATGTCTTCCCAAAGCTCACCGACGCGCTCGTCCACCCTCACCAGCCGCAGTCCCGGCGGCGCTTGCAGCGACTGGGCAAAGACCTCGCCCGCCAGCGGCATCTGGAAGCGTTGCACCGGCTCCACGGCGTGGGCCAGCGCTGCGGGTGGACCCGGGTTGCGCGGGTTGTCCTGCAAGTGCCGCGCGGCTTTTTCCAGCGGCCCCAGCGCCTGGATAACCGCCAGTGCAGGCAAGGTGACCACCACCAGCCCGCTGAGCGAGAGTGCAACCCCTTCACCCATGGTGAGCGAAGGCCTGAGGAGGCGGCCCAGCCCCAGGTGGGTGCCCAGCCAGATCAGCGGCGCCACGGTGAGCAGCATCGCGTAGAACACCGCCAGGCCCTCCATGCCGGAGACCGACTGCGCAGGTACCACCACCGCCAGGGCGGCCATCAAGCCCGCCACGAGCGAAGCGACGCGCACCACGGCCCAACTGCCGCCCTTGCCGTGCGCACGCATCCATCGGTACTCGAGCCAGAGCACCAGCCCGACGGCGGCACCGACCACGGCGGTGGCAATGGCCCAATCCCGTTGTGTGTCACCCGGCAACGCGGAAAGGGCAACGATCAGCTGTAGAGGATCCATAGGCAGGAGGGAGGTGGAGACGACCGCATCGTACGGGCCCGTGGCGGTGTGCCCAAGGCTGCCCGGCTGGTGCCCGGGGCCGGCCATCGGATGGCCGCATTACCATGCCCTTTTCCACAACACGCCCTGCGCCGGCCGGAACCTGCATGCTGGAAGCCACCTGGATCGCAGGCTTTGTCCTGCTAGGCCTTTGTGCCGTGGTCGCCTGGCGGGTGCTGCCGGTGCTGCTGTCGCGCTTCGACACCGGCGCGATGCGGGTGGAGCCGCCGTTGCCCATCCCGACATCGGCCTCTGCCCGCGACGAAGCGTGGAACAAGGCCTGGGCACGCCTGCACGCCTGGTGCTTCGAGGGGGCCGGCGACGGTCGCAGCCCGTTCTGGCAGCCTTGGGCGGACCCGTTCGTCGAACGGCGCCTGAACGTGCTCACGCTGGCCTTCGAACCGGCTGAGGATCGGGCGCTTCTCATCGAACGCCTGTCGCGCCATCTCGATGGCAGCGATCGGCTGGCCGCCGCGGGGGGCGCGCTCGCCGGCTGGCTGCTGCGACTGCAGGTCAAGCGCGACGACTGCCTGTGGTGGCGCGTGCGACGCGCAACAGACCCCTGGGATTGCGGCTACCTTCCCGGCAGCGAGGAGGGCCTGCGTGCCTTGCAGCGCTTTCAACCCCGACGCGCCACACTGATGGTGGCCGATGGCCTCGACGAGGCGGCTTGCCGCGATGCACGGCAAGCCCTGGAGGCAAGGAGCGAACAATTCCGGCACCCAGTGCGCCTGCTGGTGGTGGTCGCCCCATCAACGGGCGACGTGTCGGCCATCAGCGAGCCGGGGACAGGTCGCGCAGCAGGCGCGAGAGCAACTGTGACTGGCTTTGCACGCCCACCTTGACGAAAACCCGCTTGAGCGTCGTGCGGGCGGTTTCGTAGGTGGTGCCGGCCGCATCGGCTGCGGCGCGCAGGTTCATGCCGTCGAGCAAACCCATCACCAGACGGGCTTCCGAGGGCGTACAAGCGTACTGCTGGCGAAGCCAGCCGGGGGTGGCCGGGTCGTCCATCCCGGTGCGGGTCACGCTCAGCACCGCCAGGGCCGGGCGGGGCAGGTAGCCGCCCCCCTGGATCCGCGCCGACGTGGCATGCAGGCTCAAAGTGGTGGACCCTTGCCGCAGCATCACGGCAGGCCTGGCGTCTGCGCCGGCACCCATCGGCGAAATCGCGGCGGCCACGAGCGCCGTCAACTGCGACTGTGCCTGGACCGTGGTGGTGACCAGTCGGCCGTCGCGCAGGCGCAGGCCCGCACCGGCGCGCAGCAGCGATTCCATGGCGCGGTTCGCATGCACCACGCGCAGCTTCGCATCGACCAGCGCCACGCCATGGTGCAGGCCGTCGAGCGCTGCCATCTCCAGGCCGGAAGCCGCTGCACGTTCAAGTCGCACCGACATGCGCAGCGCGCGCGTCATGTGACGGCTCAGACGTTCGAATGCGGAGACTTCTCGCCGATCGAATGTGGGTATGTCCGGTGAGCGCAGCAAGGTCACATTGGCCACCACGCCATCTTCGGCGAGCAGGGTGTTGCCCAGGGTGTAGCGGAAATCCTGCGGACGCATCCACTCGTTGTAGTAGGCAGAGCGGTAGAGGGCGTGGTCATCGCGCAGAAAGGCGTGCAGTCGCTCGTTGGTGCGCACCACGCCCGGGCGGTGCAGGCGTTCACTGAGTTCGATCCACGGGTTGTCCGGCGCGAAGTACAGCGCGTCGAAGGCGTTCAGCCACCGCGGCGCGATGCCCTCGAGCGCCACCGGTCGCACATGGCCGGTGGGTTTGTCCAGAAAGTAGAAAGTCTGCCCGTTGGAGGGAAAGGCCTCAGCGGCCAGCCGCATTGCCTCTGCCCAGGCGTCGGGCTCGAACACTGTGCGGTACACCGTGTCGATCAGCGACTCTTCCAGATCGGCTCGCATGGGCACGAAGAAGGGATGGAGGTGGCAGGGCGTGCAGCGCGCTCCCATTTGGGAGATGCGCACGGCTCGGGACTTTCCTACGCTTGGTCCGTCCCGCATTCTGGAGCTTCCCGGCCATGACCGCCAGTCCTTCCGCAAGCACTGGGGCATCGGCTTCGCCCCATCTGCTGCCCCGGCCCCACCTTGCAATCAGGAGCACCCCATGGCCTTGACCACCCTTTCTGGCACCGTCACCGGCATTCGCCATTCCACCGAAACCGTGGGCCAGATCGGCAAGAACGGCGGATCGGTCCAGACCGGCCAGGTGATGGCCTTCCGGGTCGACGAGCGTTCCGCCCAGATCAAGCTCAAGGACATGCCAGACCTGCGCGATGGCGAGCGTGTGACGCTGGCTGGTCGCGCGAAGAACGGTACCTTCCGCGCGCTGGCGCTGCGCAACGACCAGACCCGTGCCGTGTATGCCACCGCCGCCTGGCCGGGGTACGTCATGGGCGGCATCATGGTGGCGCTGGGCATTCCTCTGAGCCTCATGATCATCGGCCTGCCGTTCCTGCTGGTGGGCCTCTTCACGCTCTACCAGGCCTACAGCTACGCGCAGGCAGAGAAGATGCTGCAGGGCTGACATCTCAATCCTTCACCCCGAATCCCTCGGCCCACACCACCCGAAGCCACGCCACGAACGCAGACACCGCGCGGGGGACGTGGCTGGCGTACGGCCGGATGGCATGGATCTGCGGGCTGAAGGTGCCCACCGACTCCCAGTCCGGGAGCACTTCCACCAACTTGCCCGCTTGCAGTGCCGCCTGGGCGCTGAAATCGGGCAGAAGCGCGATGCCCAGTCCGGCGATGGACGCATCGCGCAGGGCCTCGCTGTTGTTGGCGCAGAACGGTCCGGACACCGGCACCGTCGCGCGCTGGCGCTGAGCCTTGCGGCGTCCCTCCGAGGGCAGAAAGTGCCAGGCCGGCGTGTCCTGTGCGCGGGGATAGTGCAGGCAGTCGTGTTGCCCCAGGTCCTGTGGTGTCAGCGGCGTGCCGCTGCGCCGCAGGTAGTCGCGGCTGGCCACCAGCACCGAGCGCGTGCTGCACAGGGGCCAGGCCACGTGCGTGTCGGGCGGCGAGGCGGTGTGCCGGATGGCGAGATCGAAACCCTCGGTGGCCAGGGAGTTCAGTCGGTCCGACATGTCCAGCTCCAGGCGCATCCCGGGATGTGCCCGCAGGAACTCCGCGATGCGCGGCACCAGTTGTTGACGCGCCAGCGCCACCGGCGCCGTGACGCGCACAAGGCCGGCCGGCTCGTCCGCCAGGTCGCGCACGCTCGAAAAACTTTGTGCGATGCGCTCGAACGGCTCGCGCATGCCTTGCACCAGTTGATGACCCGCCTCGGTCAGTCGCACGCTGCGCGTGGTGCGCTGCACCAAGGGCACGCCGGCGGCGCGCTCCAGTTCGCTGATGCGCTGGCTCATGGCGGCCTTGCTCACACCCAGCCGCAGCGCGGCGGCGGTGTAGCTGCCCTGCTGCGCCAGCACCGTGAGCCAGTGCAAGTGCACCCAGAGGTCCTCGATTTTTTTGTCGTTCATGGCTCGATTGTTCACCATGATGAACAATCAGTTCAAGCTGCGCCACTAGGCGGGCGCGGAGCTGCTGCCTAAACTGACCGTCTTTGCCCGGAACATCCCACCACCGAGACCGCCATGGCCACCGAACCCACCCCCATCCATCACTTCATTCAGGGCGCGGCCTGCGCTGGCGGATCCTCGCGCAGCCAGGATGTCTTCAACCCCGCCACCGGCGCCGTGAGCGGCCGTGTTGCCCTGGCCAATGCGCAGGATGTGTCGGCCGCCGTGGCGGCGGCGCAGGCCGCTTTTCCGGCCTGGGCCGACACCCCGCCCATCCGCCGTGCACGCGTCATGTTCAAGTTTCTCGAGCTCGTGAACCAGCGCAAGGACGACCTTGCCCGACTGATCACCGCCGAGCACGGCAAGGTGTTCACCGATGCGCAGGGCGAGGTTTCACGCGGCATCGACATCATCGAATTTGCCTGTGGCATTCCGCAACTGCTCAAGGGCGACTTCACCGACCAGGTCTCCACCGGCATGGACAACTGGACGCTGCGCCAGCCTTTGGGCGTGGTGGCCGGCATCACGCCGTTCAATTTCCCCGTGATGGTGCCCATGTGGATGTTCCCGGTGGCCATTGCGGCGGGCAACACCTTCGTGCTCAAGCCCAGCCCCATTGATCCGTCACCCGCGCTGTTGATGGGCGAGCTGCTGAAGCAGGCGGGCCTGCCCGACGGCGTGTTCAACGTCGTGCAAGGGGACAAGGAAGCGGTGGACGCGCTGCTGGTGCACCCGGACGTCAAGGCCATCAGCTTCGTCGGCTCCACGCCGATTGCCAATTACATCTATGAAACGGGCGCTCACCACGGCAAGCGCGTGCAGGCGCTGGGCGGCGCGAAGAACCACATGGTGGTGATGCCCGACGCCGACCTGGACCAGGCGGTGGACGCGCTGATCGGCTCGGCATATGGCTCGGCTGGCGAACGCTGCATGGCGATTTCCGTGGCGGTGCTGGTGGGCGACGTGGCCGAGCGCATCATGCCCAAGCTCATCGAGCGCACGAAATCGTTGCAAGTGCTCAATGGCACCAACCTCGCCGCCGAGATGGGCCCCATCGTCACGGCCGCTGCGCACCAGCGCATCACCGGCTACATCGAGGCCGGCGCGAAGGAAGGCGCGAAGCTGCTGGTGGATGGTCGCGGCTTCGACGCTTCGAAGACGGGCGCGGGTTGCGAAAAAGGCTTCTGGATGGGCGGAACGCTGTTCGACCACGTGACTACCGACATGAAGATCTACAAGGAAGAGATCTTCGGTCCGGTGCTGTCCTGCGTTCGGGTGCCCGACTTCGCCCAAGCCGTGCAGATCATCAACGACCACGAGTTCGGCAACGGCGTTTCCTGCTTCACGCGCGACGGCAACGTGGCGCGGGAGTTCGCCCGGCGCATTCAGGTGGGCATGGTCGGCATCAACGTGCCGATTCCCGTTCCCATGGCGTGGCACGGCTTCGGTGGCTGGAAGAAAAGCCTGTTCGGCGACATGCACGCCTACGGCGAAGAGGGCGTGCGCTTCTACACGAAGCAGAAGAGCATCATGCAGCGCTGGCCGGAGAGCATTTCGAAGGGAGCGGAGTTCGTCATGCCCACGGCAAAGTGACCCTTGATGGCGGATGGCAACAGCCCATACGACCCAGCCGATGGCGACTGGAAAACCCTCGTGACGTTCTTCAGTCCCACCGAGGCGTTCCTGCTGCGTGGCGTGCTGCAGGCCGGAGGTGTGCCCGCAGCGGTAGCTGATGCCCACCTCGTGCAGACCCACACCCTGCTGGCAGGCGCCATCCCCGTGCGGGTGATGGTGCCCGAACACCGTTTCGCCGAGGCCGAGGCGGTGGTGGTGGCTTTTCAGCGCGGCGATTTCGCGCTCGACGATTCAGATCCCGAAGCACCATGAGCGACACCACCTTTGATTTCATCGTCATCGGCGCCGGTACCGCCGGCTGCCTGCTGGCCAACCGGCTCTCGGCCGACACCTCCAAGCGTGTGCTGCTGGTCGAGGCCGGCCGCAAGGACGATTACCACTGGATCCACATTCCCGTGGGGTACCTCTACTGCATCGGCAACCCGCGCACCGACTGGCTCTATCAGACCGAGCCCGATCCTGGGCTGAACGGCCGTCGCCTGCGCTACCCGCGCGGCAAGACGCTGGGTGGCTGCTCCAGCATCAACGGCATGATCTACATGCGTGGCCAGGCGCGCGACTACGACCAGTGGGCGCAGCTCACCGGCGACGCCGACTGGCGCTGGGACGCCTGCCTGCCAGATTTCAAGGCGCACGAGAACCACCACCGCCTCGACGCAGCGCAGGATCCTGCATTCGCAAAGCTGCACGGCCACGGTGGTGAGTGGCGCATCGAGAAGCAGCGCCTTCGCTGGGACATCCTCGACGCATTCGCGCTGGCTGCGCAGCAGGCTGGCGTGCCTGCCACCGCCGATTTCAATGCCGGTGACAACGAAGGCGTGGGTTACTTCGAGGTGAACCAGAAAGCCGGCTGGCGCTGGAACGCCTCCAAGGCCTTCCTGCGGCCGGTGCAGCACCGCACCAACCTCACGGTGTGGACCGAAGCCCTCACCGAACGCCTGCTGCTGGAGCGGGACGCCAGCGGGGCGTGGCGTTGTGTGGGTGCCGAGTTGCGGCGGGGTGGACAGCGTGTGGCCGTGCGCGCGGCGCAGGAAGTGGTGCTCAGCGCCGGCAGCATCGGCTCGCCGGCCATCCTGCAGCGTTCGGGCATCGGCCCGGCAAAACTGCTGCAACAGCACGGCATCGAGGTGCAGCACGAATTGCCCGGCGTGGGTGAGAACCTGCAGGACCACCTGCAGATTCGAGCAGTCTTCAAAGTGCAGGGCGCCTCCACCCTCAACGTGCTCGCCAGCTCGCTCTGGGGCAAGGCGCGCATTGGTCTGGAATATGGCTTGAAGCGCAGTGGCCCGATGAGCATGGCGCCCAGCCAGCTTGGCGCCTTCACGCGCAGCGACCCGCATCAACCGTACGCCAACCTCGAATACCACGTGCAGCCGCTCAGCCTCGACGCGTTTGGTGAACCGCTGCATGCCTTCCCGGCCTTCACGGCCAGCTTGTGCAACCTCAACCCCGGCAGCCGGGGCCACGTGCGCATCACCTCGGCCAGTGCCGACGACGCGCCCGCCATTGCACCGTGTTACCTCAGCACCCCCGAGGACCGCCGCGTGGCAGCCGACAGCCTGCGCGTGACGCGGCGCATCGTCGCGCAGCCAGCGCTCTCGAAATACCAGCCCGAAGAGTTCAAGCCCGGACCGCAATACCAGACAGACGAAGAACTGGCGCGCCTGGCCGGCGACATCGCCAGCACGATCTTCCACCCCGTGGGCACCACGAAGATGGGCCGAGACGGCGACGCGATGGCCGTGGTCGACAGCCACCTGCGTGTGCGCGGCGTGGCTGGTTTGCGTGTGGTGGATGCGGGCGTGATGCCCACCATCACCAGCGGCAACACCAACAGCCCGACGCTGATGATTGCGGAGAAGGCCGCGCGCTGGCTGGGGTCACGAAGCTGAATTCGACGCGAACCGGCGAAAAGGGCAAAAAAGGCGAAGAAGCGCTCCGAAGGCGGCAAAACAAGGCCTCCCGCACCAAAACACGGTAGTGGTGCATGAAACAACCTCTTCCAACGACGAGTAACCACGTGCATTTCCTGTGCCAAGTGCGTGAAAAAGCAAGGGAAAGCCCCGATGCACAGGGCTGGTGCGGCCCCTTAAAGTGCATGCACTCGCAAAGCAGCGCACCGCGCTGGTGACCGCGGGGGACCGAGGAGACAACCCAGTCCTTTCAGAACAAACCTTTCAGCGTCCCCAGAGATGCCCATTCATGCAACCGACCCCTGTGGGTCGGTTTTTTTTGGGGCGGTGACAATCCCGGGATGGAATTGCTGCTTGTTTCACTGGCGTCGTTTTTCGCGGGATTCGTGGACTCCATCGTCGGCGGTGGCGGTCTCATCCTGGTGCCGGCGCTGTTCGCCATGTTCCCCACCACGCACCCGGCCACCCTGTTCGGCGTGAACAAAGGCGCTTCCGTCTGGGGCACCGCAGCGGCCACGCTGCAATACGCACGCCGGGTACAGATGCCCTGGCGCGCTCTGCTGCCGGCCGCATCGGTGGCATTCGCGGGCTCCATGCTGGGCGCCTGGACGGTCACGGTGATTTCGCCCGAGTTCCTGCGCCGTGCGCTGCCCTTGATCCTGATGGCGGTGCTGGCCTACACACTGGCGCGCAAGGAGCTGGGCCGTCACCATGCGCCGGTGTTCTCCGGTCAGCGTGAAACCCTGGCGGCTTGCCTGCTGGGCGTCACCATCGGCTTTTACGACGGCTTCTTCGGTCCTGGCACCGGCAGCTTCTTCGTCTTCCTGTTCGTGCGCTGGCTCGGTTACGACTTCCTGCACGCCAGTGCCAGCGCCAAGCTGCTCAACACGGCGTCCAACCTGGCAGCGCTGCTGCTGTTCGCCTGGAAAGGCCATGTGTGGTGGCACTTCGTGCTGGCGATGGCCCTGGCCAACGTGGTGGGCAGCTTGCTGGGCACGCGCCTGGCACTCAAGCACGGCAGCGGGTTTGTGCGCGGGGTGTTCATCTTCGTCGTAACCGCGCTGATCCTCAAGACCACCTACGACGCCTGGATCCGGTAAGGGGGAGCCCTATTCCGGTGGCCACGGCATTTCACTGGCACGCAGTGGTTTGCCGATCGGGGCGGTGGCCTGGCCCACGCTCACTGCTGCCAGATCCTGCGGATTGGGAAACTGGTCGAGCAGCAGGTAATCGAACACGCGCCGCGCGATGGGGGCGGCGTGGGCCGCCCCAAAGCCGGCGTTCTCCACCACCAGCGCGAGCGCCACGCGCGGCTGGTCGACCGGGGCGAAGGCGATGTAGAGCGAGTGGTCGCGCTGGTGTTCTTCGAGCTTGCGCGCGTCGTAGCGGTCCCTCTGGCCGATGGTCACGGCCTGGGCGGTGCCGGTCTTGCCGCCGCTGGCATAGCCAGCGCCCGCGAACACGCGGGTCGATGTGCCTTCGGTGGTCACGGCAGCCATGGCGTCCAGTACGGTGCGCACGTGTTCGGGCTTGTAGCCCAGGTTTTCCGGGGGTGGGCCGGTCAGTGCCGTGCGCTCGCGCGTGATCACGTTCTCGGTCGCCATGGTCAGGTGCGGCTTGTACCTGATGCCGCCGTTGGCCAGCGTGGCCATGGCATGCGCGAGCTGCAGCATGGTGAAGCTGTTGTAGCCCTGGCCAATGCCCAGCGAGATGGTCTCGCCCGCGTACCAGCGCTGTTGCTCGGGGCGCTTGTAGTTGTTGCGTTTCCAGGCCTGGCTGGGCAGCACGCCGCGCACCTCGCCGCGCAGGTCGATGCCCGTGATCTGCCCGAAGCCCAGCGGCTTCATGAAATCATGCATGGCGTCCACACCCATCTCGTTGGCCAGCGAGTAGTAGTAGGTGTTGCTCGATTTCACGATGCTGCGCTTCATGTCCACCGCGCCCAGTCCACCGTCGTCGTGGCTGCGGAAACGGTGGCCGCCGAACATCCAGAAGCCGGGGTCGTTGATGACGGTGCTGGCGCTGCGCGTGCCGGTTTCCAGCGCACCCAGCGCCATGAAGGGCTTGTAGGTGGAGCCGGGCGGGTAGGTGCCGCGCATCGCGCGGTTGAGCAGGGGCTTGTCGAGTGATTCGTTGAGGGCGCGCCAGTTTTCGACGTCGATGCCCTCCACGAAAAGGTTGGGGTCGAAGGTCGGCTTGCTCACGAAGGCCAGCACCTCGCCCGAGCGCGGGTCGATCGCCACCAGCGCGCCGCGACGCTCGCCATACATGTCCTCGATCAACTTCTGCAACTGGATGTCGATCGACAACACCACCGTGTTGCCCGGTGTGGCAGGCGTATGGGCGAGCGAGCGCACCGCTCTGCCACCGGCCGAGGTCTCCACGCGCTCGAAACCGGTGATGCCGTGCAACTCGCGTTCGTACTGCTGCTCGGCGCCGAGCTTGCCGATGTACTCCGTGCCTCGGTAGTTGGCCTGGTCGTCCTCCGGCCAATCGGCGATGGCTTCCTTCTCGCGCTGGTTGATGCGGCCGATGTAGCCGATCACGTGGCTGGCCACCTCCCCGTTCGGGTATTGGCGCAACAGCCGGGCGCGCACTTCCACACCAGGGAAGCGGTAGCGCTGCACGGTGAAGCGCGCCACTTCCTCGTCGGTCAGGCGCGTGCGCAGCGGCAGCGAATCAAAGCTGTGCGAATCCTCCACAAGCTTTCGAAATCGTCGTTCGTCGCGCGGCGTCACTTCCACCAGCTCTCCGAGCGCCTTGATGGTGGCGTCGAGGTCGTCCACGCGCGAAGGGATGATCTCCAGCGTGTAGGCCGAGTAGTTGGTGGCGAGCACACGGCCCTTGCGATCGAGAATCTGGCCGCGGTTGGGCACCACCGGCAGCACGGCCGTGCGGTTGCTCTCCGCTTGGGCAAGCAGGTCCTCGTGGCGCGTCACCTGTAGGTAAACCATGCGCGCGGCCACCAGGCCGAAGGCGAACACCACTGCCAGCCCGATCAACAGGACCCGGGTGCGGAATTGCGCGAGATCGGCTTCGACGTTGCGGAGTTCCGTCATGGCTACAGCGGACGGTTGTCGTCGGGATTCGGCGCTCTGCGTTGAGGTGCAAGAAGCAGCACGCTAACCACGGG
>Ga0070754_10002236_pt1 | contig 14440 bp, 11 predicted proteins | sample VirMetDEL_Sep_01_FD_75181 | JGI IMG/M metagenome (GOLD analysis project Ga0070754, IMG submission 75181) | Aqueous microbial communities from the Delaware River and Bay under freshwater to marine salinity gradient to study organic matter... | ecosystem: Environmental > Aquatic > Marine >... | reverse complement strand
TTTGATTTCTATGAGGTGATGCTGGTTCGGAGCGAGCGCAATGCCTGGATGATCCGTTGCCAAGCCTGTGTTTCGCTTCAATTCTGCGGAAGGCCTCGGCGTCCAGGCTTTGTCAGGCGCTGGTAGGTGACTGGTGGTCTCGGTGAAGTCACTGACTTCTGCCCGGAGGAGGCGAGCTTGTTCTTGTGCCGCCCGTGCTTCCGCCAGATAGGTGTTGCCGCCAGCACGGCGAGGCCCTGCGGGGGATTGCTCGGCAGCGGCTTGCAGTGCCGTGAGGGGGATGCGGAATTTTTCTCGACGAGAAATCGTGGCGTACCAGCGGTCGCCGCCGGAGTAACTGTCCGAAATTGACAGAACAACCGGCCCGCAATGAAGGTTATCCGTTCTCGTATAACCGTCACCATCTAGCACACCGGAATATAGTTGCCCTTGGCTGTCCTGCAGTTGATAGGAGAGGCCAGCGTAGGGCTTCCCATCACCATGCTCATCTACCAAACGGAAGCTGATCCAATCGCGTCGAAGGGGGCATTGAATTGCTACTTGAAACACCGAGTCGTTCATCCTTGGTTCACTCTGTGCAGTGTGGATAAACCGTGCATTCCCGGCCATCCATCTTGAAGGTGCGGTATTGCGGCGGATCCGTGCAGAGCTCCTCGAATCTTGTCCCCCAACGGCCCGTGCATGGCTTCCAGCCAGCCGTTGTATTCAGCCAGTAACCATTGAGATATGGGCGGTCATCCCCGCTTAGTTTGAATGCCAGACGTACAGTCCTGCCTGCCAACTGCTCGTGTATTACGTAAGCTCCGGCACCTTTACAGCTGAGTAGCTTGCTAATCTCGCCATCCCGAGACTTCGCCTTGCTGATTTGAAATAGCCAGGAACATTTAGCTGTTTTGGACAGAGTCCCGTCTGCTTGAAATGCAGGAGCACCCGCTGGGAGCTGGTCGACGATCGTCAACCCGCCATTGTCATAGGTTTGTTGCCAGTCCTTGTCGCCGTAGCGGGCATTTATGAACAGCCCGACTCGGGCCAGCTGCATGTCGCACATACCGTCGCGGTAGTTCACCGGAATGCGGAATCGATATTCATGGGGTTCGCTGTCGAAGTCCGTCTCGAAGGTCTTCGTTTGGCTACGGCCGTTACAGTTTTCCGCCGCGCCGTAATGCGCTTGTGCTTTGAGGGCAAAATCGGCAGGTAACTCGCCTTCAAGCGTAAAGGACTCAGCGCCTAGCGAGCCGACGGCGCTGCAAGCATTAAGGGTGAGGGCCAGCAGACCCGGCCACAGAAAGGCGCCGGTGCAGAACTTCTTGATCGGGTTCATGAGTGATGTTTCCGTGCATTGGTTGCTGAAAGCAGTTCGCTGACCCGGGCGAAATGTGCTTCCGACGTTTCATGTTCGGCGGGAGCCCATGCTGGGTGTTCGGCAAGCGCGGGGTCGAGTTGGTGGCGCAGCAAGAAATGCAGGTGTTCTTGAGAATGCCAATTCCAGCGTCTGGCTTTGTTGAGTTGCTGGTCCAGCCAGTCACTCAGCAATCGAGTTTCGGCCAGATCGGTAGTGGCGCTTGAATGGTTCTGCCACAACCAGAGCTCCAGATTGTGTCGCTTGGTGTCGTGTTGCACCGTTTCCGGTTCGGCTACCGCCAGCCATGGCGTCTCGAACGGCGCAGGGTACTGGTCTGGCCGTGAATTATCGAAGCGCTGCCAGCATTGGCCATCCCAGCACAGGGCACTGATAAGAGGGCCGAGCAAAAGCGGGCGCTGGGCCTCATCCATTTCGCGGAGATGGCGAGCAATGACGCGGTTGTCCTGGAAACGGTATAGCGAGCATTGCCCGTATTCTTCGATCAACATCCGGTCGCGCCAGTGCTGGGTGAGGACGGTCAGGTCGAGTTGCTCGGCGCTTGCGAGCCAGCCCCAGTTTTGCTCCGGTGAGTTGAGTAGCGACTGAATCGGCTCTGCCTCTGGACTAAGCAGGTGGACCAGCCAAGGGCTGACACTATCCATCTCGCCATAGTTAGTGCCCTGATAAATATTTACGTAGCTATCCATCAGACCTGCTCGGAAGAGTTCTTCGACGGGGTCTGGTTCGGCGAGACGGTCGAGGATCAAGAGGAATTCGCGCTGTTGCGCAACTTGTTCGGCGATCCACTCGCATATTGTCGCTGTCGGGCTCTCGTGCTGTGCAGGGATCATGAGAGTTTCCATGTCGTCCAAAGGTGAATCGAAAGCAGGAGATCACACGTCACAGACGCCATCCCTGCACGCTTCGCAGATGGGGCAGCGACTTGCGCCGATCTGTCTTGCTTTGCGAGCCATTTGCAGTTGAGCGTTGGCCAGCGCGAGCTGGGGCTTTTCACCTGCGCTATCCGCATCCGCTGCCCAGGGAATTACAGGTCTCAGGATTTTCAGCCCCGTGCCCTTACCCGCCGACCCACCCGAATTGATCTTGATACTCGCGCCGCTCAGGGTCACGCCGCTCGGGTCGAGTTTCAGAAAGCTGCCGCCGCCTGTGGCGGTGAGTTCCATGCCGGCTTCGATGACGACTTTGCTGCCAGCGTGGTAATGGATTTCGTTGCCGACTTCGACGAACTGCCCGGTGCCGATTTTCACATGCTGGGTGTTGCCCACGCTCAGGTTGTCGTTGGCGCGGATTTCGCTCTTGCGATCCAGGTGGGTGGTGCGGTGTTCTTCGGCCTTGGACTCCCTGTAACTGTTGGCTTCCACCGTGTCGTGGCGTTCATGGCCGATGCGGATCTTCTGGTCGTGCTCGATATTTTCGTCCCAATCACGCTCGGCGTGGATGTAGATCTGCTCCTGGCCCTTGCGATCCTCGATGCGCAGTTCGTTGTAGCCGTCGCCACCGGGTGAGCTCAGCGTTTTGAATACCGAGCGGGTCTTGTTCGCCGGCAGGTCATACGGGACCGCATGTTCCTTGTGATACAGGCAACCTGTGATCAGCGGTTGGTCGGGGTCGCCTTCGAGAAAAGTGACCAGCGCTTCCATGCCAACCCGCGGAATGGTAATAGCGCCGTAGCGGTCGCCAGCCCAGCTTGAGGAGACGCGCAGCCAGCAACTGGCCTTGTCGTCAACCTGGCCCTCGCGATCCCAGTGGAATTGCACCTTTACTCGCCCGTACTGGTCGCAGTGAATCTCTTCACCGGCGGGGCCGGTTACGATGGCTGTCTGGCTACCGAGGATTTTGGGCTTGGGATGTTTCAAGGCCGGGCGGAAGGGAATGTCCCAAGGGGTGGCGGTGAAGCGATTGCGGTAGCCTTGGTGGAATTCCGGGTCGCCGACTTGCTCCTCGCCCCAGCCATCTCCCCCGAGTAACGACAGAGCTTGTCCGGTGGTGTCGGAGGCAACCGATTCCTCCAGGACTTGCGGTTGCTTACCTTGGTGAAAGACTTCATTGAGTAGCCAGAGTTGGTTCCAGTCACCACGTGGATGCTCGGCGAGCGAGAAGAAATGGCCACTGATCAACTGCGGTTGATCGCTTTCGCCTTCGGCTAGTTCGAAATCGCTGCGGTGGCGTTCGAGCGCGCGTTTGGCCAGATGCTTGCCGCGCTCACGCTCGACGAAGCGGCCAGGATAATCGTAGTCCTCCAGATCAGGGCTGAACTCGCTTTGGAATGCACTTTCTATGAGCAGCCGTGGTTTCTCGAAATCATAGTCACGACGGGTGACGCGGCTGGTGCGGGTTTCAATACGTAGGCCGAAGCGATTTATCACGGGTTCGTCGGCGACCAGTCCGGAATCTTGCTGATAGGCCACCGTCATCAGTTTGGGGAATGCCGTCTGGTCGTCGCCGAAGGCCAACACGTGGCCAGAGGCGCTGTGCTGAAAGTGATAATGAATCCCTTCTTCTTCGCACAGTCGCTGAATGAAGTGCAGATCACTTTCGTCGTACTGAACGCAGTATTCGCGTTCCGGGTACACCGAACCGAGCTGGAAGCGGAAAGCATTGGCCTGAATGCCATGAACGGACAGAACTTGGGCAATGATCTGATCGACACGCTGGTGCTGGAAGATACGCTGATTGTTCCGCTGGGATAGATAGAACAGCCGCGGCCGAAGAGTTATCCAGTAGCGTGTCAGACGCTTGCCGGATTCGCCTTGGCCAGCGGCATGAATAATTCCATGGATGCCGGTGCCGGCAGGCGAGAGGCGCAGAAATGCAGTTTGGTAAAGCAACTCTTCGAGATCCAGATCCGGCCGATCGCTGACCAGTTCTATATCGAACGCGAACGGCTGCGAGAGTGCTTCGTGGCCTTGGAATTGCAATACTTGGAGATCGTGACTAACGCCGTCGATGGTCAGATTAAAGGCGCTTTCGTTGGCCGGGCTGTACATGGTTCTTCCGTCCTTAGATATCTGCTGAGCTGATGCCGAGTCGTTCCATGCGGTAGAGCAATGTGCGACGTGGCAGATCCAGCTCTCTGGCGGCCTGACTCTGATTGCCGCTGTTCTTGCGCAGGCAATCCATCAGCAGATTGCGCTCGACACGCTCCAATCGCTGGCGCAGGCCCATACCGCTCTGTTCGACGGCGCCACTGGTATGCAGGTTGAAATGCTCGGGAAGCAGCTCGTTGCCCTCGCACAGCAGGACGGCGCGTTCGACGATGCCTTTGAGTTCTCGGACGTTGCCCGGAAACGCATAGCTTGCCAGTTGTTCCAGTGCTGCTTCCGACCATCGACACAGATAGCGCTGCAGGAAGGCGCAAGCCTTCTCGGCAAAGTGCCTCGCCAGGCGCAGGATATCTTCGCCACGTTCACGCAGCGGTGGCAGTTCGATGGGGAAGAGCGAGAGACGATAAAATAGGTCTTCGCGAAAACGGCCCTCTTCGACGCGCTTGCGCAGATCCTGATGCGTCGCGGCGATGATCCGCACATCGACCTTGTGGGTCTCGGTCGACCCTATCGGGCGAAATTCGCCTTCCTGTAGAACGCGTAGCAGTTTGGCTTGAAGCATCAACGGCATATCGCCGATCTCATCGAGAAACAAGGTGCCTCCGTTCGCCGCATCGAGAATCCCGTTGCGGTCGCGATCAGCACCGGTGAAAGCACCTTTCCGGTAGCCGAACAGCTCGCTTTCCAAAAGATTTTCCGGGAGCGCGGCGCAGTTCTGGACGATAAGCGGTTTGCTGCGCCGATAACCGCAATCATGAATTGCCCGGGCGACCAATTCTTTACCGGTGCCCGTTTCGCCGGTCAGCAGAACGCTTACCGGGCTGTGCAGGACCTTGCTGACGAGTCGATACACGGCGTGCATGCGTGGGCTGTCGCCGATCAGGCCATAACCGCTGGCGCAGGGTTTGATTGGTGCGCTGATATTTTCCATCGATGGCTTGCTCGACCGTCGCAGCATTTGCAGCTGTGCGATCACGAATGCACCGAGGTGGGACAAAGCCTCCGCGATGCCTTGGAGGTCGCGCGGCCGATGGTGGGCGACGAGCAATAGGCCACAGACTCGCTGCTGCTCGTCCTGTAACGGCAGACAAAGAAGGCTCCGCCATGACCGGACGCTTTCCGGCAGAAAGCTCACTTGATGCAGACCGGCATCCAACTCATCGATGCAAAGCCTCTGGTTCTGGCAAAGGCTGAATTGCAGCAGCTGCTCGTCGTGATAGTCGCAAGTGATGCTTGCGACTTTATTGGGCTGTCGCTGCCCTTCGCACCATTGCGCCGACAGATTCAGTTGGGTGTGGGAGTCGTCCAGCAAGTACAACTGGCTGACGGGACAGGCAGCGAGCAATGCGGCCGCCTCGGCAACTCCGTTTAACAGTGCCTCGCTCGTGGCTGAGCGGGCAAGCGTAGCGAAATGTCCGAGCAACCATTCCGTCTGGGTCAGCGCCGACAGTACCGGGCCGCTCATTACAGGTTCCTTAAGCGAACTCACAAATCACCGCCCCGTTGCCGTCCAGCGTGGCGTGCACGCTTTGCAGGGTATCGCCTCCGGCCATGGCGTCGAGCAGGCGATCGACTACCTGAGGCTGCAAATGCTGGTCGATCAGATGGTCGATTAACCGGGCGCCGCTGTCGCTGTGGATGCAGCGCTCGGCGAGGTGGTTGACCAGAGCATTACAATTGCTGAAATGCAGTTGGCGGCGGGCCAGGCGGTCGGCGAAGCGCGACAGCTTCAATGTCACCAGTTCGCTGAGCACTTCGCCCTGCACCGGGTAATAGGGCACCACGCGCATGCGTGCCAAGAGGGCCGGTTTGAAGTGGTGGGTTAGTGCCGGGCGAATGGCCTGCTCCAAATCTTCGGTCGTTGGGCGCAGGCCGTCCTGGCAAAGACTGGTGATTCGCTCGCTTGCGAGGTTGCTGGTCATCAGGATCAGGGTGTTGCGGAAATTGATCTCGCGGCCTTCGCCGTCGTTGGCGACGCCCTTGTCGAAAATTTGATAGAACACGTTCATCACGTCCGGATCGGCCTTTTCGACCTCATCGAGGAGCACCACCGAATAAGGCTTCTGCCGCACCGCCTCGGTGAGCATGCCGCCTTCGCCATAGCCGACGTAGCCTGGCGGGGCGCCGATCAGCCGGGACACGCTGTGCTTTTCCTGAAATTCGGACATGTTGATGGTTGTAAGGAAGCGTTCGCCGCCATACAACAGGTCGGCCAGCGCTAGCGCGGTTTCGGTCTTGCCGACGCCGCTGGGGCCGACCAACAGGAATACGCCCACTGGTGCATCAGCGCGGTTTAGGCCAGCGGCCGTGGCGCGCATGGAACGGTCCAGGGCTTCGACGGCCTGCTCCTGGCCGCGCACACGCCGGCGTAGGTCGCTGGCGAATGTCAGTACCTTACTGTTGTGCTCTCGGGCCAATTGGCTGAGCGGCACGCCGGTCCAATGGCTGATCACTTCGGCCACCAGACGCGGGCAGACTTCATGGCTGACCAGGCGCTCGCTGGCCTGGGCGCTCGCCAGTTCGGTTTGGACTTTGTGCAGCTCAGTTTCCAGCTGGCGCAGGTTTGCGGAGCAGATCTGGTCGTCTTTATCGGTAACGCTAGCGAGACGCGCGGCTGCGCATTGCTTGCGCAGTTCAAGCAGGCGCTCGGCCAGTTCACGCTGGACGGTCCAGCGCGTCTGTACCCGATCAATCTCGGTGCGGGCGTCGGCCAAGCGCGCTTCGAGTCCGTTGAGCGAATCGAGGTCGATTTTCAGTCCGGCATCCAGATCCCGACGCAGAGCTTCGTACTGGCGTTCACCTTCGGCGATCTCGCTACGCAGGCGCTCCAGCGCTTCCGGGGCGGCGGCGAGACTGATGCGCACCCGGGCGCAGGCGGTGTCCAGCACATCGACCGCCTTGTCGGGAAGCTGGCGGCCGGCGAGATAGCGGGCCGACAGCTCGGCAGCCACGACCACGGCGTCGTCACGCAGGTAGATGCCATGACTTTTTTCGTAGACCGGAGCAAGGCCGCGCAGAATAGTCACCGCCTCGTCGACTGTCGGCTCATGCAACTGCACCAGCTGGAAGCGGCGGGCCAGGGCCGGATCCTTTTCGAAGTACTTTTTATATTCGCTCCAAGTGGTGGCGGCGATGGTGCGCAGCTCGCCACGCGCCAAGGCGGGTTTGAGCAGGTTGGCGGCGTCGCCACTGCCGGCCTGACCTCCGGCGCCGATCAAGGTATGGGCTTCGTCGATGAACAGAATGATCGGTTTGGGCGAGCCTTTAACTTCATCAATCACGCCTTGCAGTCGACGCTCGAATTCACCTTTGACGCTGGCACCAGCTTGCAGCAGGCCGAGGTCCAGGCACAGCAGCTCGACGCCTTTGAGTACGTCCGGCACCTCGCCACTGACGATGCGCAGGGCCAAACCTTCAACGATGGCGGTCTTGCCGACACCGGCCTCGCCGACCACGATCGGATTGCTTTTGCGTCGGCGGGCAAGGATGTCGATCATCTGGCGGATCGTCGCATCACGGCACAGCACTGGATCGAGCTCGCCGTCGCGTGCCTGCTGAGTGAAGTTATGAGTGAAACGCGCCAAATTGGCTTCGCCCGTTGCGGCCGGCTTGCCCGCGCCCTGTTGCGGTTGCTGGGCCACGGCGAACTCACGCAAGCGCTCGGCGTTCAGCCTGGCCAGCAATGGTTGGTAGTGGCTGCCGGCGTAGCGCATCGGATTGCGCAGCAGAGCGAGTATCAGCGCGGCCTGATTGATCTGGCTCTGGCCGAGCTCCAGACTGCCAACCAGCAGTGCGTCCTGCAGCCATTGCACCAGCTCTGAGGAGAACACCGGGTTGCGCGACTCGCTGTGCTCGCCGCGTGATTGCAACGCTTGGGCCAAGGCGCCGGGCTCAACGTCGGCATCCTGCAAGGCTCGGTTGAGTAACCCTTCGGGCCGCTCCAGCAGGCCCAACAGCAAGTCTTCTACGAGAACCTTGCTGCCGCCGCGCACTACGCAGCGTTCGGCAGCGGCTTCCAGATCGCGCTTGGTCTCGGCATCCAGTGCCTGAACCAGTTGTTGCAGATCTATGTTGATCATTTCATCGTCCTTAATGAGTTTGGCTGCCTAGAGTGACCACGCCGTCGGCGCGTTCGCTGCCAAGCCAGCTGGTCCAACCGAGGCGGCAAAGGTTGTCCGCGCCGATACGTAGGTCGCGAATATCGTCCTGGCGTAGTTCGAGGCGAATGTCGTAATCCAGCGGATCGCGCAGAGTAAAGCGCACCAGCGCACAGAGCGGCTGATAGCCGGTCCCGATTGGCAGGAATTCGTGAAAACGGTGCCAGCTGAGCTGGCGGATATGGATACGGAACTTGCCGCCGCGGTCGCGCACCCGCTCGCCCAGCACTACACTTTCTCCGAGCTGGCTGTTAGCGCGACCGAGGCGGTTCTGCTGCTCAGCGAGAATCTCGACCTGACGCTCCAGGCATTGTTCGATGCGCATATCAGCGTGCTTGAAGTAATAGCGCAGCACCGATTCGATCAACGCGGCCGAGTGGGCACGGAGGCTGAGCAGGCCAAGATAGGGCAGCAGGCGCTTCCAATTCAATTCCGAGGCGGCGCGGATCTGCTCTCCGCCCAGGCCGATCAGGGCGAACAATTGTTCGGACAGCGGATCCCGTGCGCCGCTGGTGAAGCGTGCGCGGTAACGATACTTCTGCCAGATCGGCAACATCAGGCGTTGCAGACGGTTATTGAACAGGTCGAGAAATTCACGGGTCGGGTTACCGTCCACGCTGTCGCCTAATGCCTGTTCGCCATAAAAGGCCGGCAACGGCGAACCGGCGCCGAACAGGCTGACTAGATTGATGCGCAGCCGCGCGCGCAATTCGCCGTGCTCTTCGAAGAATTGCACGTGATCGACATCACTGCCCGGAAAACCGAGGCTCGGGTTGGCCTGAAACTCCAAGCGCTCATAGAGGGCTTCCTCGTCCAGATCTGGGTGTGCGGCCTTGAGCCGGTCCAGCACCAGTAGCACACTCTGAAACAGGCTGTACTCGCGGATGCCCCGGCTGATCCCGTTTAGAGCAGGGGCTGCTGCCCCATGCGCGGCGTCCATTGATACACCTCTCCTTGTGTGCTCCGTACGCGTAGCTCGTGATACGAATTGAGGCTGGCGTACAACGCGAAGAATTCATTGAGTACCGAGGCAAAGAGGAACAGGTCGCCCTCACCCAGATAACCGTCGGGGTCCATTTCCAGTTCGGTGCGCACGCCACGCACAGGTAATCCACGATGCAGACGATCGACATGCTCATGGCCGATCCCCTTCAAGCCGCCGAGCAGACGCTTACTGACCTTCTCTGCGTGCTGATCGTAATAACGCGGCAGGTCATAGGTCTCAAGGATCACCTTGAGCGCCTCGACGTTTGCCAACGACAGGTAGTTGAGCGACATGTTGCTGATCAGCTTCCAGAGGAAATCGCGATGCAGCGGCGGCGCATAACTGGGGGTCACGGCGCTGATGTTGCGGAAGGTTAAGAATTCCGGCGTGTTCTCGCTGGGCAGGCAGATATCGCCGAGCCCCAACTGCCGTGGCAGGTTCTGATTGGTACAGGTCAGTTCGATGGAAAGCGTTTCGTGCTGGTCGAGCTTACGCAGACCGAAGCTGAGATAAGTTTCCAGCCCGTCTCCAAGCATCGAAGGCTGCTGGCGTACGCTGTAGTGCGGCCGCGCAAGCGGCACGTCGAAACTTGGGTCATGCTCGAAGGATTCGAACGGCACGTACTCCTCGTAACCCATGCCGCCTGGCTTCCAGCCGGTAACCCGATCAACCGAGAACACGCCGCATTGGTTGCTATCGAGTTCGGATGGTCGCAACAGGTACTGGTCCTGCTTGCCATCCAGGCGAACCGGGATGGCGTCGTGCTCAAAGAGGTTGACCACCGGTGTGCAATACAGCCGCACGTTATCCAGGCTCGGTCGGATGCGCTGCACGCCGGCCTTGCGAATATCGAAGCGTAGCTCGAAGCCGCGCGCCTGTTTGAGCAAATCCTCAGGCAGCCGCTTGAGGGCATCGAGGCCCAGCAGGTCGACGAACAGGAATTTCTCCTGGAAGGCAAAGTATTCCTGTAGGTAGCGGTAACCGCGGAAGGTATTGAGCGGGTAGGGGATCAGCGCCTGATCCTCGGCGAAACCGACCGGGTGCAGCTGCGCCGGATCTAGCCGCAATGCCGACAGCGGCACGTCGAGGGCATCGGTGAAGGGCTTGCCTTCGCCGTCGAGCGCCACCAGCTGGATGTCGTCGAGATGACGCAGCAGGCTCAGGTAGAGCATCTGGCTGATATAGCGCTCGCCGCACAGGTGCAAGCGCAGCTGCTTGAGGTTCAACTCGCCCAGATGGCCATCAGCGGTCATCGCCAAGCGCAAATTGAGCAGCGCGCCACCGCCCTTGACTGAGTACTCCAGCGCATTGAGCGCAAGCGGCAGAACTTCGGTGGCATAGGCGGTGCGGAAGCGGCAGGTTACGCCCTGGATGGGTTTCGATTCGACAGGAGTATCGCGCGGCACCATCAGCGCTGGCCCAGGTCGCTTGACCGGGTCGAACTGCAACATGCTGAACGCCGGCAGCGGGCGCATGTAATTCGGCCACAACAAGTGCATCAGCGAGTGGGTCAGCTCCGGCAGCTCGTCGTCGAGCTTCTGTCGTAGCCGCCCAGTCAGGAAGGCGAAGCCCTCCAGTAGCCGCTCGACATCCGGGTCGCGCCCGGCCTGGCCGAGGAACGGCGCCAGCGCCGGGCTGCGCTCGGAGAAACGCTTGCCGAGTTGGCGCAGGGCGGTCAGTTCGCTCTGGTAGTAGTGGTCGAAAGACATCAGCGGGTCATCTCTGTAAAACGCATCATCAGCTGCCGATCAACACGGTGGCGGAGCCGGCAATCACCGGATTGCCGTGATCACCTGTAGTGCCCACTGTGGTGGCCGGTTTGCCGTTGATCAGTACGGTTGGAATCACCGCGCTGGCAAGCGCACTGCCGCAGGCGGTCGGGTCGCCCATGCGCGCAGCGGGCAGGCCATCGAACAGTACGTCGGAGGAGCCAGCCGTGATCGGGTTGGTGCCGTGGCCCTTCTTCGGGCAATCGGTGGGGTCGCCCAGGCGGGCTGCGGGTTTACCGGACATCAGGCTCTCCTTAGTGCACTTTCACTTGTCCGCTGCCATCCAGGCTCGCGGAAAAACTCACGTGACGCTTGAAGCCGTCGACTTCCAGCAGGCCTTCGATAGCGAATGACAGGCTCAGTGGATCGTGGTCGCGGGGTAGGGATATCACCCGGACCTGGCTCAAGCGGGGTTCGTACGCTTCTATGAAGCGTTCGATGGCGATACGCGCCTGTTGCAACGAGTCGTGCAGCGACAGGCGCATATCGTTCAAATCGGGCAGCCCGTAGTCGGGCAACGTTTGCACGCTGCCCGCCCGGGTGCTGAGCATTTTGGCCAGATGGGCAGCCACCGAAGCCATTGCCGCGACTTCGCGGCTCCAGCCAACACGCTTGTCGGCGTCACCGCCGAGGCGTTCGAAAAGGCTGCCGTAGGCCATCTCAGGTTCTCCCCACGAGCAAAACACGGAGGCAACGCTGCGCGTCCCAGCGGGTTGCGTCCTGAATTGCGACATGCTGCGTTGATCGCCCCTTGTTTGGAGCTACCAAACCACGGGGCTCGCGCCTTGCCTGGCGCAATTCAGAACGGCAATGCCAGTGTGTTTTGCTCATGGGTAGAACCTCATTCCTTGTCCAGCTTACCAACCAGCGACAGGGTGAAATCGGCACCCATGTATTTGAAGTGCGGGCGCACGTTCAGGCTCACGCGGTACCAGCCCGGCTCTCCGTCCACATCGCTGACCACGACTTGCGCGGCGCGCAACGGGCGGCGACTACGGACTTCAGAGCTTGGGTTCTCCTGGTCGGCCACGTACTGGCGGATCCACTTGTTCAGTTCCAGCTCCAGGTCGGTGCGTTCTTTCCAGGCGCCGATCTGCTCGCGCTGCAGTACCTTGAGGTAGTGCGCCAAGCGGTTGACGATGAACAGGTAAGGCAGCTGGGTGCCGAGCTTGTAGTTGAGCTCTGCGTTCTTGCCTTCTTCGCTGTTGCCGAAGAACTTCGGTTTCTGTGCGGAGTTGGCTGAGAAGAACGCGGCGTTGTCGCTGCCCTTGCGCATGGTCAGGGCGATGAAGCCTTCTTCGGCAAGTTCGTATTCACGGCGGTCGGAAACCAGAACTTCCGTCGGAATCTTGGTTTCGATCTCGCCCATGCTCTCGAAGTGGTGCAGTGGCAGGTCTTCTACCGCACCTCCGCTTTGCGGGCCGACGATATTCGGGCACCAGCGGAACTTGGCGAAGCTGTCGGTCAGGCGGCTAGCGAAGGTGTAGGCCGTGTTGCCCCACAGGTAATGCTCGTGGCTGTTGGCCACGTTTTCCTTGTAGACGAAGGATTTGACCGGGTTGTCTTCTGGGTCATAGGGGTTGCGCAGCAGAAAGCGCGGGACGGTCAGGCCGACGTAACGGGCGTCTTCCTGCTCGCGGAAGCTCTGCCATTTGGCGAATTGCGGGCCTTCGAAGTGGTCTTTGAGATCCTTCAGGTCCGGCAGACCGGTGAAACTTTCCAGACCGAAGAATTTCGGACCCGCAGCGGCGATGAACGGCGCATGGGACATGCTGGCGACGGACGCCACGTACTGCATGGTCTTGACGTCCGGTGCGCTCGGATCGAAAAAGTAGTTGGCGATCAGCGCGCCGACCGGCTGGCCACCGAACTGGCCGTACTCAGCGGTGTAGATGTGCTTGTACAGACCCGATTGAACCACTTCCGGGCTGTCCTCGAAGTCATCCAGCAGGTCCTGCTTGGAAGCGTTAAGGACTTCGAGCTTGATGTTCTCGCGGAAGTTGGTGCGATCGACCAGCAGCTTCAGGCCGCGCCAGGACGATTCCAGGGCCTGGAACTGCTGGTGGTGGAGGATTTCGTCCATCTGCCGGCTGAGCTTGGCGTCGATTTCCGCGATCATGCGGTCGACCATGGCCTTCTTGACTGGTTCGTTCTCGTTTTGCGGCTTGAGAAGCTCTTCGATGAAGGCCGATATGCCGCGCCTGGCGATGCCGTAGGCCTCGTCATCCGGGGTCAGCTTGGTTTCTGCGATGATACGGTCGAGGATGCCGAGGTCGGCGAGATTGTTGTTGCTTGCGACGGCTGCTGCGCTAGTGCTCATGGTTCAGCTTTCCTTGTCGAGAGTTTCAGGCGTCCAATTGTTCTTTCGCGGCGAGGCCCAGCTCGCCGAGCACGCGATCGCGCGAGTCGTCATCGGCGAGCACACTTTCAATCGCCTTGCGAAAGGCTGGGGCGTTACCCAGCGGGCCTTTCAGAGCGACCAGGGCGTCGCGCAGTTCCATCAGCTTCTTCAGCTCCGGAACCTGCTCGACCAGGTTGGCCGGGTTGAAGTCCTTCATCGAATTGATATTTAGCTGCACGGCCAGCTCTTCGTCGGTGGCCTCGTCTTGCAAACGGTTGAGTACCGAAAAGGTCAGGTTCAGCTCCTGCTTGGCCAGAACTTCATCGAAGCTGTTTTTGTCGATGGCGATCGGCTTGCGGTCTTCGATCTTGCGATCGTCGGCGCGCTGGGTGAAGTCACCCAGAACCATGAGTTTCAGCGGCAGTTCGATCTCTTCCTGAGCACCGCCGGTGGCGGGTTTGAAAGTGACGTTGATGCGTTCCTTGGGGGCTACCGAGCCTTCTTTGGCCATGGTCATTCTCCGTTACGGTTATGGCCCGAGGGCCTAGTCCAGTACCACTTCAAGATCGAGGTGGCACAACCTGCGGTAGATCTCTTCCTTGCTTTCACGCACCGCGTGGTTCTGCGGCAACAGCTCACAACAGCTGTGCAGCATGCGCAGTACGTCCAGGGCGAGATCGGGTTCCCAGTCGCCAAGGCCGGTGGCCTGTAGCGTCTGGTCGAGTGATTCGAGTTGCGTTTTGGCCAGTTCGTATTTCTTCGCGCTGTAGCACAGGCGCGC
>Ga0070754_10002233_pt1 | contig 14453 bp, 12 predicted proteins | sample VirMetDEL_Sep_01_FD_75181 | JGI IMG/M metagenome (GOLD analysis project Ga0070754, IMG submission 75181) | Aqueous microbial communities from the Delaware River and Bay under freshwater to marine salinity gradient to study organic matter... | ecosystem: Environmental > Aquatic > Marine >... | reverse complement strand
ATGGACACTAACCCGCCAGATACAGATCACTGGTGGTATCAGCTTGCAGAGGATGGACATCTCAAGAAAGCCAAGAACATAGAACACGCCAAGGCCGAGACTCGCAGAGTATTTGAGTTCTTCAGAGGGCCAGCCCCATTGATTGATGATGGTGAAGGTAAGTACAGCCCTAATCCTCAAGCCGAGAACATTAAGCACTTGCCTGGAGGCTATCAGTATTACCTCGATATGATAGCGGGTAACACTGAAGATCACGTTAATGTAATGGTAATGGGTAACTATGGCGCTATTATGTCTGGCAAGCCTGTCTACCCACAGTATAACGACAGGCTGCATTGCCCAGAGAAGCCAGTAGGCGCTATTCGTGGCATACCCATCTGCTTAGGTTGGGACTTTGGGCTAACGCCAGCTTGTGTCATTGGGCAGCTAACAGATACAGGGCAATGCCGCGTTGTATGGGAGCTGGTGGCCGATGATATGGATGTTAAGCAGTTTGCTAGGGATGTTGTTAAGCCATTCTTGCAGCGCCACTTCAAGGATTGGGAGATAGGTTTTAGCTATGGCGACCCATCCGGTAACAACAGGGGAGAGGGCGAGGGCAAGTCATCTATAGGCATTCTCAATGATGAGTATGTTATGGATGGTGACGAGCCATTAGACATGGGCTTCATTACAGAGCCAGCACCAACTAACGACATAACGCGCAGAATTAGTGCTGTGTCAAGCTTTATGATAAAATTATGTGCAGGTGAGCCAGGATACCTACTCAACCGCGACTGTGAAACTCTCAGAAAGGGTAAGCTAGGCGGTTATGCTTACAAGAGAGTACAGGTGGCTGGCGATGAACGATTCCGAGATAAGCCTGATAAGAATTGGGCCTCTCATCCAGCAGACGCAGAGCAATACTTGTGCCTTGGCTTCCAGGGCGGCTTTGTTACTGACCAAACAGATGAAGATGAATACGAAGCCCCGCGCACTGCTGGGGTAATGGGCTATTAAATGAAAGTAGAACGCACACTAAAAGAACTGATTGAATTCATAGACTTAGACAACATTGCCGAGGTTCTTAGTGATGATGAGCTGTCTATGATTGGGCAGCAAGTCTGTAGCGATTACAATGCGGCTGTTGATTCAATGTCTGATTGGACTGAGTTGACTCGAAAGGGGCTTGAGATTGTTGAGCCTGCATTGTCTGGCAGGTCTGACCCTTGGGAAGGCGCGAGTAACTTTAAGTCTCCAGCCTTGCAGAATGCGGCTTATCGCTTTGGTGAGCGGGCATCTGGTGAGCTGTTGCGCCCCGCTGAGTTGGTTAAGTCTGAAGTCATTGGTAATCCTAGCCCTGAAAAGATAGCGCGCGGCGAGCGTGTATCGCAATACATGAGCTATCAGGTAAACCATGAGATGCCTGAATGGAGGTCAGAGCAGCGCAAGTTGTTGTATCGCCTACCAAATATGGGAACGATGTTTAAAAAGACATTCTTTGACCCTCGGCGTGGTCGCTTGGTTACTGACTTAATACAATACCCTGACTTCGCTGTTAGCCAGAACACGCAATCTATGGAGGAGATACGAGACTTTACTCATGTACTGAGCATCAAGGCCAATGAAGTTGAGTCTATGAAGCGAGCAGACTTGTGGTGTGATTGCGACTACTCCCTGTCCGATTCAGACGATAGCGAGCAAGTCTCAGACAAGAGCCAGTCACACGACACTGATAACTGTTTCCTTGAGCAGTATTGCTACTATGATCTTGATGGTGACGGATACGAGGAGCCATACATTGTCACGGTTCACAAGGCATCACAAAAGGTAGCGCGGGTAGTTGCTCGATTTACCTTGCAGGATATTATCGTTGAAAGCCCTGATATGGAAGGCAGGACGACTACTGTAGATACACTGTATGCCCCTGTTGAAGATGAGTTTGGCCCTGTTGAAGATGAAGATGGAGAGCAGGTAATAGGATTCCAAGGCGGCGAGCCTGAAATAATCAAGATTAACGCTGACCTTAACCTAACGATGTATCAGTTCTTACCCTCGGCAGATGGCACATTCTTAGGTGTTGGCTACTTCTACCTTATGTCGGCCTTGGTTAATGCTATCAACACTGGCTACAACTTGCTCTATGATGCTGGCACACTGGCTAACCTACAAGGTGGGTGGCTGGCTAAAGGGCTTCGCAAGAAGATGGGTAATGATAAGTTTAAGCCTGGAGAGTGGAAGCAAACCAACGTAAACACAGCAGACCTACAACAAGGCGTATTACCTCACCAATTCAAAGAGCCAAGCTCCACACTGTTACAGCTAGTCAGTGACATAGGCGCTAATCTTAAAGAGATTTCTGCTAGTGCTGACATTGCTGAGATAGTTGGCGGCAATACGGCTGCTACTACCGTCTTAATGATGATTGAGGAAACCCAGAGCGCCACTACCTCACTGATGGCAGAGCAAGCCCGCTCAATGGGTGATGAATTTCAGGTAATGTACAAGCTCAACTCGTTGTACGCTGACCCTGCTGACTATATGCGCGTCCTCGATCAACAGGCAGACTTCGAGGCAGACTTTAAGCAAGATGATTTAGACCTTGTACCTACTGCTGATCCTAGTATGTCTAGTAAGGCGCAAAGGATACAGCAAGGTCAGATACTCATGGATCAGTTCGACAGGATTCAGGGTATAGGCGGCAACCCTCGCGCTGTAATGGTTCGATTCCTTGAGTCTATCGGCATTACCGACATACAAGATATATTGCCAGAGCCAACGCAAGAATTTATGCAGGCACAAGCACAAGCACAGCAATCAACAGCACAGACACAAGCAGCACAGGAGAGATTCTTTAACGCTCAGGCTGATGCCCTCGATGCCACCACGCAAAAAACTATGATTGATGCTCAGGTCAAGATGCAGAAGCTACCAGAAGAAATAGCCAAGATGGAGGCTGAGACTATCAAGCTGCTAGAGCAAGCCGAGTCTGAGGAGATGAAGAACGCGCTTAGTGTTTATACAGCACAGTTTGGCGCTATTCGACAGATAACAGACGCGCTCGGAGAGCCTAGCCCAATGCAGCCAGCACAACAACCACCTTCAATGGCAGGCGCTCAAGGCGTTAATACGGTAGACCCTGCTGAGTTCGCTAACCTTACTGACGCTGAGTTGATGGAAATAGCCCGTAATGGCTAATGCCAGAGCTGCTTTAGCAAGGCGAGAGATACGCAAGCGCCAAGCTAACGGAACGTTCATAGGTAGTGCGCCAGCGCAGTATCTAAACCCTAAAGGCGCTGAGAACAAGGCTTTTGAGTTTGTGAATAAGTATCACTCGGATACAGTTAACAGCGGGAAGGCTCGCAAAAATGCTGACGGCAGCATAACTACGGTGCGGGCTAGAGGTGTTGAATACAACGGTAAAATATACACAGTCCCTGGATATGATAGAGATACGGGTAGAGACTTAACCGAAGATCAGGCGAGAGAGCGTTATATGCCGCAGATACAAAGCGGTGAGATTGTCGGAATACCTACGGCGTTTGACGGGCCTCTTGAGCAGCATCCCGCTAATGTGGGGGCAAGACTTAACCATGAGTGGTTAGATGCGGCAGAGGTTACTGATGAGCAGATAGGTTATGACCAAGGCTCTGCCTTCGACAAATACCTAGAGCCTGCAATGGTTATCGGTAGTTCGATATTAGCCGAGCCTGTTAGCGGTATGGCTGGCATCGTACAGAGCCTTAATCCTTTTGCAGATGAAGGCGCGGGTGCTAGGGCTGTTCAGGACGTACAGCAAGCTATGACCTATCAACCTAGAACAGAGCAAGGTCAAAGTGGTATGCAGGCCATTGGTGATTCTGTAGTAGGTGACTTTGGCGAGATTATCCAAGGCGCAGAGAACAAGCTAGGTCAGTGGACACTAGATGCAACTGGAAGCCCTGTATTAGCGACTATGGCGCACTCTGCACCTACGGCATTACTAGAGGCTATTGGCTTACATTCCTTTGGTAAAACGGGTAGGGCGGCAGCTAAGGCTAATCGTGGTACGCTTAATGCAGGCGCTCCGGTTGATGTGCGCAAAGCCGCAGTAAAAGAGCTAGAGAAGCGGGGCGCTCTTGATATGAGTCAGTCAGCAAGGATGCAGCGGGCTATTGAGCAGGGGTATGATGTTGATACTACTTGGTATCATGGAACAGGGGCCGACATTAAAGACGGAATAAAGCCTAGTATACACGATGAGGCTGTAGTGTCTGGAGTGTCTCTAACCCAAGACCCAGAGTACGCATCATTATACGCAACCAATGCTTTTGGACGCAGAAGAAAGGTCGAGCATGGCAATAAACTTTCTAGGGATGAGGCGCTTGACCGCCTTCAGTCTGGCCGGATGGTATGGATGGGTGATGATCTATCGCCCTCTCACCCATCCCCTATGATGGACTCGCAGCACCTTGACTTACAGCCAGAAGATATAGCGAATAATTTTAAGGGTTATAAGGCTACAGACCTGCCCGACAGAACATACTACGATAGCGAGCCAAAGGTTAGTGTTAGTGGGCCGGAGGGAGGTAACGTGATGCCCGTTCATATTAAGAAGATGAACATAGCGGGGATAGACGACTATTTAGATGCTGCCGATGCTTTAGAGGAGATAAATCCAGAGTATACTGACATAGATATGGCAAAGTTTTTGCAAGACCGAGGGTTTGGAGGTGTTAATATTATGGGGGATGAGGTTCTCGTGCTAGACACGAACCAAATACGCTCAGTAAACGCAGCCTTCGACCCAGCCAGCATAGGCCAGAACAAGCTACTAGGCAGCGCAGACCCTAGAATACTACCCGCCACAGGCGCGGGAGCTTTAGTGGCAGAGAAGCTACTGAGAGAAGAAGAAGATTAAACATACCTTGTATGGCTCAACCCATACTTAGTATGCAATAGAAGCACCAACGGCAAAGGAGCCTTAGACTATGCTAGAGAAGCACTTAGAAGATGTGACCCGCGAGCTAAAGGGACTCAGACAGAATCCAGTAACAGAGGATGAGTTTGCAGCCTGGAAGCAGCACCCCCTAACAAAGCTATTCTTTCTTGAATTAGCTGAGAGATATTACGAGAACCTAATTGATGAAGCTGTTGTAGTAGCGCACATACAGCCATCGAGAAGCGGTGTGTTTAACCATACCAACCCCTTAGAAGAAACCACAGTAAACACCATACTCAAGTCAGGCCGTAACCAAGTGTTAGAGGCTATCCTTGGCTATGAACCAGAGAACCTAGAGAGGACAGAAGATGATTAAACCTAACGGTTTTTATGTCTTAGTAGAGATGGAAGAAGTAGAGGAAACAACGGAAAGCGGCATAGTTGTTAGCACAGGCTCTCAGAAGGCGCGAGAGCAAGGCGGGCATGATGTTGGCATTGTGTTGGATATAGGCCCAACGGCGCACAGAGGCTATGACGGTTGCGATGCAGACACACCAGAAGGCAGAGCAGCACAGTGGGGCTATAAGATAGGCGACAAGGTTCAGTTTGATAGGTATCAAGGCAAGCTGATTGATGACAAGTACCGATTGATAACGGACGTACAGATTAAGGGCGTTCACATAGGAGATGAGGCATGAGCGAAGAAGCTATAGCAGAAGAATTTGAGGATGAGTTAGCACCACCCGAAGGCGGGAAGCTTGAAACAGAAGCTAAGCCCATAGAGGATGATCATAACGAGGGTGAGCAGGTAAGTGAGCATGATGAGCCTGAATACTCAGATGCAGAGGCAAAGGCCAGAGCAGGCGGCTGGCGGCCACAGGATGAATGGGAAGGCGACCCAGAGGATTGGGTTAGCCATAAGGAGTTTAATCGCGTAGGCGAGCTTATGTCCTCGATTAAGGACGCTAAGGCAGAGGCCAGAGCAGCAAAGCAGCAAGCCGATGAGCAAATGTCAAGACTTAACCAGTTCCATGAGTCCCAGAACAAGATACTCAGGGCTAAACTGGCAGAGCTAAAGAGTGGGCGCACAGAAGCTATTAACTTGGCAGATGTTGATGAAGCTAACCGTATTCAAGATCAGATTGATGAGACTGAATACGCTCTAGCTGTATCTGAGAACGTGCCAAAACCACAACCGCCAGCACAGAAGCACCACCTTATCTCTGGATGGGAAGCTAAGAATGAATGGATTAACAATCCCGACTCGGCTAAGACTGTTTACGCTAACGCTAAGTTCGTACAGTTGCTTCAAGACCCTATTTTGGCTCAGGGCGCATCCAGTACAGATGAGGTTGTGGAACGTGCGCTGGTGGAGCTAGACAAGGTAGTAGCAAAAGAGTTCCCCGCAGTAAACACCAACAGGAATAAAGCCCCTAGCAACGTGAGAGGAAGGCCAAGCGGCAAGAAAGGCCAGTCAAATCAACTGACTATGGACGATTTAACCCGCGATGAGCTCAATATGTATCAGGAAATGGGCGATATTTACAAAAATCAAGACGAATTTTTAGCTGTAGTAGCTGACTCAAGGAAATAGACATGAAAAACGCATTAAAAAACTCAAGCACAGAAGAACTATCACGCTCAGACAAGGTAGAGAGCCGCCCAGCGCGTGTGCCAAGGGGTGCAGGTGGTATTTTGGCCGTATCTGAGAGCATTTTAGATGAAATAAAGGCTGTTGGCTGCGAGGCGCGGTGGTGTTTGGATGATAACCAGGGCAGCATCTCGAAATATGAGGCCGCCTATTGGGATATATACAAGGATGCCAACGGTAATAGCATCAAGCGCCCTGCTGGTGGTGGCAAGACCCATATTCTTATGATGCTCAAAAAAGAGTACGCAGAAGAAGATAGGGCATTGAAAAGAAAGAGAAATAGTGTTACATTAAACGATACAGCAAAACTTGACCGTGATGGTGATGCACCAGAGTACATACCAGACGGTCGAGAATATGTAGTTTCTTCAGATTTGTAACACCATTGCGCGGATAGACAGTCCGTTAGAGATAGCAAGGGTAAATGAACGCTCAATAATGAGCATTACTTTTATTATTTTTAACGGAGATTTCCTATGTCAGGATTTCAAGCTATACGCTCTCAGGGCGGCGGCGACAATACCGGACAAATAGACACCTATGACGTAGCCTCTACGCACAGCACTAGACTTGCGATTGGCGATGTTGTTGATTTAACAGGTACGGCTGACGCAACTGGCCGAGCTGGTTGCGATGCAGCAGGCACTACTGGTCAAATCTTAGGTGTTATTGTTGGTTTTGAAGTTGACCCCGACAATTTAACCGATACAGGTCTAGCCGCAAGCACAGGCGGTAAGGCTCGCGTAAATATCGACCCCAATGCTAACTATGTAGTTGACGTAGCCAATGGCCCACTTGTTGTGGCTAATGTTGGTCTTAATGTCAATCAAGTAGTTACAGAAGCCACCCGTTCTGGTGGTATGACTTCCTCAAATATGACCGTAAATGCCACAGGCGTTGCTGATACAGTAACTTTCCCTTGGCGCGTTGTCGGCTTGCTGGAAGATTCCGCAGGTGTACTTGGTAATAAAGCCATTGTTCGCCCTAACTCAACTACGCTTAACGCGGGCACAGTAGGAGCATAATCATGGCTGGTGGAACTATTACTACAGGTAACATCCCCCGCTTACTACAAGACGGACTGAATAAGGTATTTGGTCAGACTTATGACGAGCACTCAGCTGAGTGGGATAAAATCTTTGACACAAGCACCTCAAAGAAAAACTTTGAACTTGACCAGCAGTATGAAGGCTTTGGGCTTGCCCCAGAAAAGCCCGAAGGTCAAGATGTTGAGTTTGATAGCGCATCTCAGGGCTTCACACCTCAATACAAGCACATCACCTATGCTAAAGGGTTTATCGTAACTCAAGAAGCTATGGAAGATGAGTTGTATGGTGTGTTTAAGCGTAGAGCGCGCTCTTTGGCGTTCTCAATGCAGCAGACTAAAGAAACTATTGCGGCTAACATTTTAAACAATGGCTTTGATAGCTCTTATCTGATGACTGGCGGTGACGGTGTTGAGTTGTTCTCAACCGCGCACCTCAACGGCCCTTCTGGTGGCACTTATTCAAATGAGCTGGCAATTCCTGCTGATTTGTCTGAAGCCTCTATTGAAGATTTGATTATACAGATCGGTAACGCTACAGACCCTCGCGGCCTGAAGATTGCCATTAAGCCTACCCGCTTAATCGTACCTGTTGCCTTGGCATTTGAAGCACAGCGCATCATGGGTTCTGTATTGCAAAACGATACTTCCAACAATGCGACTAACGCACTCAAGGACATGAACGCTATCCCAGGTGGTCATGTTGTGAATCATTACCTTACTGACACTGACGCTTGGTTTATTAAAACTGATTGCGGCGGCGGCGAAGGCTTGAAGCACTTTACCCGTAGAGCGGTTAGCTTTGGTGAGGACAATGCCTTTACTACTGGCAATGCTCGCATGAAGGCTGATGAGCGTTACAGCTTTGGCTGGACTGACGCACGAGGCTGTTACGGAAGTCAGGGGGCTTGATAACTAGGGGCTTCGGCTCCTTTTTCCCTATAATCGCGTCCCTGCTGGGTAAATCGCTGTTGGATTCAGTGAAGGCGCTTTGGAGATTCAAATAATGTCTAGAGCATCACAATTACGTTTAACCGCATACCCTAATGGGGTTGCATCTTTCCTTGTTGATTCAAACTTTACCGAAAAGACTGCTAACTATACTGTAGTTATCACTGACGACTCTGGTAAGACCTTTGTATCTACTCTTGATGGTATCACTTACACGCTACCCGCTATTGCTATTGGTAATACCGTTACTTTTGTCAACATGGCAGAAGACGGTCAGGCTGCTTTAAATATCAGTCCTAACGCTAGTGATGGTATTACTTACGCTGGCTCATCTACCGATGACAAAGACCTTATCAACGCTAAGGCCACCGCTAAAAAGGGTGACTTTGTTACCTTGGCTAGTTTAGATGGCACTGTTGCATGGCAAGTTGTTGCTGCGCGTGGTGTATGGGCTAAAGAAGCTGCCTAAGTGGGGACTATAAGCCTCTGGGCACTTTCGGACAGTAGCGACTCTGCCTCTGTAGGTGCTGGCGGCGTAGTATCTGGCAATAACGCCAATACTGCTGTGGCCGCCAACTCAGGCAGATCGTCATTAACTATTGCCATCCTTAACGCTGATGCTTGGATTCGTCTAATGCCAGCTTCAGAGGATGCAGGTGTTAGAAAAGGTATCCCCGTAGCTGCTGGTCAGGTATGGGAGTTGCCTAATTCTTGGTGGAAAGCCCTATACAGCGGAGAAGTCAGTATTATCAATGCTGCTGATGGGCAAACCCCCTCATAATCGGCAACATTTAGCTTGATAGAGTCAAGGGATGTTTCAGCATAGGTTAACCGTTGATAAATGTTAATATATACACACTAATTTTTTAAGGTACAACACTATGAGAGCCAAAGTAATACAAACTGTCGCATTGAGCGATGATGCTGATGGTATTGCCACCAGCCAAACCCCTAGCGGTGCTGGCAGCCTTACACTCGATGGCGCTTTAGTGTCTGATGGTGTTGCTGTGCTCCCAGAAGCGCAAATAATCACAGTTACATGGGCTGGCAGTGACACTGCTAGAACATTGACTGTCACTTACAAGGATGCAGACGGTAATAGTCAAACTGGCACTATCGCTGGAGCTAACGCTACAACGTCCGCCAGCACGTTTTACGCTAAGTCTATATCGGACATTAGCATTGACGATGCAAGCGCAGGAGCGTTGACTGTGGGCGCTACAGCGGCATCTGGCATGGTTACAGCCTCGATACCGACTAATTGGCGGCAAAGCCCCTTCAATATGTCCTTGACAGCACAACTCACGGCTGGCACTGGCACGGCATCTGCTCAATATACAGTTGATGACCCTCAGACAAGCTACACAAACGGCTATTCCAATGACGCTAACTGGCGTAATACTGTCGGCTTAACGGCTGTCACAGCTACCGATGAGTCAAACATAGCGTTTCCTATTCGCTCAGTTCGCGGTATTCAGACTGTTGGCTCTGCTACAGGCACTTGGAAGTTCACCTTTATACAGGGACAAAATGGCTAATGGGCCACATGTCGAGAGGGCAAGAACTAACCCTTGGGGATGGTCTAGGCTTAGGCACTACCCTTACTCTTGGTGATGGAGGTTTAACGCTGGAATCTGAAGCGACCCCCATCTTTTCCTCGATTATGACAAACACCATTTCCCCCGCCATAAGTACAGGGGATTCTAGCCCCACCTTCACAAGAGCCACCACAGCCACAGTTACAGACTTTGAAGGCTCGGTTAAGACTGTTAATAGCGGAGAGGCTAGGTTTCAGGGGGCGCGTAGGGTTGAGAATCTTTGCGCTAACAGTGAAAATTTTGCCTCTGGCTTATGGTCAGTAACTAACGGGTCTAAAGTCTCCACCTCGGAACCCGACCCTCTAGGCGGCAATAACGCCGTACATTTATCACTGTTAGCAGCGTTGTGGGAGTTTCAACAGGCTAATGTTTCTGTTATAGGGAGAAATGTTTTCTCCTTCTACCTTAAAAGCGCGGATACTAACTCCTACGGTTTTAGGATTAAGGTAAATGGAGCCGCAGCCCCAGGGCAATATACTGCGACTCCAGAGTGGCAGAGGTTTACGTTTACTTATGACGTAGCGGCCATAGCATCATTGGGACGCTGCGGTATACTACGAAACTCAACATCAGATGCAGCCGAGCTTGTTATGTTTGGCGCACAAAACGAGTTGGTAGATGGGCAAGCAAACGAGGCCACTTCTGAGTACGTTTCTACTGATGAACTCTCTGCCCCCTATCACGGCGCTGGCGTTGATGGCGTACAGTATTTCAGCACTGAGAACGGCAATACCGTAACAGATAACGTAGTCACAGAAGCCACAGGCCCAACAATCTCAAGCTCAATCCTTAAAGGCTATCTATCAGAGGGGGCTAGAACTAACCTGATTTCGTATAGCGGCGATCTATCCAACGCCCTATGGGTAAAAGGGGCAGTTGGAGCGGGCACAGCGCCAGTGCAAGTATCTGGCAATACATACACCTACATAACGGGCGGAACTACCGGGGGCTCCCAAAGTTATATCGTACAGGACAACTACGCCACGGTGGTTATCGGCGACACACTAACAGCTAGTTTTGTGGCTTATGCAGACGCTAGTGTGACTATGAATGTGTCTCCTGACGATTCTGTTGCAGGGGTCAACATCAACCTCACAACTACACCCCAAGCCTTTACCGTAACGACCACTGCTAATGTTACTTTGCCTGATCTTAAATTCAAATTAGCGGGGAATGTTTCGGGAAATGTCACCAGAAATATTACTATAGAAAATATACAGTTAGAAAAAAACGTAAGTTTTGCCAGCTCCTACATCCCCACAGTAGCCACAGCAGTCACCCGCAACGCAGACCAGCTATCCTATGCAACAGCAGGAAACTTTAGCGACACAGCAGGCACAGCGTATGCAGAGGTAGAGGCTACGGATTGGACGTATGCGGCGGGGCAGATACTTGGCGATGGTACAGAAGCACCGCTAATAGCCGATAGCCAGAAGGCGGGCGACTTGCCGGGAAGTAGCGGGGATTACTTTAGTACACCCGATAGCGTTGCGGCTAGCATAACTGGTGACATAGATTTAATTGCAAGAGTTGACCAGCCCGATTGGGCGGCAGCAAACGCTAGAGCCGTTATATCTAAGTTTTCAGGGGGGCAGGCATATCAACTCAATCTTTACTCGGCAACGCGCCTCAATCTCCTATGGCGTGATGCGGTTGGTATTAAGTCTAAATCCTCTGTTTCAGCGCCTATTGTCAGTGGAATCAACTGGATTAGGGCCACTCTAGACGTGGACAATGGGGCGGGGGGGTACACCGTCAATTTTTACACCTCTGCGGACAGCACTACTGACCCGGATGCGGTGGTGTGGGTGCAGGTCGGCGTAGCACTTACAACCGCAGGAGTTACCTCTATTCTAGACGATTCAGGTGCTCTTCAAGTCGGGGCGGCTGCTGGGGGCACAGGGAGCCTATTTACCGGCACTATCTACCGCGCACAGGTCTACAACGGCATAGACGGCACATTAGCCGTTGATTTTAACGCCAATGATGCTGACGCGGGAGATAGTTCTTGGGCTAGCTCAACTACCGGCGAAACATGGACAGCTAACGGTAATGCAGCGATTACAAGCACAGACGCGGCACTGGTTAAGGCGTATGACGGCACTAACACCGCTATAGGCCCAACGGACACCACTAACGGTATAGAGAGCATTGCAAGCACTTGGAATGGCGGTCTTATAGCCTATGACAACGCTGTAGCGGGTGATACGCAGAGCTATGATGGCTCCTTTGGGTTAACTCAGCTCAATGTAGGACAAGGTGGCTGGTATGGCACTGTTCGCAATCTTAAGTTGTGGGACAAGCCGATTACTCAGGCGCAACTGGAGGAATTATGAGCTGGGAACCTGGAAATCATTGGGTAATCTCTGACATATCAGGTCAGAAGATTACCTTCATACAAGGACAAAATGGATAATGGCTATTTCAGGCGCAGGCGTTACTGAGGTTGAGGGCATTGCAAGCCTTGAGGACGACACAACACCAACACTAGGAGGCCCGTTAGACACTAATGGAAACATAGTGCTTTGGAGTAAAGGCGCTGATGTTGCCAGTGCTGCTGAGTTACCTATTCTGGCTGATGGCAACTACTTTGACGTTACAGGCACCTCAACTATCACATCTATAGCCACTACAGGCCATGTGGGTACGGTTGTACGGCTTCACTTTGATGCGGCTTTAACACTGACTCACCATGCAACTGATTTATTCCTTCCGGGCGAAGCAAACATAACCACAGCGGCAGGTGATGAATTTACCTTTGTTGAGTATGCGGCTGGCGATTTTAGGTGTGTTGGCTACGCCTTGGCTAGTGGCTCTGCGGTTGGCGGTGGCGGTGGAGCTTTCAGCTCAAGCGGCACAGAGAACTACTACGCAGGTACGGGGGCAGCGGCCTCACTGACTACTGCGAGCTACAATTTCTTCGCAGGTCTTAATGCGGGCGCTAACGTCACCACTGCTGATAGCACAGTTGCTATTGGCAAAAATGCTATTGGTATAGGCATCACCACAGGCGCTGATAACATTGCAATAGGTCAGTTGGCTGGTAATGATCTTAGCTCTGGAGCTGATAACGTCTTTGTGGGTTCATCATCTGGCGCAAACGTCACTTCAGGAGCTCGCAACGTAGCCCTTGGGAAAGAGGCTATGGGGTCGGGAACTACAACAGGAGCATATAACGTAGCCGCTGGTTGGAGGTCGCTGAAAGCTGTTACGTCAGGACAAAATAACTTAACTTTGGGCACTCAAGCTGGGCAGGCTATTACAACAGGAACTTACTGCATTCTACTAGGCAATACCGCTGGTACAGCTATGGTAAACCCCAACAGCGTCGTAGCCATCGGCAATGGTGCTTTAAACGCTGCAACTGGTAATCCTGCCTTCTCTATCGCAATCGGCCCTGATGCAATGGGTACTGGTAATGTCACTGGTCAAAACAACATCGCTATAGGTCAGTTGGCTGGTAATGACCTTACAAGTGGCGCTAATAACGTCCTGCAAGGCTATTCGGCTGGGGCGAATCTGACTGATGCTAATTACACAGTCGCAATAGGCTATGGCGCTTTAGACGGAGCCACTAACGCTGGTGACAGTAACATCGCCATTGGCTTAAATTCTATTGGTTCAGGCATAGCAACTGGCGCTGAGAACGTAGCAATAGGCAATCAAGCTGGAATGCGTCTAACCACTGGCGCTCAGAACGTATTTATAGGGCGAATTGCTGGGGCATCGCCTACAACAGGGGGTTCCAATATCGGTATTGGGACACAATCTATGTCAACGGGTACTACTACTGGCTCTGATAATGTATGCCTTGGCACTCTAACGGGTAACGACCTCACTAGCGGCGCTTACAACGTGCTGCAAGGTTTTCGAGCAGGTTTCAACCTCACTACTGCTCAGCACTCGGTTGCTGTTGGGTACATGGCTCTTGGTACGGCTACTAATGCGGGTAATGATAACATTGCTCTCGGTAGAGATGCGCTGGGCGTTGGTGTTGTTACTGGGTTGGGTAACATTGCAGTTGGTTATCAAGCGGGGCAAGACCTTACCACCGGCTATGCCAATGTTTTTATGGGGTATACGGCAGGAGCTAACATAACAACAGGTGCAAGCAACGTAGTCCTTGGAAATCAAGCGATGGCGCTTGGTATTGTTACAGGCACAGATAACGTAGTATTAGGCCCGCTTGCTGGACAAGACCTAACAAGTTCATCACAGAGCGTTCTAATTGGATACCACGCCGGTTTAAACCTGACGACTGGGGGGAGTAATGTAGCTGTCGGAAACAGCGCGATGGGCGTTGGCATT
>Ga0070754_10002232_pt1 | contig 14463 bp, 15 predicted proteins | sample VirMetDEL_Sep_01_FD_75181 | JGI IMG/M metagenome (GOLD analysis project Ga0070754, IMG submission 75181) | Aqueous microbial communities from the Delaware River and Bay under freshwater to marine salinity gradient to study organic matter... | ecosystem: Environmental > Aquatic > Marine >... | reverse complement strand
GCCAGCCCGGCGACGGTGTCGTCGTTGAGGCCGAGGTTGAGCACGGTATCCATCATGCCGGGCATCGACACCGCGGCGCCCGAGCGGACCGAGACGAGCAGCGGATCGGCGGCATCGCCGAAGCCCTTGCCCACGGTTTTCTCGACATGGTTCAGCGCGGCGGCGACATCGCTGCGCAGCTTGGCGGTGAAGTCGCTGCCGCCGGCGAGATAGGTGAGGCATTCCTCGGTCGCGATGGTGAAGCCCGGCGGGACCGGCAGGCCGATGCTCGCCATTTCGGCGAGGTTGGCGCCCTTGCCGCCGGTCACGGTCTTGTCCTTCTGCCTTGCATTCGTATGCGGCGCGTTCCCGCCGAAGGTGAAGACCGTGTCGTTACTCATCAAGGCAATCCCTACAACTTGGACCACATGGACCACGGTCCATGGAGCAATAATTCATCAGCCCTCGATGCGGCTGAAATCGGCGACTTTGTGCACCGCAGCACGGAAGCGCGCAAGCAGGTCGAGCCGGTGTGCCCGCTTGTTTTCTTCATCGGCATTTACCGTCACTTCTTCGAAGAAACGGTCGATCGGCGCCCGCAAAGCGGCCAGCGCGGCCATGGCGGCGGAAAAGTCTTCCGCTGCAATGGCTCGGCTCGCTGCCGGTTCCGAATTTGCCAAGGCGTCCATGAGCGCCTTTTCGGCCGGTTCGGCCGCGTAGGAAAGCTCGCTGGCGTGGCGCTGCTCCATCTTGGCCGCGACCACTGCCTTCAGATCGGGATCGTCGACGATCGCCAGCGGGTCTTCCTCGCCCGTCCGCGCGATCTCGCCCTCGGCGCCGTGCCAGTCTTCCTTCTTGAGGATATTGGCCGCACGCTTGTAGCCCGCGAGAAGGTTGGCGCCGTCTTCGGTGTCCATGAAGGACTGGAGTGCGTGGACACGGGCAAGCAGGCGGACAAGGTCGTCCTCGCCGCCAAGCGCGAAGACCGCGTCGATCAGGTCGTGGCGGACACCTGCTTCGCGCTGCTGGACTTTGAGGCGGTCGGCGAAGAAGTCGAGGAGGTCGCCTTGGGCAACGCTGAAACGAAGGTCGTTGTCTTGTACGATGCGGATAACACCCAGCGCTGCACGACGAAGTGCGAAGGGGTCTTTCGATCCGGTGGGCTTCTCATCGATCGAGAAGAAGCTGCGCAGCGTATCCAGCTTGTCCGCCAAACTCACCGCCACCGTGACCGGTGCGGTCGGAACGTCGTCGCTCTGCCCCACCGGCTTGTAGTGATCGCGGATCGCGTCGGCGACGGCATCGGACAGGCCCTCGGCGCGGGCGTAGTAGCCGCCCATAAGGCCCTGTAGCTCGGGAAACTCGCCGACCATCTCGGTGACCAGATCGGCCTTGGCGAGCCGCGCCGCCTGTTCGGCCATTTCGGCGAGGTCTTCCCGGCTGAAGCCGTCACCCCCGCGCAGGCGGGGGTCCAGCTGGTCTGAATTGCCTGTACCACCGCCGTTATCTGGATTCCCGCCTTCGCGGGAATGACGGGTGTTGGGTTTGACGATTTCTTCCTCGACCAGCCAGCGCGCCAGCTTGGCCACGCGGTCGACCTTGTCGGCCACGGTGCCCAGCTTCTCATGGAAAGTGATCCGCTCCAGCCCCTTGGCATGCTCGGCGAGCGTCTTCTTGCGGTCGACGTCCCAGAAGAAACGTGCGTCGGACAGGCGCGCGGCGAGGACCTTGCGGTTGCCGTCGACCACGCGCGCGCCGCCATCCTCCGCCTCGATATTGGCGGTGCAGATGAAAGCGTTGGCGAGTTCGCCCTTCTCGTCCTCGCAGACGAAGTACTTCTGGTTGACGCGCGCAGTCAGCTGAATCGTCTCGGGCGGGACCTCGAGGAAATCCTCCTCGAACCGGCCGAGCAGCGGAACGGGCCATTCGGTCAGGCCTGCGTTCTCGATCACCAGCCCCTCGTCCTCGACGAGGCGGAGGCCGGCTTCACTGGCGACCTTGGCGGCGCCCGAGCGGATCAGGTCCTGCCGTTCCTCATGGTCGACGATGACATGCCCCGCGCGCAGCTTCATCGCATAGTCGTCGGCATTGCCGATGGTGATGTCGCCCGAGTGGTGGAAGCGGTGGCCCAGCGTGACCGCACCGCTGGTGACGCCGTGCACTTCGCACTCGACCACTTCGTCGCCGAGCAGCGCGACAATGCCCGACAGCGGGCGCACCCAGCGCAAGGATTCGGTGCTGATCGAGGCATCGCCCCAGCGCATCGACTTGGGCCAGCTGAAGTCGCGGATAATCGCCGGAATCGCTTCGGCGAGCAGGTCCGCTGTCGCGCGGCCGGGTACGTTCTTCACCGCGAAATAGGTTTCGCGGCCCTTGACCTCGCGCGTTTCGAGATCGGCCTTGGCGACGCCCGCCTTGCGGCAAAAACCGTCGACCGCCTGATCGGGCGCGCCGACGGGCGGCCCCTTCAATTCTTCGCTGACAGCCTCGGTCGCCAGCGGCAGGCCGCGCGCGATCAGCGCAAGGCGGCGCGGGGTCGACCAGACGGTGACCTCGCCCGCTTGGACACCGGCGGCGTCCATTTCGCGGCGGAACAGCTTTTCGAGTTCGGCGCGCGCGCCAGCCTGCATGCGGGCGGGGATTTCTTCGCTGCGCAGTTCGAGGAGGAAATCAGACATAATCCCACTCCGTCGCCCCTGCGCAGGCAGGGGCCCAGATAAGGGCGTTGGCGAGCTCCTCAGAGGGCAGATAGGCTCCTGCCTGCGCAGGAGCGACGGGAGCGGGTAAACGGATCATTTCGACCACTCCGGATATTTCTCGGCCCAGGCGGGCGCTTCCTTCGCCATATGCGCTTCGCAGCTGCCGCGCGCGAGATCGCGGACGCGGCCCATGTAGCTGGCGCGCTCCTGCACGCTGATCACGCCGCGGGCCTGCAACAGGTTGAAGATGTGGCTTGCCTCCACCGCCTGTTCGTAGGCGGCGATCGGTACGTCATTGGCGAGCGCGTTCTTGCACTCGGCCTCGGCCTTGTTGAACAGGTCGAACAGCGCGTCGGTCTCGGCGACCTCGAAGTTCCACTTCGACATCTGCTTCTCGTTCTCGAGGAAGACGTCGCCGTAGGATACGCCGCGATCGTTGAAGGCGAGATCGTAGACGTTGTCGACGCCCTGAATATACATCGCCAGGCGTTCGAGCCCGTAGGTCAGTTCGCCCGCCACCGGCTTGCAATCGAACCCGCCCATCTGCTGGAAATAGGTGAACTGGGTGACTTCCATCCCGTCGCACCAGACTTCCCAGCCCAGCCCCCAGGCCCCCAGCGTGGGGCTTTCCCAGTCGTCCTCGACGAAGCGGATGTCGTGCTTGAGCGGATCGATGCCGATCACTTCGAGGCTCTTGAGATAGAGGTCCTGGATATCGGGCGGGCTCGGCTTCAGGATCACCTGATACTGGTAATAATGCTGCAGCCGGTTGGGGTTCTCGCCATAGCGCCCGTCGGTCGGGCGGCGGCAGGGCTGGACGAAGGCGGCGTTCCACGGCTCGGGGCCGAGCGCGCGCAGCGTCGTCGCGGTGTGGAAGGTGCCTGCGCCCATGCGCATGTCGTAGGGTTGCAGGATGAGGCAGCCCTGCGCGCTCCAGAAATCGTGCAGCGCGAGGATCATGTCCTGGAAGGAATTTTGCGGATTGCGGTCCATGGCGCGGGGCAATGGCGCAAGGTGTTTCACCGGTCAATGCCGCAGCGCGGCGCGCTTCCCCGGGCAATATGCCAGCGCGGCTTGGCAAGCAGCCCCAAGCGCCGGTATCCCGCAACGCCCAACCGAACGGAATCATCGCGCATGCCCATATCCAAGCTACGTCCGGCGCTGCTGTCGCTCGCCCCGCTGGCCTTCGTCCTGCAGGGCTGCGCCAGCTACCCCGCGGCCGAAAGCCCCGCCCCGCCGCCCGCCCCCGTCGCCGAACCGCCGGCGCCCACGGGTCCGGGCCTGTGGAAGGTCGCCGACGAAGACACGACGATCTATCTGTTCGGGACCGTGCACGCGCTGCCCGAAAGCGTCGAATGGTACCGCGGGCCGATCGAGCAGGCGCTCGCGCAGACGCAGGAACTGGTGACCGAGATCCCCAGCGGCGCCGCGCTCGATCCTGCAGCGCAGCAGCAGGTGATGACCAAGGCGCTGCTCGCCGACGGGCGCACGCTGCGCGACCTGCTGGGCGAGGATGATCGCGCGAAGTTCGAAGCCGCGCTGGCCGGGATGAACATGCCGCCCGCCGCCTTCGACCAGTTCGAACCGTGGTTCGCGGCCATGACGCTGTCGATCGTCCCCCTGCTCCAGGCCGGCTACAAGGCGGAAAGCGGGGTCGAGATGAAGCTGGAGGAACTCGCCCCGGCCAGTGCGGCGCGCAGCGCGCTCGAAACGCTCGAATGGCAGATCGAACTGTTCGACACGCTGCCGGTGGAATCGCAGGTCGCCTTCCTGATGGTCTCGGCCGACAATATCGACGACATCGTCCCGATGATGGACCGCATGGTCGAAGAATGGCTCGATGGCGATGCCGACGGGCTGGCCGCGCTGCTCAACGAGGGGCTGACCGATCCGGTGCTCGCCAAGGCGCTGCTCTACGATCGCAACGAGCGCTGGGCCGAATGGATCGATACGCGGCTGGATGAGCCCGGCACGGTGTTCGTTGCCGTGGGCGCGGGGCATCTGGCGGGCGCGATGAGCGTGCAGGACTATCTCACTGGCCGCGGGCTGGCGGTGACCCGCGTGCAATAGCTGTCCCATCGTCGGACCGCGGGCTTTTCCCGGCTTGCGCGGCCGCGCGTTCCATGCAGACAGGCCTTGTGACGTTTCGCTTATCCTCCCGGCCTGCCCGCGTACTCGGCCTTGCGCTGGCGCTGCTGCTCGCCGCTTGCGACAGCACGCCCGATGCCGCCAAGCCCGATGGGCCGCACCCCGCATTGTGGGAAATCACCGATAGCGCGGGCGCAGTCGAGGGATGGCTGTTCGGTACGATCCACGCGCTGCCCGACGGGGCCAAGTGGCAATCGCCGCGGCTGACCGAAACGCTTGGCGATGCCGACATGCTGGTGGTCGAAGTGGCCGATCTCGGCAATGGCGAGGACCTGTCGAAGCTGTTCGAGCAGATGGCCTTCGACCGGCGCGAGGGGCCGGTGATCGAGCGGATCGATCCCGCGCTGCGCGGCGAATTCGAGGAACTGCTGGTCAAGGCCAAGGTCCGCCGGAGCTATTTCGACCCGATGGAAAGCTGGGCTGCGGCGCTGGCGCTGGCGCAGGTCGCGCAGACCAACAAGGCGGAAAACGGCGCCGACCGCGTGCTGCTGGCCGCCTTCGACCAGCGCGAGGTCGTCGAACTCGAGGGCGCGCGCGCGCAACTGGCCATCTTCGATACGTTGCCCCAGACCGAACAGCGCGACCTCCTCAATGCCGTGATCGAGGAAGCGCGCGAATATGGCGACAAGGGCGATACGCTGGCCAACGCCTGGCTGGGCGGCGACACCGACCGGCTGATCGAGCTGACGCGGCGCGGGATCCTCGCCGACCCAGAACTTGCGCAGGTCCTGTTGTATGACCGCAACCGGGCCTGGGCGGCGCAGATCGAGAACCTGCTTTCCGCTAGCGAACGCCCGCTGATCGCGGTGGGCGCGGGCCACCTGCTCGGCGAACGCGGGCTGCCCGCCCTGCTCGAAAGCCGCGGCTACACCGTCAGCCGCCTCGAATAGCGCCGCCCGGCAGGCGATGCCGCTTGCTTTTCACGCCCGCCCTGCGTATGCGCGCGCCCTTCGGCACCATGGTCATCCCTGGAGGCGTGGTGGACCGAGCAACCAAATAGCATTCGAAAGGTAAGTGCCATGAGCGACGCTCTGACCCTGCCGGCCGAGGCGCGTGAACGGGCTGGCAAGGGAGCCTCCCGTCAGCTGCGCCGTGAAGGCCGTGTCCCCGCCGTGATCTACGGCGGCAAGGAAGACCCCATCATGATCCACGTCGAGGAGAAGGAACTGGTCAAACAGCTGATGACCGGTCACTTCATGAACTCGATCGTCGAGGTCGAAATCGGTGGCAAGAAGGTCAAGACGCTTCCCAAGGACGTCGCTCTCAACCCGGTCACCGACCGTCCCGAGCACGCCGACTTCTTCCGCCTCGCCAAGGGCGGCAAGATCGAAGTTTCGGTCCCCGTCGTGTTCCTCAACGAGGAAGCCAGCCCCGGCCTGAAGAAGGGCGGCGTGCTGAACGTGGTCCGTCACGAGCTGGAACTGGTCTGCGACAACGACAAGATCCCCGGCGAGATCGAAGTCGACGTCACCGGCAAGGAAGTCGGCGATTCGATCCACATCAGCGAAGTGCAGCTGCCCGCCGGCAGCGAAAGCGCGATCACCGATCGCGACTTCACCATCGCCACGCTGGTTGCTCCCTCGGCGCTCAAGAAGGCCGAAGGCGATACCACGCAGGACGGCGAAACCGATCCGCAGGATGTCCCCGCCACCGAACAGGGTGTCGACGAGGACGCTGCGCAGGAACAGGCAGACAAGAGCGAGTAATCGCCTCTTGCCTCACCGCAACGAAGCGCCGGTCCCGCGAGGGGCCGGCGTTTTGCGTTTGGCCCCATCCTCGCTAGAGGACCCCGCATGCAGATCTGGACAGGCCTTGGAAATCCCGGACCGGAATATGCGATGAACCGGCACAATGTCGGCTTCATGGCGGTCGACGTCATCGCGGCGATGTACGATTTCGGCCCGGTCCAGAAGAAGTTTTCCGGCTGGGCGCAGGAAGGCCGGATCGGCACGCACAAGGTGCTGCTGCTCAAGCCCGCGACCTTCATGAACGAAAGCGGCCGCGCGGTGGGCGAAGCGCTGCGGTTCTACAAGCTCGACCCAGATGCGCTGACGGTGTTCCATGACGAGCTCGACCTTGCCGCCTTCAAGGTCAAGGTCCGCATGGGCGGCGGGCTGGCGGGCCATAACGGGCTGCGGTCGATCAACCAGCACCTTGGTCCCGATTTCCGCCGCGTGCGGATCGGCATCGGCCACCCCGGATCGAAAGAGCGCGTCCACGGCCATGTGCTGGGCAATTACGCCAAGAGCGAAATGGACCCGCTGGCCGACATGTTGGCGGCGATGGCTGCCGAAGCCGAATGGCTGGCCAAGGGCGACGACGCCCGCTTCATGAACGATATCGCGCTGCGCCTGCAGGACTGAAGCGGCAACAAGTCGAAATGTCCCGGTCGGAGACAATCGTGCAAAGACGGTTCGAAAAGTTCGAATGTTCCATTATCGCCGCATTCGAATAATTCGGGGATCATTCATGCGCCTGTTGCAGACAGCACTTCTCACCGCCAGCCTGCTGGTCACGGCCACTTCCGCGGCGGCGATGACCCGCCCGCCCAGCGATTCGGGTGGCGGAAACGGCAGCGGCGGAACTGCGGTTCCCGAACCGGGCGCGTTGGCGATGATGGGGACCGGTATCGCGGGCTACGGTGCCGCAGTGTCGCTCTACCGGCGCAAGAAGCGCAAGCGGGGCGGCTAGCTTCGGTCCGGCGCGACGGCTTCCGAACCGCTGGCCAATCGGGGCATTTGGCGGCATGCTTCCGCGGAAGGGAGACTGCCATGCCTGATTTGACCCGCCGCACCCTGCTTGCCGGAGCCGCCGCTACCGGGGCGCTTGCCGCCACTGCCGTCCGGGCGCAGGACGACAAGCTGATCCCCGCGCCCGACCTGACGGGCAAGGCGATCCTCATCACCGGGTGTTCCTCCGGTTTCGGACGCCTCGCCGCCGAACATTTCGCCCGCGCCGGAGCGACCGTCTTCGCCACCATGCGCAACATGCCGCGGCCCGAGGCCGAAGAGCTGATGCAGCTGGCGCGCGACGAATCGCTCGATATCCGCGTACTGCGGCTCGACGTGCTGCTCGATCACGAGGTCAGCGAAGCCGTCGCCAGCGCCGAGCGCGAAATCGGGCGCGGGCTCGACGTGCTGGTCAACAATGCCGGGATCGGCATCACCGGCCCGGTCGAGGTCCAGGACATGGAAGCGACCAAGCTCGCCTTCGACACCAACGTGCTCGGCTACCACCGGCTGGCCCGCGCGGTGCTGCCCGGAATGCGCGCGCGCAAGCAGGGCCATATCTTCGCTGTGTCGAGCCAGCTCGGCCGGGTCATGGTACCCTATACCGGGCATTATTCGGCGACCAAGTTCGCCGTCGAGGCGATGTTCGAACAGCTCGCCTACGAACTGGTCCCGCACGATATCGGCGTTACCGTGATCGAACCGGGTGGCTACCCGACGCAGATCTGGGTCAACCGCAACCGCTATTCGCAACAGCTCAAGGACCGCGCCGACCAGACGCATCTGGACGGGTACCCGCAGATCGTCGCGGGCATGGGAACGGCGGACGGTTCGGGCCGCAGCGCCGATCCGATGGATATCCCGCGCGCGATGATGCGGGTGCTGGGCATGGTCCCGGGGAGCCGGCCGGTACGCCTGCCGGTGAGCGGCGGAGCGATCCCGCAGACCGCGATCAACGAGGTCAGCGCCAGGACGCAGGTCGGCTGGCTGGGCGAAAGCGGCTACGGCCCGCTGATCAAGGCGGTGCACAACGTCTGACGCTCTGGCTATTCGCGTGCGGCGCGGCTAAGGCGCGCGCCACACACATATACCGGAGTTTCTGATGGGTTTCCGCTGCGGGATCGTCGGCCTGCCGAATGTCGGCAAGTCCACCCTGTTCAACGCACTGACCGAGACGCAGGCCGCGCAGGCCGCGAACTATCCGTTCTGCACGATCGAGCCGAATGTCGGCCAGGTCGCAGTGCCGGACGAGCGGCTCGACAAGATTGCCGCGATCGCCAAGTCGGCCAAGATCCTGCCGACGCAGCTGGCCTTCGTCGATATCGCCGGACTGGTCAAAGGCGCGAGCCAGGGCGAAGGGCTGGGCAACCAGTTCCTCGGCAATATCCGCGAAGTCGATGCGATCGTGCACGTGCTGCGCTGCTTCGAGGATGACGACATCCAGCACGTCGCCAACAAGGTCGACCCGCTGGCCGATGCCGAAGTGGTCGAGACCGAATTGCTGCTGGCCGATCTCGAAAGCCTCGAGAAGCGCGTTCCCGCTGCCGCCAAGCGTGCCACCAGCGGCGACAAGGAAGCCAAGCTGATGGCCAGCGTGCTCGGCCAGGCGCTCGAGCTGCTCAAGGACGGCAAGCCTGCGCGGCTGACCGAGCCCAAGGACGAGGAAGAGGCCCGCGTCTTCCGCCAGGCGCAGCTGCTGACCGCCAAGCCCGTGCTCTATGTCTGCAACGTAGCCGAGGAAGACGCTGCCAGCGGGAATGCGCTGTCCGAACTGGTTTTCGCCAAGGCCAAGACGGAAGGCGCCGAAGCCGTGGTGGTCTCGGCAGCGATCGAAGCCGAACTGGTCGCGATGCCCGTCGAAGATCGCGGCGAATTCCTCGCCGAACTGGGGCTGGAGGAATCGGGGCTAAGCCGGGTGATCCGCGCCGGCTACAAGCTGCTCGGCCTGCAGACCTTCTTCACCGCCGGTCCGAAGGAAACGCGCGCCTGGACTTTCCCCACCGGGGCCAAGGCACCGCAGGCCGCGGGCGAGATCCACACCGATTTCGAGCGCGGGTTTATTCGCGCTGAAACAATTGCCTACGATGATTACCTTGCGCTTGGCGGCGAAAGCGGTGCGCGCGAAGCGGGCAAGCTGCGCCAGGAGGGCAAGGAATATCTGGTACAGGACGGGGACGTCCTGCTGTTCAAGTTCAACGTCTGAGGTCACTTCCATGAACCGGATTGCCGCCGCCCTCGCCCTCGGTCTTGCCAGCGTGCTGGGCGGCTGCGCCGCCTATGCCGATGCGCCAGTCGCCAGCATGGCGGTGGCCCAGCAGCGCGAACCGGTAACGATCCTGGTATCGATCGACGGCTTCCACCCGGACTATCTCGAACGCGGGCTGACCCCGACGCTCTCGCAGCTGGCCAGCGACGGTGCGCGCGCGGCGATGCGGCCGTCCTTCCCGACAAAGACCTTCCCCAATCACTGGACGCTGGTGACCGGCCTGGTGCCCGATCATCACGGCATCACCGCCAACCGCATGGAAGATGCCGCGCGCCCCGACGATCCCTTCACCATGGCCACGGTCGATCCCTATTGGTGGAGCGAAGCCAAGCCGGTCTGGGTCGAGGCCGAGGAAGCGGGCATCCGCAGCGCCGCAATGTTCTGGCCCGGCTCGGCCGTGGCCTGGGGCGGCACGGCAGTGCGCTACGGCCCGGCGACCGATGGGACGATGGCCAGCGACTGGCAGGCCTTCAGCATGCAGGTTTCGAACACCCAGCGCGTCAATTCGGTGCTCGACTGGCTGCGCCGGCCGGCCGAAATCCGCCCCGAATTCGTCACGCTCTATTTCGACACGGTCGACAGCGCGGGCCATGGCGCGGGGCCGGCTAGCGAGGAAACCGACGCCGCGCTGCGCGATATCGACGGGCACATCGCCAGTCTCGTCGCCGGGCTCGAGACGCTGGGCCAGCCCGCCAACCTGGTGATCGTTTCGGATCACGGAATGGCTGCGACAGGCTCGGACCGGGTCATTGCGCTGGCCGATATCGTCGATCCGGCGCTCTACCGGCTGGTCGAAGGCGGCGCCTATGCGACCTTCCAGCCCACCGAAGGCAATGCTGCGGCGCTCGAGGCGGCCCTGCTGCGCGATCACGCACATATGGAATGCTGGCGCAAGGACGAAATCCCGGCGCGCTTCCAGTACGGCACGCATGATCGCATCCCGCCCTATCTGTGCCTGCCCGATACCGGCTGGACGATTTCGGCCACGGCGCCGGGCGCACAGTGGAGCGGCGGCAGTCACGGATACGATCCCTTCGCGCCGGAAATGGCATCGTTGTTTATTGCCCACGGGCCGGCCTTCCGCAGCGGTGTGACGCTGGACGGCTTCCAGAACACCGCGGTCGCGCCGCTGCTGCGCCATCTTGTCGGCTTGCCGCAGGCAGCGCGCTCGGATGGCGACCTGGCCAATGTCAGCGGAGCTCTTGCCCAGCAAAATTAAGTGCCGGGCGGAACGAGACCGCCCCCACCCCGTTGCTAATCAAAGCTCAACGGGGAGACAGATGTGGTCGACAAGTCGGAAAAATTCAGCACTTTGGTGCGCGTCGGATATTTCAGCCGCGCCATCCTCTATTCGGTGCTCGGCCTGATCGCGCTGACCAGCGCAGGCCGGATCAGCGAAGGCACCAACGGTATTTTCCAGGCGATCCGCGATTTCCCGCTCGGCACCGCCATCCTGTGGCTGATGGTGGTGGGATTGCTTGCCTATGCACTTTTCCGCTTCGCCTCGACATTCTTCGATATCGAGAACCACGGGACCGACACAAAGGGTTGGGCGGTAAGGCTTGGCCATGCGGGTAGCGCAATCGGCCACCTCGCCCTCGCCTATTCGGCCTACAAATTCGCCAGTTCCGGCAGCGACAGCAGCGGTGGCGGCGCACAGGACGCGGCTTCGGGTGTCCTGTCGATGGAGTTCGGCGGTGTGGTGCTGGGCCTGCTCGGCATAGCCTTCTTCGCAACTGCGATCTTTCAGGCCAAAAAGGGCGCGACCGGCAGCTTCATGAACCGGATCAGCGGCCGCGCACCCTCGCAGACCCGGATCGTCGGCGGCATCGGCTATATCGCCCGCGCCGTCGTCTTTCTCGTCATCGGCTGGTCGCTGTTCAAGGCCGGTTTCCTGTCGGGCGGCTCGGATCAGGTCAAGACACTGGGCGATGCCGTGGCCAGCCTTGCGGGCGAAGGCATCATCTTCACGCTGGTGGCGATCGGCCTGCTGGCCTTCGGGATCTTCAGCCTCGTGCTGGCCCGCTACCGGATCATTCCCGACATGGGTTCCGACGGCCGGGTCCCGCAGTTCCGGGCGTAGTTCCACCACCCATCCAACGCATCAGGCGCGCGGCTTTAAACCCGCGCGCCTTTTCGCGTTACAGGGCCGCGGCTGCATTTCCATGTTGCGTCGCTCGCCCGATTGATCCATTGCATTTTGCAATGCAGTTCTACGAAGACATCGCCATCGGGCACAAGCAGGCCTTCGGGCACTATGAAGTGACGCGTGAAGAGGTGATCGACTTCGCCTCGAAATACGATCCGCAACCCTTCCACCTCGATGACGAAGCCGCGGCGCAAACCCATTTCGGCCGCATCTCCGCCAGCGGCTGGCACACCTGTGCGATGACCATGTCGATGTTGGTCGCCAATCTCACCAAGCACAAGCAGGCGGGGCTCGGGTCACCCGGGGTCGACAAGCTGCGCTGGAAGAAGCCGGTTTATCCGGGCGACACGCTGCGCTGCGAAAGCGAAGTGATCGAGAAACGCCGCAGCGCCTCGCGCCCGGAAATGGGCATCTTCAAGAGCCATCTCACCGTCTTCAACCAGAATGACGAGCCGGTCATGGAAATGGTTTCGAACGGGCTGATCCGCACACGCGACCCGGAAGGGACGGACTAGCTCACACCCCGCATTGCGCGATGCCCGACTTGCGATAGACCACCTGGTCATTGGCATTCGAGATCGTCAGCGTGGCGGGAAAATCGCTGACTTCCGCAGCCACTTCCTCGCCCGCATCCTCCTCGATCTCCAGCGTCATGGAATAGGCCGTCCCGTCATACTTGCTGCGCGCAAGATAGGGCAGTTCGGCGCTGCCCTTGTCGGCAGCCAGCGTCTGCATTTCGCCATCGCGCAGAAAATGCCCGGTTTCGGCCATGGCCAGCGCCACCGCCGCCACTCCCCCGCCCGCGGGCGCAAAGCTGCAGCCTGCGCCGTAGAGGTCGTATTCCTCGATCTCGCGATAGCGGATCGCGCCGGGTTCGAGCTGTTCGGGCGGCGGCGTCTGGTGCGCCTCCACTTCCGCCACGGCGGCAGCCCGCTCTTCCTCGGTCGGCTCGTCCGCACAGGCCGCCAGTCCCAGCGCCAACAGGAGCGGTATGGTAATGCGCATCAATGCCTCCCGAACAGTTTCTCGACGTCTTCCATCGATAGTTTGACGCATGTGAAGACCTCGCTGCTAGCTTAAATAGTCAATTTCTACGCTTTGATTAGCAGGGATAGATTGCACCAAAGCAAATACCTTCTCTTGCATCGCACCGCGCAATTTCCAGAACCAAGCTTCTAATGCCCTTTGGTCATCAAGAAACTCAAAGCCATCGTCTTTTGCGATGAGTGGCCAACGAGGGTAATCTTGCTCACGCTCATCGCGGACGTGTGCTTTAACCTTCATGCGCATCCTCCCGAGGTCCGTGTGGGCAGCAAGCTTGTTGCGGTAAGCGCCCAAGCGGTCGTGCAGGGCCTTTTCGCCACCCGTCGGCTTCACCCCAGCCATTGCCCAACTCAGTTTTGGTAATCCGTCAGATTTACTGAAGGGTCGCCAGTAACTGACGGCCATGATGTCATGATAGCAACGAAACCTTCGACGCTCGATTTCACCTAGTCGCTCGGGAATATCCATGAAAAAGGTAAGAGCGCTCAACGCTTCCTGAACATCATGCAATGCCTGAATTATTCGCCATTCGTTAGAGGAGAATGAGACGATGTCTATTCTGGGCGAATTGCCATCAGGTGAGGACATAGAACTCGCCGGCGCTCGTCATTCTAATGCCTCCCGAACAGTTTCTCGACGTCTTCCATCGACAGCTTGACCCAGGTCGGCCGGCCGTGATTGCACTGGCCTGAACGCGGGGTGCGTTCCATTTCGCGCAGCAGCGCGTTCATTTCGTCGACCCGCAGCACGCGCCCCGCGCGCACCGAACCGTGGCAGGCCATCGTGGCCAGAACGAGATCGAGCTTTTCGCCGAGCAGCAGCGCCTCGCCATTGAGCGCCAGATCGTCATCGATATCGCGCAGCAGCTTTTCCGGATCGGTCCGCGCAATGGCGTGTGGCAGGCTGCGTACGAGCATTGCCCCGGGCCCGAAACGTTCGATCGCAAGCCCGTGTTCGGCAAGCCGGGGTGCAGCTTCCTCGAGCCGGTCGCAGCTGGTTTCGTCGAGTTCGACCACTTCGGGGATCAGCAGCGCCTGGCTGCGCGCGACCGCTTCTTCGGCGCCCGCAGCCCGCAGGCGTTCGAGTACGAGCCGTTCATGCGCCGCGTGCTGGTCGACCAGTACCAGCCCGTCCTGCGCCTCGGCGACGATATAGGTGTTGGCGACCTGACCGCGGGCAATGCCCAGGGGATAGTCCGCCGCGGACGTATCCGCCGGTACCGCTTCCTCGGCCCGGCCACGCGGTTCGGCCATGGTGCCGCCCTCGCCAGCGTGCCAGGCCCGGCCCGGCTCGGCCACGCCGGTGGCAGGCGCGGACCAGTCGCGCCCTTCGAAGATCGAGCGCAGCGCGGGCGACGGCTCCTCGCGCACGGGTTCCTGCTGCCAGCGCGCCATGGCACCCGCGTCGGGGCTTTGCGCGCTGCGCTTGTCGCCCGTCGCCAGCGCGCGG
>Ga0070754_10002230_pt1 | contig 14482 bp, 5 predicted proteins | sample VirMetDEL_Sep_01_FD_75181 | JGI IMG/M metagenome (GOLD analysis project Ga0070754, IMG submission 75181) | Aqueous microbial communities from the Delaware River and Bay under freshwater to marine salinity gradient to study organic matter... | ecosystem: Environmental > Aquatic > Marine > Coastal... | reverse complement strand
ATCATTCAAATCAACGCTCCTGATGATGAAACTGTGTATTTAATAACTTATATTGATAACCAAAGTATTGAAATACAAGATATTGTTACGCTTAAAAAAAAGTCATTGTTAATTGATGCCGAGGGCGAAATTGATGCCGAGGGCGAAATTGATGCCGAGGGCGAAATTGATGCCGAGGGCGAAATTGATGCCGAGGGCGAAATTGAGAGTATTAGTTTACTGAGTCGTTCTGAAGAAGAAGGTTACGCACGGCAAAATGGTTTACTTCCAAAAACATGGGTTAATATAACATTTGACGGCGAACTTCCTGCTATTTTTACGGGAGAAATCACTAATTTAGAGGAAGATATGATCGAAATTACCACATTTCCCGAAAATGAAACTATTTATATTGATTTTGCGTATAAGGGAATCCCAAAAGAACTGCCTATTAAAAGCATTGAAATACGTGACCCACCCGATTTAGAATTAGTCGTTCAAGAACCTCGTGAAGAAGGTGAGATGACACCAGAAGAAAAAGAAAAAGAAGAGAAAGTGACCATGCCCGAAGTCAAGCAAGAACTCAAGAGAATGATTATTCAAGCAGACGATATTATTTTCGGTAGCGATCTTGGTAAAATTTCGCAAGAAGTTGCCGTCGGTGAATCATACGAACGCTATGGTATCCAAACCCAAACCAATGATTTACTCGATGAGTTATTGGCTACTGTTCCAAATGCTAAACGCACAACAAAAGTGCTCAATACAATTCATTTAATGATTGAGCGATTTAAAGAACTTCGGTCTGCTTTCTCAGAAAAGGATGAGTATGGTAATCCTACTAAACCTATTACCAAAAGTGCAAATTACAAACCATTGGTGAAATCCTTGAAAGAATTAAATAAAAACTTGATGTGGATTATTCCTGTGGTAAAAAATAAGAAAAAGGTTTATGATATTGAGGAGGATGACGCAGAGATGGTGGATGATGTTGACAATAAAACAATGGCGGAGATGATAATTCATGATGCAACAGCTCTCGAAAGGTATGCTGCCGTTCCTGACAGTGAAAATAAATACGATTATCTTTTGAAAACCATCCAAGATTTGGGAACACCCTATGAAGAACCTATTGGTGTTGGCGTTGGCGTTGGTGTTGGTGATGGCGATGGCGATGGCGATGATTTTCTTACAAAGCAACACGTGGAAGCAAATTTAACCAGCGTTGTGGATAATCTCGATGACTTTTATTCATCTGTGGTAAGTAAAGATTCATTAACTCGCAAACGTTATTTAATGACAAAATACAATCTAGGTTTTTCAAAATTGGAAACTGTGGTAGAACAGGGTTCTAAACCCTATAATAAACGCGTTACAGGTACCCCCAGCACCAAAATCTATTTGAAATCGCTCATTTTGCTACCGGAAGATGTGATTCGCTATTCACGTGTAAATCTCCCAGGTTCTTCTATCTTAGTGAAATCAGGATTAAATAACAATACATTTTATTATTATAAACGCTTAACTAAAGACTCTTCGATAAACACGGAGGTGGTGGAGTCATTTGATACCCCTATAAACCCAACCTTTTTGGAAGGAGCAACCGAAATTGTTTTGGACGATTCTCTCAACGACCATAAAGAAAAATACGAAAACTATTTGCAGACGGTAATCCCACGAACAAAGACACTTTTTAATAGTGTAAAAAAATACATTGATGAAAAACTCACACTTAATGAAGTAGTTAAAATGCTGGAACCCTTTTTAATCTATAGTGATGATTTGACATATAAGCAATACAGTCAAATTACGTTATTTATCAAAAAGAAAATAAACGACTACAAAAAGACATTCGTTGCTCGCGGTCGCGATTTCCGCGCCCTTCAATCGGGTAAAAAGTTTGCGGATAAAACTTGGTATTCTCTCTTCACGATTTTATCCAGAGAGAAGAAGGAGGTTCTTGAGGAAGGATACGGACTCAAAATGAAAGGATTCTCATCATCCGAAAACTACAATAAAATTATGAAAATGGATGGTGGGCGTCTTTTTATGACTGCTATTGCCTTGGAAAACTTATTACTCATGACACCTGTGGATATCAATGAGATTTTTGAACGTGAGCGATTGGCATTAAACGATGAGATAATTACTGAAGCTAAATCTAAATCCAAATCCAATCCCTGTGCGAATTACACATTAGTAAAGCGGTATCTCGAACTAGACGAGCTCCTCGACGATAATAACAAAACTATTTATGTGGATAAAAATCTTGACCAAACACGCTATGATATTGCCGAAGAGTATGCCAACGAGCGCGATACTATGACAAGCGAAGAATTCGAGGACTTTTTAACAGATAAACTCATTGAGAATATAGGTTTATCTGAAGAAACAGCACGAAAAGATGCTGCTGCTATGGTTACAGGCAAGCGTCTGGTTGCGGATGGTGAGTATGCGTCTCTCGAAATCGATGGTGGTGAAAAAACCTACTACTATAAACGCAAGGGGGACGTTTGGGAGCGCGACGAGAATATACCCGAAGTGAAAATGGATGAAAGCGAGTTTTGCAATATTCAGACACCGTGTATAAAGGTAAAAGAGGAATGTGCTTCCAATGAAAGCGCCGAAAAGACTACCGAGCAGAAATCTCTGGAAACCATGGTAAAAGAGTTTGATATCACATACGAGGTATCCAAAGATGATATGACTAGAATGATTCAAAACCGTTTTGCGTATTATACCTATCGCCTTGCTGTTCTTAAAAAAATTCGTTTCGAAGAAAAAACGAAATACAATGACCGCGATCTTAAGATGGGTATTGATGCCGAAGAACAAGATGATATTCAGGTGTCACCTTACGTAAAATTGCGCGATGCTATTCTAGGTCAGCAAGATATGGTAAAACGCAATAACGATATCATTAAGTTTTACACACGATTTACACGAAACGCTGTGGAGGAGAATGGTGAAGACCCTTTCTGGTGTTATTGTATTGAGACCAATCTCAAACTTATGCCTGTATTTTTATACACATTGGCTTCCACATTTGTAGAAAATCAGTATGACTATGTAAAGGTGCTCGATCAAATCTGTGCCAAGCAGGGTAAATTGAGCGACGACGGCAATGCTTGGGTAGACGAACACAGTGGTTATGTTATTAAACAGGTGTCGTTTGATACTGACGAAGGGTACGAAGAAACCGGGTTTAAAGCACAGTCACGCGACATTATTCAAGAAGATTTACAGGCCATCCGTGCGAGTGAACTCGAGAAAAAGTTCAATGACCCCAATGCCGAGAAAATCAACAATGTTATTCAATCTATGGCAAGTTATATGGGATTTTCCGTGGAACCCATGCAGGAGTTTGTTATCCGTAATACTTTGTTAATTACCGCGAAAATTGTGCCATCAGAACCCGAATACAACAAGAAACGTGAGGTTCTTGCCAAGAAAGGGAAGAAGGTGCCATCGTATGCCGATGCTTACAATACATCGATGATGTTGGTTGCTTTTGTCTATCTCCTGGTGGGCATTCAAGTATCCATTCCCTCTATCAGAACCCGAAAACAATTTCCTGGGTGCAAAAAGTCGTTTGAAGGTTTTCCACTTGATGGTAGTGGCGACGATAGTGGATTGGTTTACATTGCCTGTGTTGCCAATAAAATAAAGAGTGGGATTGCCCCATGGAATGTATTGAAAAAAATGAACACAACCGGTATTGCCAAACGCATGAAGGATTTAATCAACAAATACGTAGTTCCCGATGCTCTTATACAAACTCAGTTCAACGAAAAACGCACTTATATGCTGGAGGAATCTGACAGTGATGTCCCCATCGAGCATGATATTGCCAAGTGGCAAACTTTTTTACCGCCTCTTGTACGTATTGTCACGACTCCTCGTGATGAAATAACGGATGAATTTAAAGAAGAACTCATACGCAATATCCGCGCAGGTAAATCTACGCAAGAAAAACAAATGAGAATGCTGGAATCCATGATGATTCACTATCCAATGGCAATGATTGAAGAAATTCAAAAGGTGGTTACCAAAGAAATACCGCTACTTACTACTATTGCCAACGAAGCATTTTTGGAAAACGCCTGTTGTATCGACCCCGAAGAAGAAAGCACAATTCATTACTTTATGGCAAGAATTCCTGCTCTCCAAAAATACAACACATTTGTGAAACAACTCCACGAAATAACCAGTGATATCAAGTCCATAGCATTGGCACCTCGTATATTTTCTCCGGTAAATACTCGGCGTGTTTATCCCAAACTCTCTACGTCTTTTAGTAAAAAAACAATATATCAGGCATTTATACATTACTGTAAATTCGGGACGCTGTTTCCCATTCCCGAAAATATCCAACCGGTGTGTTTGAGTAAACCCGAAGATTTCTCTCTCTTTGATTCATTACAAACCCAGATAGCAAAACTTGAAACACATGGAACACAATATTCATTGGAAGATATGAATCGTCTTTTATATATCATCAATAGAGAGAACATCATCACTGTTTCTCTCTACGACGATGAAATTAGTTCCCTCGAAAAACTCCGTCTTTATTTAAGAGACGATACTATTGCTATTCCTCAAAAACTGCATAATATTATGAAAGAGTTGGTCGATACTTTTGATTTGGATGTTGAGGAACCCACACCCGAGATGAAAAAACTGGTGAATTATCTCGATCGCGAAGTGTCTGAACTGAAGGTGACCTTAGTGTCGTTTTTACAACGTAATAGCAAATTATCATCGCGTAAGTTTAATCAAATGATAGAAGTTCTGCAGACTATGGAATGGAAAGGAGACGCTACTGACGCAACACATATCCGCAGTGTTGACTTTTTGAAGAATCAAATATACGAACTCACGCAGGTATTCCCTAATATGGTTGTGAATAAGGTGGATTACTACATCGATAATATCAAATTCCCTCAACATTGGAATTCACTTTCGCCGCGCCATCTTAGTGACATATCCAATATTATTTATTCGTATTACAGTTCCTTAGCAAAATTTTACGGAAAGGATATATTATCCAAGATGCTGACACATATTACTGAAAAAACAGCTTTGTGGCGTGATTTTTGCGATGTGCTACCTGTGTTTGAACGCATTGAACGAGAGGGACGTGTTCCCACAATCAATACCGGATTGTTGGTTCGGTTAGTCGAATACGTATTTCTTCAGTGTCTCACAGTATTTATGAAAGAAGTCGACGAGGTCTCTCTCTTAGGAACAGGTATTCCATTCCAAACAGCAGAAGATGAGATGGAGGCAGTTACTGTCGATGAGATTATCAATGAGGATATTGGGAACATCAGCGAGATTGATATTATTAGTGGTGAAAAACTTCAACGAAGTGAACTAATGGCATCTTTCTTGATAGATGTGCTTGGTATTTTCGGAAATACTAAAAAATTATTGAATTACACATACGATAATGTTATATACCGCGTGAATGTCTCGAAGGAAAAGGAGAAAGACCAATTTACAAAGCGATTGAAAGAATTGAGTGATGAAGAGCGTGAAATCGAGAACATGATGAAAAACCATAAACTCGGTGTTTGGTCGAAAGGTCTTTCAAAAGGAGTTACCCAATACGAACGCGACACTTACGACGAAGAGCGCCGCGATATGGAACGTATTATTGCCCTCGAACAAGAAGTTGGTGCTCAAGATTTTGTCACGGATATGAATCGCGATATTTTTATTAGTGAGGCAGCAGAAGAAGCTCGTCGTGCTGCCCAGATAGAAGCCGAAGTCAATCGCATTGATTATATGGGTGAAGATGCCGATTTCGAGGAAGTCGGTATGGACGGCGACGAAATGTATTAAATAAGTATTCGCAATTATTAATTTCTAATACTTATCGGGCATACATGAGTTATCGGGCATACATGAGTTATCGGGCATACATGAGTTATCGGGCATACATGAGTTATCGGGCATACATGAGTCCACAATTACCACTTTCGAACGTTACCATATTGTAGCGTTCCTCAAAGACACGTAAGTCGTATGTATATTCGAATAAGCGCCACAAAGGTTTATTCACCCCCACAGGTAGACCTGTAGTAGGGTCGCATATTTGATAAAACTGAACATCGCTGTCTCTATCGGGTGTATACGTAGTAAACTCTAGTTCGATATTCCTAAATTTACTCAAATTAATCGCACCACTGGGTTGCAATTGAAAACAATCTGTCTGGATACAAAAATTATAGAGATAGAGTCCATCTGGAGCGTTACCGCTCGTCCGCACATATTTCTCAATATTGTTATAAACACCTGCCTCCAGCATATTTTCGCGGTATTTTCCGTCCAAAAGAATTGCCATATCAAGTAAAATATTCTTCTCGTAATACGACTCGTATTGCCCCGTAATAGCACCGCGGAATAAAATATGGTCAATCGGTTCCGAACTGAAGCATTCCTCGCCTACTGTGTGTTTTATTTCAATATCCGTCAATTCAAGAGGTGACTTTTTATACGGCCAGTTGGTGTAATTACTCCACTGATTCCGGAGATTGGCGTCACTCCTACGAAAAAAGAACATCCATGATGCCACCATTCCAAGAGACTCCAATTGAACCTTCATGGTCTCTGATACATTGAAGAACGTGTATTCGTAAATTTCCTTCACCAAGTAATTTTGCGGTTGCGATGCAAAACTTCGGCGCTCATCCTCAGAGAGAAATCCATAGGTTGCCATAAGGTGGACATCGGCATCCCATTCGGTTCGCTTATCATCGTAGATGAGTTCGCTTACAGGTTGGTCATCTGCCAAAATATTATTGGGTGGTGTCTGTAGAAAAATATACATTTGTTGCTCAGGTTTATTGAAGTTCGGTTGAATATAAGGGTAATTTCCATCGGTGTCGGCAACATCCCGAATTGTGAAAAGTTCACGCACCGGTCTTAATGTAATATGAATTTCCAACTCATTATATTGAAGTGCTACCAAAGGGAAAGCCATTTTGCTCGATAATGTAAACCATATATTTATAGGGATGTAGAGATTTCCACCCCGAATAGATGGTTCAGCACCTCCTGGTGTTGGTGAATAAATAGCATTGGGGTATTGCCCGTTATTATTGCCGTAGTTTGCGGGGTCGTTAAAACGAGCAGTATTCCCCGTCATTTTATTATAGAGGTCCTTTTTTGTATTACTGAAATCACGCTGTACGAGAGCGGTCAGGTATTCACCAGTGAACCGTTGAAGTATTTCACCACCACACGTCACAGTGAGCTCTTCAATCATCTGGGTGCCTAGGTCACAAATCCATTTGAATTCATAGGGAATATACTGACAATAAGGTTCCGCACTACCGTTGAAGTAAATAGGACTCCAAATGTGCGGCATACGCACGACTAAGTAGGTATCCATCAAAAGGTCGGCATAGCGCTTTACCTTAAAGGTGTAATGGGTTTTTTCGTTCAAGTTGAGATTGCGTGAACCCTCGTAGTCTAGACGAAAGCGCTGAAGACCGAAATTGGTATATTTAGCATAGACAAACTTGAAGAATGTTTTTTTGGGATTACCAGTGAGAAAAACATTTTGATTTCCGACTGCGACTAAATTCAATAATCCTCCTGCCATTATTTGGGATACTTATATTATATAATTATATTTATATAGTATAAGTAATGGATTTTGACAAAAAAACTCAAGTCAGATTTATTATTATTGTTGTTATTGCTATTAATATTATCGGTGTTATTTATTATTTCTACAAAAAGAGCAGTTATAAATCACGTCATTGTGATGATATCGACTCAATCTACACTGATATGGGAAAAGTTGGGAATTTTAATGTTAATGGTCCCGAGAATAAGGGGATGAAACTCCGCGATTATTATATTAAAACAGCGTATAATTGCTGTGCTATTGGCGATTTTAAAAATACATACGTTAGCACGTGTGCATTGAAACAGGTTATACGTCAAGGAACACGTTGTCTTGACTTTGAAATCTATTCCATGAACGACAGTCCGGTTATTGCCGTTTCATCACAAGACGATTATACCATCAAGGGATCCTTCAATGATATCCCATTACTCGATGCCCTTAAAATCATCGAACAGTATGCCTTTTCGGGAGGCACTTGTCCGAATCCAAGTGACCCCTTGCTCCTCCATTTCCGTCTGAAAACCGTTCATAAAGGCACTATTAGTCAGATAGCAGATGCTCTTCTCCAAACATTGAATAATAAAATGTTAGGGAAAGAATACAGTTATGAATACAACGGAAATAATCTAGGAAATGTGGAGATGAGTAATCTTATGGGAAAGGTCATTATTGTTGTAGACAAAAGCAATAATCGTTTTGAGTCAACTAAACTCGACGAGTATGTAAATATATGTAGTAACTCGATGTTTATGCGGGCACTCCGAAACTATGGAGTAAAATACACGCCAGACATGAATGAACTCATTGACTATAATAAGAAGAATATGACATTAACTATGCCTGATATGAGTGAAAACGATACAAATTCACCTGCTTCTCTACATATGAAGTATGGTTGTCAGTTGATAGGGATGTGTTATCAGAATTATGATGCCAATATGGAGTTTTATGAGACTTTCTTTGCCGAGAATAAGTCGGCATTTGTGTTAAAACCGAAGAATTTGCGTTATATTAAGGTCACTATTAAGGCACCTCCTCCGCAAGACCCAGCATTGTCGTTTGGTAACCGCGCAATTACCTCAGATTACTATAACTTTACGATTTAATTTATTTTTTATTGTATCAAATAAAAAATATCTATCCTATATATAAAATAGATAAAATGAAAGATTCTTATCAGGAAAAGGAATTAGAAATATTACGGAATGCGGTAGACAAAGCAGATAAAATAACCGGAAAACAATTGGTCAGTTCACCTGAGGTGCAGAAAATGATATTTATAGTAGAGAATTTTATACGAGATAAAAAACTTATCTGTTATGGTGGAACTGCTATCAACAATATATTACCGGACGATGACAAGTTTTACGATAAGGAAACAGAATTACCCGATTACGATTTTTTTTCAATGAATGCTATTGAGGATGCCAAAGAACTTGCCGATATCTATGCAAAAGAGGGATTTGTAGAAGTGGAAGCAAAGAGTGGTGTACATAAAGGCACCTATAAAGTCTACGTAAATTTTACTCCAGTAGCAGATATCACGTATTTAGACCCCGAAATTTATAAAAACTTGTTACGCGATAGCATTAATATTGTGGGTATTCACTATGCTTCGCCCAATTTTTTGCGCATGTCCATGTATTTAGAATTATCGCGACCGGCAGGTGATGTAAGTCGTTGGGAAAAGGTATTAAAACGCCTATCTCTTTTAAATAAAAACTATCCTCTAAGAGGATATAATTGCGACGAGACAGAATTTCAGCGAGATACCAAATTATCACAAGATGAAAATAAGAATCTTACAATGGTGACACGTTCTTCGCTTATCAATATGGGGGTTATTTTTTTCGGAGGATTCGCTATTTCGCTCTATTCACGATATATGCCAAAACATATCCAAGAACAATTTCGCATGGTTCCTGATTTCGATGTTCTCTCTGAAAATCCCAAACAAACTGCCGATTTGCTCAAAGACCGTCTCCAAGATGAAGGTTACACAAAGGTGAAAATTGTATATCACGATGCTATTGGTGAAATAGTTGCTCCACACTATGATGTGCGTGTGGGTAAGGAAACCGTTTGCTTTATTTATGAACCACTTGCCTGTCATAGTTATAATGTGGTAAAGATAAAAGGGATGCATGTTAAAATTGCCACCATTGACACGATGTTGAGTTTCTACTTGGCGTTTTTATACACAGACCGTCCATATTACGACGAAGAACGTATCTTATGTATGTGTGAATTTCTTTTCAAAGTTCAGCAAAAAAACAGACTACAACAAAAGGGGGTTCTTAAACGATTTAGTATTAAGTGTTATGGAGAACAAGAAACCTTAGGAAGCATTCGCGAAAAGAAGGCAAATAAATATGAGGAACTTAAAGATAAAAAGGGAAGCAAGGAATGGAATGAGTGGTTTTTGCGATATGTTCCTAAAGAGTTGGAGGCCAGCAAAAAGGAAACTGAAGAGAGAAAAATGAAAAAGAAAACATTGAAAAAAGAAAATACAAAAACGCAACACAAAACTCGCAAAACTCGCAAAAATCGCAAAAATCGCAAAAATCGCAAAAATCGCAAAACAAAAATTGGATTTTTTGGATTTTAAATTAAATCATTAATTATGTATTCGTTATTCAATAAAGTTTAAATTAATAATGAATTATTAAAGTATATGGAGCGTCCAAGTTGGAATGAGTATTTTAACCCGTTTCAGATTTAAAATCTTACATTATTTTATATGACAGAAACTCCCCATAATTCTTCAAGAAACAAATTACTTGCAATTGAATACTACCAAAATAATAATGTAAGTCAGTCTGATGTTGCTAAAATTTTTTAAGTTTCTAGACAAACATTTAGTTTGTGGTTAAAAGATTATAATAATAACAGAACTTTAGAGAGAAAAAATAGAAAAGCAATGTCATATAAAATTAAACAAAAGCATGTTAATTTTGCCAAAAAATTAATTGAAAAAAATCAAGAATATTCAATAAGTATTATATGGACTAAACTAAAAAATAAATATTCTGATTTTGATATAACAAAAGGACATTTAGCTGAAGTGATAAGAGATAATAACATAACTAGAAAAAGAACAACTAGAAGACATTATCCTGATAAAAGGTATAATAAACCTATTAATTTGAAAAAACAAATGAAAGATTTTTACGCAAAAACAGATAATTATTCATTGACTAAAATTATCAGTATTGATGAAACTTCTATCTATGCTGAAATGGCTTCTAACTATTCTAGATGTAATCTTGGTAAACGATGTGTAAAGAAAACAACTGATAATAGAGTTTTTATAAAATACACATTAGTTTGTGCAATTAATAGTAAAGGTGTAGTCGGTTATGAATTATATAAGAAAGGTGGAATGAATTCTGAAAGAATGATACAATTTATTAATAAATTTATAAATAACAAATTTAAAAATTGTTTGATAATTATGGATAATGGTGGTTCTCATAAAAATAAATCAATCAAAACAAAGATAGAAGAAACTGAAAATAAACTACTTTACAGCGTTCCTTACAAGCCAAAAACAAATGCTATAGAAAGTTGGTTTAGTCAATTTAAACACTACTTTGTAATTGATAACAACTCAATTTCTTTTCAAGAATTGAAACATTTTGTTAAAAAAACAATAAAAAGGATACCCAAAAAATCATATCTCAACTTTTTTAAATATGCGTATGAACAAAAACCGCATTTGAAGCCAAGGGAAAAAGTATCAACAAGAAGAAGGCCATTAAAAATATATAAAAAGTAAAAAATATTGTAAGTTTCATCGCATATACCAATGATATGATATATAATCATAATTGCTATTAGATTCTAGTTTATTCGTGTTTGTCCAACTTAATTTTCTAATTTGTATTTTATCAGGATTATACTTTAACATATAGTTAAAATAAATTTCATATTCTGAAGCACCAGATCCGCTTTTATTTGTCACTGTTTTTAAAAATATGTTGTAAAATAATTCATTATGATTTTTTTCAATTTTAGAAATAAGTTCATCTATGTATTTTTTATCAAATATCATATGATGACAAATACCTGATTTACTTTTATCAATTTTAGTCAAATCTTTATCTAATTTTTCCATATGGTCAAAGTATGGTTTATGATATTCTGTGCCATAATTATACAGACATTTATTATTTTCTACAAAAGTAGTTGGTTTCAAGAAAAATGTATCACTATCAATAACTAAATACTTATCTAAAATATTTGGAATGATTTTACCAGCATATAATTTCAATAATTGCTGTAAATACCATCCATTTCTATCTAATTTTCCGTGATGTTCGGCAACGGTATCTATATTAAAAGGGAAAATATTTTCATTAATGGTAATACACCCATCAATTGTTATTGATGGATCATAGCAAATTAAATAAATATTTCTATAACCAATAATATTTTTTTGTGTATGTTTTATTTGCTGTTCAATAACTGATTTATCTTTTGGTCCAACTGGTATCACTATATCAAAGCTAGATACAATATCATTGAAACTTACATATTTTCGTAATTTTTTATCTTTAGTATGACCTCCTCTTGGACCATGACCATATTTTGCACTATTATAAAGAATACTTAAGTTATTAGAATATTTAAATAAAGAATTATAGATATTTTTAACAAAAAAGGCATTGACTCCTTTTTTTTCGGTATAAATTAAACTATAGTCAAATTTATTTAATAGTTTTGTAAATGATAATAAAGATGCTCCGAAATAATTTGTATAATCCCATCCTCCACGTGGATCATATTTTATAATTGAATCTTCGTTTGGATAAAAGTAGGCATTGTATTCTAATATAATTATATCCATAGAATAATTTTGTAAAATTTTGTGTAAAACATAAAAGTCATTGAAGTCTATATCAATGCTTAATAAATTGAAATTTTTTGGTACATTGTATTTATTAAATAAAGTAAGTATATTTTCTCTTGTAATAAATTCCTTTTTTAAATTAATATTATCATTTTGATGTGAACCATCCATTAATAGACCTTTCCAGTTATATTTTTCTCTCAAAACCCTTGTATTACACTCTGAACCATTTTGAGTTCCAAATTCTACATAAAATCCATTTTGAATATTTAATCTTTTAATAATCTCTAATGTGATACCATCTTCGCCGTTTTGAGAATATATTTTTTTTTCATATTTTATTAAGTCGCTATTTTTTTTATAAACCACATCTTCTTGCCATCCACTTAACCTCAATTTGTTCAAAATTGAAAAATTATTTTTAATCATATAATCATTTAATTCTTTATACATTACTTGTCCAGTGTACATTTCTTTATGAGAAACTTCTGTATAAAGATATTCAACAGAAGATAATTTATTTCCTAATCCTTTCAAAGCCAATAATTCTGCCCCTTGTAAATCCATCCAAATAATATCAACACAAGGAATATTATGTTTATTCATAATAGTATCTAATCGATGACAATTTGTAGTTATTTCATCTTGAACATAAGTTTCAACTGTATATTTTCCATTACTTTTGAATAAAGATGATGCTCCAGGATTGCCATCTTTCCATGTTGTTTTTGTTTTTTCTTGATTAATTGGGTAAAAAGTTATATTTCCGTCATAATTACAAACAGCCCCTTTTATTAATGTAATTCTATCCTGATAAGGAATTATATTTTGTTCACATAAATCTAGAGTATTTGGATTACACTCAAAGGCATATATTTTTGCATTTGGAAAAGTTTTATAAAAATCAATGCTTTGTTGACAATCTCTCGAACCTATATCGAAAATTACATATGCTTTGTTTTTATCATTTATATAACTAATGAATTTTTCAATCATTATATATATATTATTTATATTTTTTTTTTATTTAAACGTGTAAGATTTTAAATCTGAAACGGGTTAAAGAAATAGTTCAAGTTACCGCAAAACGTTCTCCTTGTAATCGTCTTCATGTAGGATGCCTTTTAGTAAATAACAATAGGATTATTGCTCAAGGGTATAATGGATTTTTACCTGGATGTCCTCATGAATCAAAAGTGCGTAATGGTCATGAACAAGCAACCATTCATGCAGAACAAAACGCCATTACTGATTGTGCTAAACGTGGAGTTAGTACATTAGGTGCTACAGTTTATATTACTCATTACCCATGTATTAATTGTATGAAAATACTTTGTGCTGCTGGAATTAAAAATATATTTTACATAAACGATTATAAAAATGATGATCTCGTTGCCTATTTTTCAAAAATAAGTTCTGTTTTTATTTCTAAAAACTAAATTCCAAATTCTGAAATCTAAATTCCAAATTCTGAAATCTAAATTCTAAATTCCAAAAACTAAATTCTAAATTCCAAAAACTAAATTCTGAAAACTAAATTCTGAAATCTAAAAACTAAATTCTAAATTCCAAATTCTGAAATCCAAAAACTAAATTCTGAAATCTAAATTCCAAATTCTGAAATCTAAATTCTAAATTCCAAAAACTAAATTCTAAATTCCAAATTCTAAATTCTAAATTCCAAATTCCAAAAACTAAATTCTGAAATCCAAATTCTAAAATCTAAATTCTAAATTCCAAATTCCAAATTCTAAATTCCAAATTCTAAATTCTAAATTCCAAATTCCAAAAACTAAATTCTAAATTCCAAATTCCAAATTCCAAATTCTGAAATCTGAAATCTAAATTCTGAAATCCAAAAACTAAATTCTTAAATCTAAATTCTAAATTCTGAAATCCAGATTATTGTTTTTCTCTCTTCAACATAAAAATAAAATAGAAAACTAAAATAAAAATGGAAAATCTTGATTTGGATATTGAAAATTATTCGCTGAATGATATTTTGAATT